>Ga0181580_10002140_pt1 | contig 15934 bp, 35 predicted proteins | sample 071ome_23_FD_132413 | JGI IMG/M metagenome (GOLD analysis project Ga0181580, IMG submission 132413) | Coastal salt marsh microbial communities from the Groves Creek Marsh, Skidaway Island, Georgia - 071403BT metaG (megahit assembly) | ecosystem: Environmental > Aquatic > Marine > Intertidal... | reverse complement strand
TGACTTATTGTTTTTTGCACGCGATTGGTGTCGTTTGCCCACCCATGCCCGCAGTATTCTACTGCACTCGTCTGACACCAACCACGGAGTTTATTCGTTCCAGTGCTCTTCGATTAAGTCGTCTAGTTCAGAATGATTAAGCTCTGGTGAATCCCATTCCACACCATCGGGTGTACAAGGGCCTTGTGAGTAATGACTCATTTTTTCTAGAAAGTCTTCATAGCTTCTTGATACTTTTGATAATGTGTAGAGTAACTCATCGTTCCCAATCCACATTGCTACGTTCCATGTTTCCCAGTTTGCATATCCATTCATAATTTTTCTCCTTATTTTTATTGGTTGTGTTTATATTATAACAGGTTTATTTTGATTTTGCTGGAGTTTAATTCTGGCATATAGTGAATTTATTGATGATTAAATCTTCAGTGAACTCACATAAGTCAGGTTCTGAAGTTATATCTACTTCGAATTCTTCTTCAATTAAGTCGTTGTCACCAAATGGTTTGGGTTCGAAACCAGACAGTTCATGATCTTCCCCTGCCAGCTGGGCTTCGAGAACTTCAGCAGCCATCTCTTTCGCATGTTCAGGACAATCAGTGTTGACGTTGACGTAGTATCTTTGAATATTGGTTGTATAACGATTGACGCGTACTCTGTAATAAGGCATTATTTACTCCATGTGTCTAATGTTTTTGATGCTAACACCGTGCTCTGTGTGTGTGCGATATGCACTAAGTGCAGTATCAGGTTTTGTCGGATATGCAATTGTCACAGAGTTTGGATTGTTATAGTGAACCAAGCTTCTAATAATGCACGGACTAGTGAAGTACTCGCTTGGTGAACCGTCTTCATTGACAACAACAACTGTGTCTCCGACTTTGAATTGATTTGGCATAATATATCTCCTTATTTGGTTAGTATAGTTTTATTATAATAGGTTAGTTTTATTTTTGCACGTGTTTACTTCTTGCCTTTGTGATTATCATTTTGGATATTCTCAGCAAAGAGGCTGTGCTTAATATCGTTAAGTCCACCTGTTCTACGGTTGTTCCAACCAGTATTTGCAGCGTGTCTACGACAGTACTCATCAGCGTCACCTTTCGTGTCGAATGATAATATACTAATCGCTGCCATCTTACCACTACCTGTTGTCACTGCCCTCAAGACGGGTGTGTCTGCATCCGGGTCAGGTCCGTCAAGGTGACAGTCTTCACATATTGTACTGTACCCCCCGACTCGCCTAACCTTTTCACGCCAGTCGAACTCGTCTTCGCATTTCTTACATATTCTATATTGATTACTCATATATCCTCCTTGGTTACACTCTTATTATAACCTAAGCTTTATTATTTTGCACGTGTTGATGCTTTTTGCCCACCCATTCCCGTCGGTAACCAGCCGACACTCCGGGCGATAACTCTCGCCCTAAAACACCAACCACGGAGTCTATTAAATGTATGATTGTCTATCTTTTGATAAGTCTCGACAATATAACGAATCTTCAATTTCTAATGTATCTGTCTCGTCTTCAGATATTTTATTAAGCTGAGGAAGTTCTATTTCTTCCATCCCCATTTGAGAGAACAAACCAGGAATTTCAAGTTGTTCTCCTTCTACAACTGTAGCATCTTTAATCAGATCAGGTGGTATTATCTCACCTAGCTCTGTATATCGAAGATTGTTAACTTCAGTCATCAACCTTTGATATGCTTCAAAGCTTGTAGCTTCTTCCAAGGCATCATATAAATCACTTTTAAGATCTAGAAGTTTATCTCTTATTTCATTTGTTAACACATCAGAAACAGCATCCACTAGTTCTTGTAAACGATCGTATTCTTCTTCCTCATGTTCTGGATTGCATGCCCAGTCAATCTCAACTTCACATGTGTTTTCATGACAATAATAGTTTGATGGTCCACATCTAACAACACGAATATCTTCAATCTCAATAAGTCCTGAGTTTAGATCATCAGCTAGGTCTTGCCAATAATCTAGATTGGCCAATACTGTATCAACATCAAAGAATGCAGTGAAGCTGCAGCCGTCTCCTTGACAATGGCCTAAGTCATAGTTGACTTCAATATCAGTAGCACCGTAGTCTTCGCTTAGCTGCTCTTGGAAACCTTCGACTAGCGGCTGTATGTAACATTCTTCAGCGTCGTAGTATAGACATTCGTTGTCTTTTTCGTACCAGTCTCTTTGTATATCCTCTGATAACTCACTGAATTCGTATCCAATAATTTTTGTAGTATATGTTTTAGGCATAATGTATCTCCTTGTTGGTTGGTTACCTTAATATTATAATGTGTTAGTTTTATTTTTGCACGTGTTATAAAGTCTTTATTAGATCTTTTATTTCATCGATCTTTTCTCTTATATCTTCTTTAGTAACTTCCCATTGAAAAGTAGGATCTGTAGGCCATCCAGGAGGAACTGGAATTTCTTCACGACTGTGTAAACATCCGCCTAACACAGTTGTTGAATCTCGAACAGTTCTAGACTTTTTCTTAATGGAATATTGAAAGAAGTCAAAGCTCCCATCTTCTTTAAGATACTCTTGAAAAGAGCAGTAATAGTATTTTCCATCTTTTCCTTTGTACAATCCACCGTTAGACTTAGCACTTCGATCATAGTCTCCGTTATGGATAAATCTTTCACCACTGTTTGGGTGAAGTCTCATCTTCCAGCCAAGGTTAATCAAGAAATAGAAAAGCTCCTTAGTGTATGGTCTGTTGACGAAAGTTGGTTTGATGTTTGACATATTTTTACTCCTTATTAGTTGGTGTGTTGATATTATAACACGATGGTTTTGTTTTTGCACGTGCTAACAAGCAACTATTTGTGAACTAAAGAATATGGCATCTTTCTCTTCGATCTGTTCTTCCTCTTGAATTTTAAGCTTCCCTTCTGGATCGTATTCTATTCCCGTATACTGTTCTGGGTTATTGATTCTGTGTCTAAACTTCGACATTTGCGAACTGAGAAATGCTTGCATTCTTGCCTCGAGTTGGCTGTAACAGAAATTAGGATAATGCTTTTTTAGTTCGTTATATACTCTATCTAATTCATGCTGTATTGGATCTGCTGTCATGATACTCCTATTCGAATAGCGATTTAAGTTTTTTAAGTTGATCAGGTGTTGTGTTGAGAATGACATTGCCGTTCTTTTTTAAATAACAGAACTTATGTCCACTCATCTCAATGTGTTCTACTTCTATTACGTGTGTCTTTTGATTATACGCTTTGACTTTGACTTTTTTAGTTTCTTGTTTCATTCTATCCTCCGTGAATTGAGTGGTAACGATATGCTTCAGCGAATCCAGGTGTTGCCCATGCTTGGTTAGAACTTAGAACAGCACTTACTGCCCATTGTCCATTAGCGAAGTCAACATCTTCGTTAGAACTAAATGGATTATAAAGTTCATTATATAATGTCTTGTCGACTGCACTGTTTAACGCTTTCCAGTTGTCTGCTTTCCAGTCAGATGTGTCGACATATTTTTCTAGTTCTTCACTAATACAGTTGTTGAAATGATATGAAGCCATAGAATACGGATGAATACCTCTTGCGATGCGAGCATCATATTCTTTTTGTGCTGCAACTACTAGTTTGTGTCTTATTTCCGAAAGTGTCATAGTGTCTCCTTTGTGGTTAATGTTACATTTATATTATAAACTGGGTGTTTTATATTTGCACGTGCTACTAACTGTCTGAGTCGGTGCACTTAATTTAGATACAGACTTAGCTACACGTTTAGCTTCTTCTTCTGTAACTGCAATTGACACACCGTTCGACAGGCAAACTGTAGGATACGAGTATCCTTTGCTGTCATGTCTATAGTCTATCATTGTGATATGATACGCATTTACATCACAGTGTTGACCATTCGGTGTGCTGACTCTTATAATTGGTAAGACATTTGTTGTCATGTTCTTCTCCATAAAAAGTGAAGACAGGGCTGAGTCCACTCTGACTATCAGCCGTGTCATGATTAACGATTACCCGTTAACAGCGAAGACCATATCTTCTTCCTTAGCTTCGGCATTCTGTGGAACACCAGTATCTGGTTCATATGTTCCAGCTAAGAACCAACGAATAGAACAGTTATTCTTAACATGTTCAGCATTGGTTTCTAAAATACCTTTAGCTCTGAGAGCTTTGAGTGAGTCGAGAACTTCATCTCGATCTAATCCAAGCTTCACAACATGAGGAAGAATAGCAGTATCGAGTGACTTGCCCTGAGGCTTAACACTGTAGCCGATACCAGGCTTCATGTGAGCACCTAAGAAGTAAGCTAGAGCTTGAGTGACTCGGCCTTGTTTATCTCTCTTAAGCTGACGAATAACTGCACGTTCTGCTTTCTGTGAGAGTTGAACTGCTCCTGATGAGCTGACTGTGAGAAAGCCGTCTTGAGCAAGTTGAATAGCTTCAACAGTTGTAAGACTGTCTAGACTCTTTTCACCAAGAGAGATGCTGTTAAGGGTTTCGAATTGTGTTGAAGTTAATGTTTTAGCCATGATTGGACTCCTTGATTATTGAATGATTGATTAGTTGTTAGTTGTTGTTGAATTGTTCCAACACCTATATTATAATAGGTGCATTATAAATTTGCATGAGTTGTTACTACCTTTCTGGACTACCATTTCAGACTCAGGTATCACACTTGGTATTGGTTTATCACCATAACGCGCTCGCCATTCTTGCAATATTGCTTCATTTAATGAATGAGTTGCTGATGTTAATTCTGAAATTCTTTTCTTCTTAAATTCTGCTACTGCAATTGCGATATCATTATCACTGTATGACTTAACAAAGTCTGACAATGATGAAATTTTATTGATGTAACTCATATTATTTTCCTTGGTTATGTTTCTATTATAACACAAGGAAATTGTATTTACACGTGCTTATTTATTATGTTCTAAAACAATTAAGTCTCTATACGAATGCGTATTTTCTTCGGTACCTTTTCTTATCTTTGCTGACTCTAATTGACCGGGAATACTGGTTTTAGATATTAAAACGCCATGTGACTCTTGAGTACCTGCATGTCCTCCTTCACTATAAAAGAGTACTAAGTCACCTAGTTTAGGACGCTTAGTTTCACGAGGACGATGTGAGATTGTCGAGCGATCGATGACTTGCGCACATTCTTTTGAAACGCGAAAGGATGTGTTAAATATTGAATTGTTTTGTTCAATTACAAATATTTCATATTTTCCGACTGCCTTGACAATACCTAGCTTGTAATGAGCTGTCGTTAAACCTTCTATTTTATCTGTGTAACCTGAATAGACTACTAGATCTCCTTTTTTGAAGTCTTTTTGCATACTTACCCTTTATATAAGTATACTATTCTATTTCATTAATCCTTTAATGAATATTGTACGAATTGCATCATCAACTTCTTTATTACCGTATACAGTACTCTCTAATAATCCGGGAGGAGGCAATTTGTTCTTAATAAGATCTTGTATTTTTGGGTCTGTTATTCCTGTTGCTTGTGCAAATTCTTCTGGTGAAGCAGTAGGTAAAAATCTACGAAGCTCTGTTCCAGAACTTTCGATACCGTTCGGAAGTATATATTCAACGTGAGGAGCAATTGCTAAATATCCATGTTGCGTACCATCAGCAAGTTGTTGCGTGGGTGTATTTGGAGGTTCGAACTGGAAATAAGTCGGCTTACCTTTTTTGGTAATACCCGGTGTGAAACGAGGATCTTCTTTCTGATCCTTAGCGCCTACAACATAATAAACAACAGTGTCTTCTAGTGTCAAGCCTCTTTCTGCAAGAATGGCTTTAAGATTTGTCCAAGTCGCATGTGCATAAGGTACCTTTGTATTGATAAACTTCTCTTCAGGTATACCATATGCCTGAGCTATCATCAGTTTTTCTTCAAAAGTAAATGGTGATTTTGGAAGTTTAACACTGTCAGATGAAAGTATCCAGCTATTTTCATAACCAAATGTAGACACCATCCAATCGTAAGTGTCTTTGTGATGTTTGCCCATGGGTTGGAAACGACCGGGATATACTGCGATAACTTGTTTCATTCAATGTCCTCTCTTTATAATTATTTCAAATCTAATATTAAGTCTCTCATGTCAAACAACTCATTTTCATCATTTAAGTTATATTTAGTGACTTTATCAAATGGAGATGGAATAGCAACATAAAGATTTGGATCGCCTGCTATACTTCGCTGGTATCCGATAAGATGTTCGATCTCTCGAAGTTCTTCTAGAAGATCTTCAAATATTGGTTCGATTAAACCTCGTAATTGTCTATAACCGGGTGATGTGCCCCATTGACCGCCTGCACGCAGATCATATATCTCACCTGATTTTGCTAAGTTCTTGAGTCTAGTTTTCATTCCTTTCAGTGCCTGCTTATATAATTTTGATTTAGGATTAGAAGTATCATCTACGATTGCTTTAATGACCGGCTTAAAAGCTTCAATTGCTACAAAATAAGATTGCAAATCCTGTGGTGCTGTTAGTTTATAAGACAGTATATCATTTACGAATACTTCACCTATGCCTTGTTCTTGTATTCTTATATTTCTCGCTTTTGAAGCAGCCGCTAGTTCTTTATCCTTTTTCTTTCTTTCTTCAGCTTCAATTGCAGCTAATCTAGCTGCTTCAGCTGCTTGGGCAGCTTTATATTTTTCCCTTGCAGCTGCTCGCTTTAACTTATTAGCTTCCGTTCTCTGCCTTAACATTTCTGTTCTTTCTGCTTTCTTTCTGCGCCTTTCTTCTTGTGCCTTTTTCCTCTTTTCTTCGTCGCTTGCTAACTGTGCATAAATTGAATTAATATCTAACTCTTTGTACATTTTCAAAGAATTTGATATTAAAATCTTTCTTGCCTCTTCCTTGTCGGAAGATATGTCTTCCCATTTGGTTATCGTTGTTGTTTTAAAGTCTTCCCATGCGTACGGATGTGCCTTAGTAAATTCAAACATGCTTCTTGTAGAAAAACTCTCTAAGTCAACGTCAGGTGTTTCATAACCTGATTGTGCATCATAATCCATCATCTTTTCTTGACGCTCTAAGTCCTGCATAATTTTTTTCTCGTTTCTCTGTCTTATCGCTTCTGGGCTAAAGTTAGGATCTTCTGCTTGATCAATGGGAAGATCTAGATTGTAAATAACTTGAATCTTGTAGCCGAATACTCCAAACCTAACAGTTTCTTCAAATTCTTTCTCCCATTGGGCTGGATCTGTTGTAGCCCAATCGAAGAATTCGTAATTTTTATCAATAACTGTGCTAATATGCTTGGGGATAAAAACTGCGACTTGTTTTCGCCAACCTAAATTGTTATCTGACGTCATAAAATATTCTCCTGATTCAGGAGATATGTCAGCAAATTTACTAGAAATATATTTTGAAAATATTTTACTTAATTGTCGTCTTACCTTAGGTAAAGTACCAACATTTCGCTGCATGCCTAGGTAAAGATCATCTTGATGATTATAATCTATAGTAATTATGTTGTCTATTTCATTTGTGAAATATCCGTCAGAAGGACTAATAGTGGAATTTGCTATCTTGTCTTTTAAAGCAACACCTACATCACCTGAATCACCATACTGTCCATCTAGATCCAAGTCGTAAGCGCTAAAGAAAACTTTAAGTCTTTTATCGATAAAATCGTTTCTTAACTTATTGACTTCTTCCGGCTCAAAATCATGCTCGCCAGATCCATCGTAATAAATAAAAGTGCCACCTTGATCAAATATCTTTGTTTTATCATCGATGTCATTTAACAGTAAGTCTCTTATAAATCCTTCAACGTCCATTTGATGCTGTCCAAAATATTCTTCAGGACTAGATACGGTATTTGCTAATTGTTTCTTTTCTTCTGGAGGTAACAGCTTTTTAAGTCTTTCAATCTCTGCTTGTTTTTTCTCTTCCTCTGATCTAGGTTTAACTACACCTAAACCTTGAAGGATTGGGCTGTCTCTAAAATCAAAAAGACCTTCATTGAGCTCGAGCTCTGATCTAACAATATCTCTTATTTCTTTTTCTGTTATTTTCATTATCATGCCTCTGGAAGTTTTTTAGGTATGTTTAATGTTTTATTCTTAATGCCATCACACATCTGTTTAAATAAAGAATAATTGTTTGAATCGATCTGTGTGTGACTTTCTTTTGTAACAGTACCATCTTGATCCATCTGGTTGCCGTAAATACCAAAGATTTGTCCAAAGTTTGTTGGCGGTTTCTTTCTCATCAACATCAATGTATTCACTTTACCGTCTGAATTTCCAACATAAGCTGTATCAAAAGTACTCAAATACATTGGTTCATTCTGAGATGAGTCTCTAAATTTACCCATAAACATAATTATTCTATGAGCTTCTCCAAACCAATCCATTAATTGTTGTGCTGTTTCAATACCTATACTTTCGAGGTATTTATCATTAATGTCGACTGCAGTCTGTTTAATATCATCAACACGATTATCATATGTCTGATTCATTTCATCAAGAAGTGCCATAATTTGATTGCTAAACTTATCTTGAATGTTCATCATTCCAGGTACAAAAGCGTCCGAAGATGCATCAGTTGCAGCAGCATTAAGTGAGTCATCGTATATCTGATCAACTGTGTTAAGCATATCACCTAGTGTTACATCATCTATACTTATTTTAGCCTCGTTCCCTTGCATGTCAATTGTATCAATATCTGGATCGATCTCTCCTGCATTGATTGCATTTCTAAGCATATCTCTTGCTTTTTGCATGTAGTCAGCTACAACGTGTGGATCCATCTCAGCCAGGTGTTTTATTGCGTGTGACTCACCACCGTGCGTATTACCTTGCACGATATATGCGTCATTATCTCTAAGAAGTAATACTCTCTTTGAATTAAGCTGATCGTATATATCTAGTGATTGACCACCTGGTTTATTATTCTTTTTCTTTAATACGGAAGCCGGCCAGTCGCTATCTAGACTATAATTCCAACGAGGTCTTTCTTTTTCTGAACTTTCAAAAAGTAAAGTCTCAATCAATCTTTGCAAATCAATTCTTTTAATCTTCATATTTATAACTCCGCTAATACTATATTATATATATTTAGTTAACGGAGTTTAATCTATGATATTATATCTTCGCCTTTTTCTTTTAAGAAATATCTTCTACGCCTGTGTTGCCCTTTGATAGGAAGCACACCTACTAATTTGTCTTTGACTAGTCCTTGAAGCATAAGGAAATAATCCTTGTGTGTCTTGAAGTGGTGATGTATATCTCTGTACACTTTTGCTTCTTCAAGAGGCTCACCTGCATTCTTGAGGTGTTGTAATATTGCTTTCTTACGGCGTTGAATTACCTTGTCAGGATCTTCCGCATTTTCTTTTCTGTCTTTTTTCCACTGTATTCTTTTCTTATCGTATAACATTTTATCTCCTTGTGGTTAGATCATTGTACATATCATAGATTATGTATCCCATCACACCGACTACCGGTCCTGCGAGGAATAACATCATGATAAAAAATATAAAGTCAATCATATCTTCTCCTTAAAAAAATGTCCCGGGAGCCAACCAAGGAAGGTGACCATCCTACTCCCGGGACAACCAAAGGATGTCACCTATCAAAACGGTTATGATGCATCAGATATTCTACCTAGTTCCGTGAAACCATCTTGTTTCAACTGGAGGAAAAAGGTGTGACCGCATCCACCAAAGCGGTTCTTTTCAGTAGAGAAGACTCGGCAGCCTCGAAGCTCTTCATCTTTTCTTTCTACATCTAGAACCATCATGGCATCAACCATGTGTTTTAGTTTTTGTGTTCCAGCCATTTTACCGTCTTTGGTAACCTGACCAATCACAATCACGTTACATGCATGCTCTTTTGCATAGTTCGTTAGAATTTGCAGTGAGCGTTCTGCTGTTGCTGTGGTGATGCGACCACTGTTAAAATACCCATCATCCAAAGTTTGGAGTGAGTCTACAATCAGAAAGAAGTGCTTATCAGGATTTGCCTCACGAATCTTGTCACAACCTTTAAGTAGAGTTGGAACATGTGTTTCAGCTCCAACCAAGAAAGGTGATCGAAGTTGCAATCTTTCCGATGTCATCTTGATTTGATGTAGTGACTCCTCAGCCGTATTAAATACAGCGACGTTGCCAGACTTAGCTATTTCATTAGCTAGCGTCAGCATCATAGTAGTCTTACCAGCACCCGGAGTACCGATGAATAGAGTGACCATGCTGGGCGTGAAACCCTGACCACCTAGTGCATCATCGAAATAATCCAGACCTGTTGGAACTCTCTTTCTAAGAATGTCAGGTACTTTAACATTTTGGATATTTGATCCAAATGGAATATCTTCTATTTTAACATTTAACTTCATAATAACTCCTTGAATTTGTTGGTATTTAATTGTTATTGGTGTTTATATTATAACCTTAATTTTTATTTTTTACACGTGTTTGTGCTGGTTTAACTTCCACTATTTTTGCTTCTGAGAAATCATAGGGAACAGATTCGATCAATCTTTCTAGATAACCTCGTGATCCCATTGCGATCTTCCCATCATCATAAGTAAATAGGTCTCCGTCACTCAATCTAATGGCATAATGCTTCCTAGTTCTAATTGGAAATAATTTGTTCATGTGTCATCCCCCATATAATTGTCGGTTTAAAATCTTGATCGAACATTACAAAATCATAGTGCAATCTTCTGCCAATTCTGGCTAATTCCTGTTCGAAGTTTTGAAATAACGCTTCAACTTCTTTTTCTTTTCTATAACTACAAAGACTCACGACATTACTCATCGTCCCCTCCTATTAACATAATTGCAGCGATCACACAAAATCCCACAACTGATAAAACTAATGTATAAACTAATATATCGATAAATAACATAACTACTCCTTATAGATAATCAAATCTATTCCTCATATAGTTTTTTGCTTTTTTGATTGCATCTTCCTTAGCATCAGTCTTTTTTATCTTATTAAGTTTCGATTTATCTTCTGGTTTTGTTGGGGGATCATCACTTGTCTGTTGATCTTCTCCTTTTGTCCATTTTAGAATTTCTGGGTATATCAATTTAAACAATTTAATATCAGGTGAATCTGTTTCCCCTTGTAAAAGGAAAATCTTGCCGGCTTCAAAAGATATTTTAGCTTCAACATGATAATTCTTTTCTAAGATTATACTTTCGCCTCCGTCAGACATGTCTGGATACAACATAAAACTCGTGTCAAGGGTTTTATTTAAGTATTTAATAAGTGATCTTACGTCAGCTTTGGCGTTGTCAGAAATGTAATCTATACCATTCACTAACATATCTACCATTTCATCTTTTGAATATGTGTCTCCGTCTATTAAAAATGCAGAGGCTTCTGTAACTTGTGCTATGCTGTTGATATCTTTGAAAACTAACTCTAACGTCTCATCAAATTCTTGATATATCTTTTGTGTGACTTCTTCATCAGGAATATGAGGATCATCTTGGACTATCTTTTCAAAGATATCAGCAATAACTGCATATAGTATTCTATTAAAATGTTTCATGATTTTTCCTTGGTTGTTATTATAATTTTATTATAGCACGTATATTATAATTTTGCATGTGCTTCAATACAATGACTAGCACAATGCCAAAATACAGATCGACAATCATGTACATCTTTTACTGCTTCATGTGCACCATCTTTTGTAATATCTAAATGTTCGCGAAGTGCATTTAAGTTCTGACGTTCTGTTGGTATTATTAGATAAGATAATGCAACTGTGTCTATAACTGGATATCCTAGTCTAAATGTTTTTGTATTAAAATCAGTGCGACTTCCCCTCTGCCAACCTGAATATCTTTCTAAACAACTCTCAACGAATGCAATGTCGAAAGGTGCATTATGTGCAACTAGAGGTCCCCATTGCAATTTATTAACTATGAGATGTGCAATATCAGAAAAGAAAGGTGCATCGTCCCAGTCAATTTCATTATATCCATTAATCTCTAAGGCCTTCGGACTATAAGTTCCGAGCTTAAGTTGCGGTTTAATTTTTGTTGACCATTCTTTTAAGTTTCCATTACTATCTTCTGTGAGAATTGCAATCTGTATAATCTCACCTATTGAAGGATCTAGATGAGTTGTCTCAACGTCGAAGAATGATATTGTTTTATAATCTAAAATATTTCCCATTATTTAACTCCTTATTTGATATTATTATAAGGTGCTAAATAAAGATTTACACGTGTTACTTAGCCTTTTGTGACTCATTAAAAGCTGCTAATTCTTCCTCAGTTGCTGCTTGTGTATACTCTAAGAACACATTGTATGTGTAGGAGTGAAACATTGATGATGCTGGGTTTTGAACTTCAACTGCCAGTTCCCAAAGATCGGGAACAGGAACAAGAGGATTGTTAGGATCACCATCTTCTGGTGCTTTTCTATTTCCTATCCACTTTACTCTTCCGACTCCTTGAGTTATTCTAACTATATCTCCTACTTTAAACATGATCACTCCCACTGATTTTTCTTATTAAGTGTACACTGGTTTCTGTTATATTACCGTTGTTCCACAAAATAGTTAACTGTCTACCCAAATTACACTTTGTCATCTTAGTGACTAACCCTAGCCTATAATGTTGTTTTCCCTTATTCTCAGCGTATTGTCCTTTGTAACAGACAAGATCACCAGTCCTAATCGCATATTTCATACATCTCCTATTAATCTGCAATTGTCTGCAAGGGCAACAAATATTTGGCCTCTATATAATATATTAAGAGCTTCAAAAACTATCTTTTTCTTTGAAAGTACAACTCCTGTTCTCCACTCACCATCTTGTGAATAGGGAGGGTTATCAGTCTTACCTGCGCCTATGCACCTAAATTCGACTAGGTCACCCACATTCACTGATCACCTCCAAACACCACTCTTCTATTTCATAGTCACCACCGTCCGGAAATCTCACGTACCACAAGTCTTGAAAACTACAGTACGACAAAACAAGGCCGAGCCTAGGTTCCTCTGTTTTTCCTGACCATCTAACTACATTACCTACCTTCACTAATTAACTCCAACCACTTTGATTGAAAATATTCTACTTGCCAGTTTCTATCAAGCATGTGAACATACCACGGATAAGATGATCCACAGCCATCGAATTGCGGATGATATGACTTTACAATACCGAGTCGACCATCTAAAGTTCTTACTAAATCACCCGGCTTCATTAATCACCTCAATATTCTGTTTTGTGTAATCAATCCAATTAGTCTCTGACTTACTAGTAAACCATAAGATCTTGACATAACCATCCTTGCGATCGTTCGTAACTATTCCCATATATTCAGGACTATGATCTACTCTTACCAAATCACCTTTCTTCATTGATCACCTCTAAGTTCTCTATAAACTCTTGCCTTATTATACCATCATGCCATGCTACTTTACAAAAGTCCTCATTTTCAATTTGTATAATTATGCCTACCCAATTTTCCCAATCGTCAATACCCGGTTCTAAAAGATCAGATACAACTTCTCTGTCAAATCTAACTAAATCATTCTTCTTCACTGATCACCTCAATGATGTATTCTATTCCAAAAGAAAATACTCCCGGGCAATCAGGTAGTGTTGCTTTCACCATAGTACAACCGGTCTTCTCCTCAATGTAAGGTAGCGCAACAATTGTGTATATTCCGAATTCCTCTTTACCTCTATAGTACTTAAGTTTTACCTTGTCTCCAATTTTTATATCCTTGCTCATAATTAATATCCTCAAGTTTTACTAATTGATTTGGATTGAATGCATCTATTGTTTTGCTCTTAAAGAGTAAGACAAAGATTGATGTATAAGTTTTTTCTCCACGTGACCAGAGTTTGATATCAGTAATCATGCCAAGTGGGTCGATAAGACCTTGGCTTAAGTCACCTTTAGAACAAACTAAATCACCAATCTGCACGACTTATAACCATTAAGCAAGGAGCTAACTCCTCCGTAATAATACCTGTTGTCCACATAACATCGACTTTGACAACATCTCGAATCGATTCCGGTGAGTCTAATGCTTCATACATTCCATTATATCTATTTCCTCCACATGAGAAACCTATTACTATTCCCAACCCTTTATCCTCAATCGGTAAAGCGTAATATTCGTCTTCGTGTTCATAGTCATTCATTACTAAATCGCCTTTATTCATGGCCATGTCCCTCTGTTTGACAGTCATGGGAACATACATGCTCATTTATTTTCTCCTTTTTTCCTGTTATCTTAATCCAAAGGCCCCACAAAAATGGCACAGCCAACCAGTGAAAACAAATAATAAGACTAGCAGGAATTAGAGCAAAGAATGTAGGGTTAATATATTTTCCCATAAACCAGAAGAGTGTAGGAAAAACCAAGTCTTCAACAATTTCCCACCCTACAATTATGATCAACAAAGCCCATCCATGTTTTTTGAAAACAGACTTAAGATGCGTTAAACTTAGGTGATGCATTTTATGCTGAAGTTGATGTTTGATCCAATTATAAACTTTCAAAATTTTCCTCGTTCAAAGATGATAATATTGTTATTTCATTCGGTTCAAAAGATAGATTAATCTTTTTAACTTTACCGTTAATGAAGACATCACCTACTAAACCTGCATGCCTTATTACGAATGTAGATAATACCAAGCCAATCCCATAATTACAACTAATAATGTCACCTGTCTTCGCATAAATTGTCACCTTCACTCTTGTTCTCCAGAAAATCCTTTCTGTATTTTAACAAGGCAAGTTCCTTTTGTTTACATTCAAGAACAACATCGACGTCAAAGTCACTATTTTTAAACGGTTCATAGTACCAGTCGCTGTGTGCATTCATCATGACCTTTGGGTCTTCATACAACATTTTACTGTTTGAGTGGTGACATTGTGGGCGTATACCATTCGGCCATGTTTCACAAGCCATAAGAAAAGCGTCATCATAATCAGTATCCTGTGGGCCACATTCAAAGTGGTGGGAGTCGAAGACAATAGGAATACCAAGTCTTTTATAAACACCATCATATAACATTTTAGTAGAGTATAGGTTTCCTTTGTCGTCGTTTTCAACCGTTAGGCGTGTTTTTACAGCATCACTTAAACCCTCATAGTTTCTACAAAAACGTAACAGAGCAGCTTCTCTGTCCCCGTATGAAGCACCAACGTGTATATTGATTTTAGCTTGCGGTGATCGTGGCATTCCTAATAAGTCCATAATCTTACCGTGCATTTCCAGATCGATATATGAGTTCTTAACTACATGTTCTTTCGGTGAAGACAAAATATTAAAGGGACCGGGATGAAAAGAAAGACGATGACCGTGATCAAGTGCATACTGACCTGCTTCTTGCAGATTTTTTCTTATTTGTTCAAAGTCTTTTAAGTCTTCTAACTCGTATTCACTTCCCCAAGGGAACAAACATGAAGTCATACGAAATACTTTGATATCGTGTATTTCATTCCAGCGAAGTATCTTAATGATATCTGCTGTGTTTTGTTGTGCCAATTGTGAAGCGTAGTCTGTGCCTTTTGCTTTAAACGTACGTTTAATCATTCCACGATTGCAACCAATCTTCGGTTTTTGTTTTTGTAATGTGTTGTTAATACATGCATAGCCAAGTCTTATCATGTAACCTCCTATACAATTATTATAATGTACATTTACAAAATTTGCATGTGTGCAATACTATTTTCTCTTCTTCTTTCTATGCTTTTGTATTTGCTTCCATTGTGCTGCATCAACCGATCTTGCTTTTCCACCGCTTAAAACACTATTAACTCTAGCCATTGCCCAAGAATGTGGATTCTGGCCTGAACGAGATCCGGAACTATAAAAAGCTCCCATACCTTTTCTATAGATCGCTTTGAGAGCGCCAACAGGTGCATTGCGATCTTTAGCTTTTTTCTTTAATTGCTTATCAACCTTGCTAGATATTTTTCT
>Ga0181580_10002119_pt1 | contig 15993 bp, 18 predicted proteins | sample 071ome_23_FD_132413 | JGI IMG/M metagenome (GOLD analysis project Ga0181580, IMG submission 132413) | Coastal salt marsh microbial communities from the Groves Creek Marsh, Skidaway Island, Georgia - 071403BT metaG (megahit assembly) | ecosystem: Environmental > Aquatic > Marine > Intertidal... | reverse complement strand
TGCGTGCACCTCGTCAGGTACGTTGAACGCGATGCGCGACGGTGGTTTTGTGATCCACACGCACACTCGGGCGGGGACGTGTTCGCGAGACCCTACCGCAAATCTGAAATTTACGAAGACGCGGTCGTAACGCGCGACGCGACGCGCGAGTGTCGAGCGAGGAGACTGACGGTGATGCATGCTTTTTGTTATTCACGATTCGCAGTTTCGAAAAGGAACAAATCGGCTCCGAGGCTATGGAAGCCGGCCGCATTGCCGCGAACAAGTACATGGTGACCAAGGCTGGTAAGGAAGGTTTCCACCTTCGCGTGCGCTTGCACCCGTTCCACGTTTTGCGTATCAACAAGATGCTTTCGTGCGCTGGTGCGGATCGCTTGCAAACGGGTATGCGTGGTGCGTACGGTAAGCCGCAAGGTGTTGCCGCGCGGGTGTCCATCGGTCAAATCATGTTGTCCATCCGTACCAAGGATGTGCACGCCGATAAGGCCGTCGAGGCGTTCCGCCGCGCGAAGTTCAAGTTCCCGGGTCGCCAAAAGATTGTCAAGTCTAAGCAGTGGGGCTTCACCAAGTACTCTCGCGACGACTACATGAAGTGGAAGGAGGCCGGTCGCCTCTTGCCGGATGGCGTCAACATGAAGGTTATCGACAACCACGGTCCGCTCTCCGCCAAGCCGGCGGATCAGCTCTTTTTGGAACCTGCCCGCAAGTACAGAGTTGCGCTCTAGACGCAAGTACAGCGGCGGCGCTCCGATCGGTGAGAGGTGAGGGGAGCTCTACACATAGCACGTCCTTCTAGAGGGTTGTGATACACTTACTCGATACAAAAAAACAAGCATACACACGTACACACACTAATTACAAGCCCACTAATAAATCTTCCGGAGCATCTCCGGTGAGTCTACATCCTATCAATTGAAAAAAAGTATCGCTCGACCTCAGTCGGCCGCCATCTACCAGGCGAAGCGCGACGACGGAGTCGTTGGACGCCGATGTCCCAACGCACTCGAGCCTGCCGCAGAAGACGTACTGACCGGGTGGTCTACGAATGAATAATAGCGCGCTCTCGCTCGGCTCTCCCTCAGAATTCACGGTCGTCACTTCGGCAGACTTTGCCTGACGAACTCGCTCGACGTCCAAGTCGAGTGCTCCGAAAGCCGCGCCGTCCCATCGCATATACAACTCTCCATCCTTGTCCCAAAACGCTGTCGGCCCTCGAGTTTCAGGCCTGCCCACGGAGACGAATATCGAAGTTGCGTTCGCCCAGGTGTCAATGTTGCGACCGTCGTTTATGGAGCGAATCGGAACGCCCGGGGATAGAAGCTCTACGGCGCCCTTGCGTCCTCCGGCGATGGTAACGCCGACGTGCTCGAGCGAGCCGACAATGTCCGCATTCGCCCTATCTATCGCAGTCTCGCGCGCAAACTGGCAAGGTTTTCCTTGACCACCTCTCTTTGCCGCTTTTTTAGCAGCCTTTGCCGCCTTCATCCGCACCTTCTTCACCGTACGAGGGAGCCCTCGCGTGGGCTCGCCGATCTCCACCACCCGTTGCAGCACGCTCGCTACGTCGTCTTGATCTTCAATCATTGTCAAGCACTTGTCGAAAATCAAACATAAACTGTACCCATCAGCCGCTGCGTACGCAATTTGACTATCCTTGAGCGGTCGCTTCGACCAGTCGCTGCACTGTTCCTTTTTATCGAGCATGCATCCCAAAACTTGCCTCGTCAGCACGGCCAAGCCGCATCGAAGCGACGTCTTTTTGGGATTTGCTGCAAACGCCAACTGCTTGACATCGACGAGACTCTCGCACTTTTTCTCCCAAACTTTAAGATGCGAATACGACGCTTTCATCCTCTTGAGATCATAATTGAAACTAAACCCGAGCTTAAACAAAGCCTCCTCCCAAAGAATCGCTTGCAAGAGCTCGTCCACGGCGTCGTTGAGCTCGGCACCCTTTGACCTCGGCGCGCACGCGAGCAAATCAATCAGAAACACCTCATCCCGCGTCGCCACTTGTAACAACGCCACCGGTGTATTATCCCCAGGCTTCCACTCGGCGTCCAATCCCACACACGGCGGTGGCAGCGGCGGCGGCTTGGCGGCATCCTCCTCGGTTCTGCAGCTTGAGAGTGCCCGCACGACGCGCGTCGCCCGTCTCAACCCCTCCACGTCATCGATCCACCACACCCGGTCCGCCGGAACGCTCGGTAACGGCGCGTACCGCGACGGTTTCACCGCGTTCGGCGGTTTCGTCGGCACGTCGACGGCGGTGCGACACCGAACGACGGGCCGTGGCTGACCAACACCGAAACTGCTCGGTCGGCGGCGGCTCGAGCGTCGCGCGTCGCCAGACGCGACGAACGATGCGTTGTATCGTTGAAGCGCGACCGAAGACGCCGCGCTGGTACCGGTGGTCATCAGATGCGTCAACGCGGGGGGCGATGGGGTCCTTCAACGACGCGTCGCGCGCCGAAGAATGACAGGTGGAAAGCGTGAAAAAGCGCGCCTGCGCGACTACGTTACAACGGAAAGAATGCCTTTTTATCTAAAACCCATCGCCGGCGTCGTCTCTGCGACGCTGTGCGCGCATGTTGACCCATTTCGGTGCGCTCGGCGCGGATTTACTCTTTGTCGTCTCGGATTGCCGACGGAAATCACCCTTTGGGGCGTTGGCGGGCATCTCCATGCTCGGCGCGGATTTGTACATTTCCAAAAGTTTACGCTTGACGTCGTCATCCTTGACGCCGACGGTACTCATCTTCTTCGCGCTGCTCCACCTCGCGGATATCAACATTTCTTCTAATATTTCCTTCTCACCCTGCGTCGCCTTGCGAAGCTCCTCTACAAAGGATGGTGCGGTGACGACGTACGCTCCGCTTCCGCGGACGATTGAACTCAACGCTCCGTCAGACGTCGCCACGTACACCACCCGTCGTTGTTTACTCACCCCACCACCAACCCCCTTGAGTTCCTCCACCACTCGCGCCTCAATCCACGAATCCGCATCATTCTTCACGCTGTACACAATCTGAAACCCGTCCGTGGCTAAATCACCCTCGACGTCGTCTTCATCCTTTTCCCGGTTTCGATCCGCATCCCACACCAAGACGACGTCGTATCCAGAAAACGCCTTGAAATCTTTCACCTCCTTCACCAACGTCTCCCTCGCCGCGTCCAAATCCCCGCATTTGAACGCTGCGTTCGCTTCTTCCAATCCACACTCCTCTAGCCCGCAAATGTTGTATCCATCGACGAGTAAAAGCGGCGGCGATCCCGCGCCAGAGTGCGCTCGAAGCTCGCTCGCCAGTCGCGCCTCCTTTTTCTTTTCCAATCTTCGCCTCGCGAGCTCTTGTTCGTACGCCCGATCCCTCGGCGTCGAGGCGCGACGAACGCCATCGATTGGTTTCGACGACGTGGACGACGACTTGTTGACGGGCGACGACGACGATGAACCGTCTACGTTTAACGAGCGAAACCGCTCGACGAGTTTGAGTTGCGTCGAGACGCTCATGCCGTTTGACTTTCCCGTGATTCTCCTCGCCGGTTGCACCGACGGAACGGATGACGACGACGACGACGACGACGACGATGCACCACCGCCATTCTTACCCTCCGACGACCCCGTGCGTTTCTTCTTCTTCCCGGCGGCGACGATGACGGCGTCTCGACTTTGTCGTCTCGACGTCAGCGGCATCAGCATCGTGCGTTTCTTGTACGAGTTCGAGTCGCGTCGCACCTTTCCCAACGTCGACGACGAAAAAGACGGCGACGACGTGGACGCCACCATCGATATCGACGTCGCCGCCGTCGACGCCCGCATGAAGGTTCGAAACGGCGCTCGGGGAGTCGCACACTGCCGACGCTTAACTTTTCACTTCATCGATACACGCGCGCGTCACACGTCGACGACGATTGGTATCGACGGTAACCCACCGCTGCGCCGGTGTGACTGACGGACGCACGGACGCACGGACGCCGTCTTGATCGAAGACCCGCGCGATAGGCGCGAGCGATGAGCGCATCGACGACGACGACGAGCGCGCAGCCGCAAGCTGTGGAAAAACCCGCGCTGACGCTGACGGCGATCGCGAAGAGTTTACTCGCGGGAGGCGTCGCGGGAGGAGTGTACGTACATTGACGACGAAACGTGAATGCGTGGACGCGAGCGTGAAGGAGGGGGGACGAGGCGCGAGGAGCGCGCGGTTGATGTCCGCGACGGGGTTGATGGGGAAGATGATCGACGCGTGCGCACTCGCGGGGTTAGTTTGGAACGGCTGGGAAAGAATATCGTGCGTATCGCGGTGGTTTGTTCCCGTGGGATGGATGCGTAGATGAGAGTAGTGGTGACTGACTCGAATGCTTCGTTTCGATCGTGGGCGCAGGTCTCGCACGGCGGTGGCTCCGTTGGAGCGACTGAAAATTTTACAACAGGTGCGTCTGCGCTCGGTTAGACATTCGTCGCAACGCGTTCACTTTATACGCGAGGAAGACGAAGTGATTGATGCAGAGCCCGAGCGCTGACGATTGAGAACGTTCGTTATTTTTGCATTTTTACGACGCGTAGGTTTCGGGTGCAGGGGCGAATGGAGCGTACGGAGGGCTCGTGTCCGGTTTGTCTCACATGTGGAAATCAGAGGGGATGAGAGGCTTGTTCAAGGGTAACGGTGCCAACTGCGTGCGCATCGTGCCGAACAGCGCAATGAAGTTTTTCTGTTACGATCACATGGTGCACGCAGTGCTGGATATGAGACGGGCGGTGAATAAGGATGCGGAGATGGATGTGATGACGCGCCTGGTGGGTGGCGCCGGTGCGGGTATCGTCGCCATGTCGGCGACGTATCCGCTCGACATGATTCGGGGGCGTTTGACCGTGCAGAAGGCTGCCGGCGAGGGGGGGACAAACTATCGGGGTATTTATCACGCATTCACTGTGATTGCGCAAAAGGAAGGGTTCGGGGCGTTCTACAAGGGGTGGACGCCGTCGGTTATTGGCGTCATTCCGTACGTCGGATTAAACTTTGCCATTTATGAGACGCTCAAGGATCAATCAGTCAAGTTTCAGGGCTTGCAATCAGCCAAGGATTTGAGCGTATTCTCTGGTTTAGTATGTGGCGGCATCGCGGGCGCTGTGGGACAAACGGTGGCGTACCCGTTTGACGTCTGCCGCCGCCGTTTGCAGGTTTCCGGCTGGGTGCAAGCCGGCGTCCAATCTGGCGGCCCGGTGTACACGGGCATGTTTGACTGTTTCCGCCGCACCGTCGCCGAGGAGGGCGTCGTTGCCTTATTCCACGGTCTCAGCGCCAACTACGTCAAAATCATGCCCTCAATCGCCATCGCCTTTGTCGTCTACGACCAACTCAAAATCATCCTCAAACCCGAGGTGCACATTTCCAGCGGCGGATAAAACACTTGATTCAACTTTCCGCAACCCGAGGATCGCCCGCGGGCGAGACGGCGGAAGGAACGACAACACATAGAACCATAGTGAACGATATTATTCGATTCTTTTAATGTCATCGTTCACAGAACGTAGCCTAAATCATAAACCCGCAGAGTACGGACGACGCCGCTCGGCTGTCTTGTCAGCACATACCACAAAAGTATACTAATTACCCATACACTTAGGGATCACACAGATCACACGCGCCACGTGTACACGAAAAACGCCTCAAACTTCGAACGCGTTCGACACTTTTCCACTCGCGAGGGACGAAAGGAACGACGTAACCATGGCGAACCCGGTGTGCTTTTTTGACATTGAGATCGGCGGTCAACCGGCCGGACGCATCGAGATGACGGTACGCGCTTCCCGACGACGACGCGCGGCGACGCGCGATGCACGCGATGAACGACGACGCCGGTCCGGTCGATGGGTGGATTCCGATCGGTTTGTTCGACACGATTATAATAATCTGGCGGCGATTGAGTGAGCGGTACACGACGACGACGATTCGAAGCGCGCGAATGACGGGAATACTGACGACGATGAAAAAACTGTTTCTTGTTACGTGTGTTAGCTCCGCGCGGACGTCGTCCCGAAGACTGCGGGTACGTGAAACGATTGAGAATCGGACGGGAACGATGGTTGATGGTCAACGCCGATCGATCGATCGGTCGTTTTTTTGCCCTTTTTCCCACTCTGGAGTGAAACGAGACGCCAGAGAGACTGTCCGTGCCCTCGACGCCTCTGCGAGAGTCTGAGTGCATTCTTTGATTGAAATGTTGCGTCGTTTGGACGAAACTAAGCGACGCGCGAGCGAAAGAACGACGTACTGACTGAAATAATCCCGCTTCGACTGCGACTTTTCCGCCATACAGAAAACTTCCGCGCGCTCTGCACGGGCGAAAAGGGCTTTGGCTACGAAGGCTCGTCTTTCCACCGCGTGATCCCGGGTTTCATGTGCCAAGGCGGTGACTTCACCAACCACAACGGTACCGGCGGCAAGTCCATCTACGGTAACAAGTTTGAGGATGAAAACTTCACCCTCAAGCACACCGGTCCGGGTATCCTCTCCATGGCCAACGCCGGCCCGGGCACGAACGGTTCCCAGTTCTTCTTGTGCACCTCCACCACCGGCTGGTTGGACGGTAAGCACGTTGTTTTCGGCAGCGTCACCAAGGGTATGGATGTCGTCAAGGCTATCGAAGCCGTCGGCTCGCAATCTGGCGCGACCTCCCGCACGGTTAAGATCGCCAAGTCTGGCGTCTGCTAAATCGAACGCGCGACGAACGACAAGACAACTTTTACGAGCAATACACGAACGAGTTGATGAGTTTGAGTAGTTTACGAATCGCTCAAATCTACTAAGTAATGTTTACAAATTTCCCAATAATAATAATTTCATCTAAATCGCGAGAAGGCGTCGTCAAGTTCGCTGTTTGGACGACGTTTCCCATGCTCTGAGCGCCACGAGCGAGCACAAGTTGACGATCTGCGCCACGACGATTGGCGTCGGGAGTTCCGCCGGGACGATCAAATCCTGAAAGTCAATGCCTAAAATAATCTCCGTGCTCGCGATGACGGTAACCCCGACGTCGCCGACGAAGGACGCATTAGCAAGACCGAGCGCAGTTGCCGGACCGCCAAAGGCCCACAGCGCCGTCAACGCCTGAAGCGGCGTCGAGAGATCGCCAAAGGCGTCGACGCCGCAGGCATCAGAGATGACGCCAGAGCCAAATAAATCTGGTACGTGCAGGGCTCCGCCGGCGAAGAATAAAGGTCCGAGTACGGCGCGGTAACGAGATAATCCATCGCTCGCGTCTTTCGGTAACAGGCTAAACGACTCTGAAGTCGACGCCGACTGCGAGTCATCGCCCTCGACGGCGCGTAGGCGCGAAGAAGCGCGACGCGAATGCGTTCGTTGAGAAGAGACGACACGCGTGGACGCGTGGGACGCGTTCGTGGAGGTACGCATGGTGAAAAGTGAGGCGCACGGGAGAGAGCGAGCAGCGGCTTATCTTTACTATTGCATAAATCACATCAATTTAACTCAACGAACCCACGGCGAGGCGAGGCCGAACGGGGTGAGCGCGTCCATAACTTGCTTGTTCAACGCTCTGCCGAGGACGACTTGCGTCTCATCCGGTCGGATCGGGATGACTGGGTGTTCAATGCCAGGTCCCTGCGAGCCGCCCGACACAACTCCTCGACGCAAAAGGGAGTTGCCGGCTTCGATGCCGCACACGTACGCGCGCTCCTGGCATAGACCCTTGGCTCCGTGCTCTCGATCACCCATTTTCACCCAATCGCCAGCGCAGACGATGTTCTTCACGGATGTTTCCAGCGGAGGTCTCTTTGGATAACTACCCGGTGAAAACAACGACACAGCTCCGGGGTAGCGTCTCACTTCGAAATCCAGCGCCTTGACGCCCTTGAAACCCGGAACCGCGGCTGGGAGAAGTTCATCCGTCAATAAATTGACAATATCCTGGTTGCTCATGCAGGCGACAGCCGTGCCGTTGTAAAAGTCAGCCGCGATGACGCTTCCCTTCGGTTCTTCACCTCCCCACAAGGCAACCTCCGAGTCCTTCTGCAACTGATCGAGCATAAAGAACGTACCTCCAGCCCCTCTGAGCCCGTCGAACCGAGAGAAAACGTTCGCTGGATGTTCAACGTCGACGTACTGGTCCAACCAGATGCGCGTCGCGACTACATCTATTCCACCGAGCGACGCCGCAGCCGAAAATTCTGGAGCCATGCGAGCGAGTTCAGGAGAGTTCGCAACCACACTCTTCATACCCTTCGATCCTAAAGCGAACACAACTGCATCCACATTTTCGATCTTTCCAGTCTCGCCCGTCGTCTTGCTGAAATACTTGACGGCAGTTGCACATCTTGTCACTTCATCAACCTCAACTCCGCTCACAAAAGTTCCACCCATCACCTTGAGGCTATACTTCGACATCAGCAGCTCACTCAGCGGAGCGATGAGAATCTCAGAAATGCTCTTAGACTTGATCCATCGCACGTCGAACGAATCCTGGTGCGCCAGAGCGTAATAGTACAAGAGCTCCATCACCACAGCCGCGGAGAGCTCCTCTGGCGGCTTGAATAGTCCCACCAGCAGAGTGGGACGGATGAAATCGTCTACTAATCTCTTGCTAAGTCCCATGCGAATGAACAATTCGTGCGCAGTCATTCTGTCGTACGCCTCAAACGTCTTCTCGTCCCGGTTTAGATCTAACATTGCATAGAGTAATCCAACCATGCTCGCTCTGTCCGCAAGCGGCAGCCTTTTGAAGTTGTCAAAAGTCGCGAATACTTGCCCGAGCGGGCTCGGCAAAGCTAGAGAATCTCCAAACACTGGAGCGGTCGCCTCGAGACCATCCGGAGACCAGAATGCGCTCGATGTAAACTCGGTAAAAGCGTCCTCTTCCTTGACGCCAAGCTCAGCCGTCAGGCTGTTGATGTTTGGATAATCCTTCCAGAAGCCGCGCGTGCCAGGCTCGAACGGCTTACCGCTCGCCGTGCGATCGGGCGTCTTTCCAGTTGGATCATCTAGGGCATCAATCAGCGTGACGTTCACTCCAGCCTCGGCGAGACTCTTTGCGGCTCCCCAGCCTCCCCAGCCGGCACCGATTACGACGACATTCGAACCGCTTTCGACGTTCGAAGAAGACGTCGACGCTCGCGTGGCGGTGCAGCGAGCCCGAGATGTAACGTTCTTTCGTTCACACTGGGCACGAGACGGGACGATGACCCCGCGATAGACGGTGGACGCGTGTAGACTCGCCATCTTTTTGTGACGTCACGGTGGTACAGTTTTCTCAATTTTGGCCACATTTTTCACAGTGAGACATCCAGGGAGCCGAGGGGGCGCGCGAGTGGACACGCAACGGGGTTGGAGGAGACATATTAGTTGATCCGCGGTTGATTTGCTTTTTCGAAATGTTTTACACGCAATGATATCTACAAGCTAAGTATATGTTTCACGAGTCTTCTCACTCACCTTCGCCCCCAGCCAATGGGTGGCCCAGGACTGGGCGCCCCGGGACCTTGAGGTGTCTTCTTGGGTGTGCCGGCATCCTCTCCACTTGCTTCAAGGGTTTTCTTCACTTCACTCTGTTCTGCGATCACGCTCTTGAGAGAAGTCACGAGCTTGTGGCGTTTGCTAGCATGACGCTCGAGCTCAGCTTCAACCACTGCCTTACGCTCATCACGCTTCTTCTGGTTCTCCTTCAACGTGGTAGCGCGTTCCTCTCTTTCCTCCTTGAGCGTCTTCTCGATGTCCTTCGTCTCCTCTTCGAGCTCTTCTCGCAGCGCTCGTACTCTCTGTCTCGCTCGCTCAGCGTCGGCCCTCGCAGCCCTCACCTCCTCGGCAACTTCTCTATGACGGTTCGCCATCATGGCTGCCGTCGCTCGCGCCTTAGTACCGCGAAGCTCATGCTTGATAGCCTTGATTTCTTTAGCAATTGTCGTCTTGCTCACGATGCGCTCGCCCTTGATGCGCGCAGAGTCCCAGTAGTTGATCTCAGCCAAACGTCGCTTCAGCAAGGCAGACTTGAACGTCTCGAGCGGCATCGTGCGCGTTGGTGGCTCGTGTTGCGTGTTCGGAAACGTCGGTCGCAAGAAATCCGGTTCAGGCCTCGCCGGCATGGCCGCCACGGAGGCTTTAAGCTCCGCGTCCGTGAGCTCTCTGTCCATGTCTATTTTGCCCTAAAACTTCTAATTCTCGATTCACAGACGACGGCTCAAACGCGAGTCCAAGCCCAACTATAGACACGCACGCACGAAAATAATCAAGCACGACGCTCTCGTGATGAGATCGCACCGATGAGATCGCCTTCACTCTGTGGGCGCGCCGAGTTGTGATGCGTGGCCCCCCGCGCACTGACGGAGAATCTCTTCCAAGTGACTGACGTGACGCGAGATTTTTAATACTTACAATGTTTGACAGGCTTACGATTGGGTCGTCTACGCGACGGTAGAAACGAAATCAGCGAATGAACGCTCGCGCATCTCTGGGCACCCCGTGGTTGAGATGAGACCTCGATCGAGCGCATTGCGCTTGGTACCTTGTGTGTATTCGGTGGGGAATTTGTAGCCAAGACCGTCGTGGAATTGATGGTACACCTCAGCCGGGTAGAACGGCAGTTGAGCGCTGTCGTAGACCCAGACAGTGTTAATAATGTCCGTCTCGGTTGGTTTCGCGCCGCTCTTGACGATGTTACCGGTACCGGGGATCAACTTCATGCCGTTCACATTGGCGTCCTGGATTACCTTGAATAACGGCGAGTCCACGCCTCCCGGAAGGCCGATGCAGTTTCTGTAACCCGATCCCGCGTCTTGAGGATCAACGCGCTGCATGCCGAGCCCGGGAATTCTTTGAAAGCTACCAAAGTACGCATCTGCCATCACTTTCATCTCCTTTTCATCGGCGACGTCCACGGCGACGACTTCACAGTGTCCTAAGCGCTCGTAAACCGTCTCAGCGGCGCCGTAGTAGTAGCACACCGTGTCTTTGCTTCCAGCACCACCGGCACCGCCGGCGTAACCAACCACAGAGGTGATCGTGTCGTCCGTGCGGCCTATGGTGCGCTCGGCTTCGTAAAACGTGTGCTGTCTACCCCAGAAGCAACCGTTACCAAAGTACACGGGCCTAGCACCGGTCGTCGCAGCCTCCGCGCGCGCGGGTTGCGGCGCGGTGGCTGCTGTCGTACCGAACGCCATCGCCCCGAGCGCGAGCGCGAGCGCCTGGCGACGCGTCGGCGCCGTGGGAGCCACTCGAGAAGTGGATGACGTCGTGACCTCTTCACTCGGGGCTTGAGACACCGCGACGCGGCGCGAGCCTCGCGACGCGACGCGAGCGCCACCGCGGCGGGTTCCGAGACCCTTCGTGCGCGTGTGCGCGAACGCGAGGGGGATAGACGTGGCTAACATGTCGCGAGCGTCGGTTTGTGTGGTGCTCTGCTCCAGCGGAGTGGATAGCAGCTTTCACTTCAGGCGCAAAGAGGACATCAGATAAACATTGGCGTTGTCATTAAATCACGCGTAAGTAAAACAGATTATTCCGAGTAGGGTCGATCGAATGCGTCCTCAGTACTTTCTGAAGTTTAAGCCTTCGCGCTCCTTGAGCATGGCGCGTCCGTACGCTTCGCAGAATTTCTTCTTCGCGGCGTCTCGCGGCGTGCCTTTTAATTTCATCCGAAAATCCCACTTCTCGCGCTCGTCGTACGCGATGCCACCGTGCGAGGCCCACATGGGCTTCTCGCCCTCAACGTCGCCCTTTTCAACCTGCATCTTCGCCGCATACAGCGCATACCAATCGTCCGGGCGGCACACGGCGCCTCCGGGCTTCGGGAGCATTCTCCATTTATGCACGTGTTCCTTATCCCAATTCTTCGCCAAAGTCTCGTATTCATCCACGCTCGGACACTCCCACGTAACTTCATCATCGTCATTATCGCGCGCCTTTTCTTCAACGAAAACCTCCCCACCGACTCTCGGCGCCTTTAACGCGTTCGCCGCGAAGACTCGCTTAAAGTTGCTCAACGAGTTCACCGAAAACATTCGAAAAAACCCATCCACATCCGCACGTCGTCGAATCGGTCGATCACGATCGATCCCCGATCGCACGAACCCACACTTGATCGCCGTTTCGCACACGTCATCGAGCGTCATCGCCTTGACGCGGGATTCCGTGCCCGCACCAGATTTCTCAAAGTCCACACCCATCCCGACGGTTCGCGTCTCTCGCTCGATGTCGAACCGCGTCCGCGCGCTCGCAAAGGGTGCCAACTTTTGTGTGCCCGTTCGTCGTCGTCGTCGTCGACGCCGTCGTCGTCGTCGTCGATCGCTCTCGCGGTCGTCGTCCGTTCGCCGTCGGACGCGCTCGCTCGCGATCCTTCTTCTGACGCGAAAACGCGCGCGCGCGCGTCGAAAACGCCCCGTTCGTTGTTCGCTCGCGTCGTCGTCAACATCGAGGCACCCCTCGTCCGCGTTTAGTGTCCACGACGCGCCGGTTGGTTTGGTGCGCGCAACGTTCAAAAAAAGATGATTGACGGCGCGAGACGGGAGACCGCGACGCGCGATGGACGACGCGTGGACGATGGAAGCGATAGAAACGACGGTCGCGATACCGACGGCGACGGCGCGCGACGGCGACCAAGGGTGTCGGGGGTACGCGCTCGACGTGTCCGCGTCCACGTCGCCAGTCAAGTATGGTTTGGATGCTGCGTGGATCGTTAGTGAAGACGACGACGACGACGACGCGCGCGGCGTGGATGGAGAAGAGAACGAGGAGAAAGTGAACGTAAAGGCATCGCCTGAGATTTTACGAGCGCCAAAGTTGGGGGTCAAGGCGTTGAGTGATTCCGAGGATGATGACTCTGAAGATGACGACGAGGTTGTCAAACCGAACGACGGCGCGGTTCCTCGGGCGATGGGCGGCGCGTCGTCGTTTTCGCTGATGAATAGGGCGTGGAGTGCGTATGATCCGAAGAAAGAGGTTGCGAAAGGGCGAGATGCGATCGATGCGCTGCGTAAAATGGAGGAGGAGAGAGAGAGGGAGAGAGAGGAGGCTGAGGAGAAAGCAAAGGCGTTGCTCAACGCGAGAGGAAGGCCGAAGAGAGGCGCCGCGATACGGACCGAGGAGCGGAGCAAACGGGCAAAGACTAAGCCGCAGGAGCGAAAGGTTCATCACACGTTGGAAGAGAGCGAACACGAGAGCGAATCAGAGGAGGATGGTACCGAGATGCGGGATTGCAGAAGGCGCATCAGCGCGCCTGCAGACGCGAGTCCGTCGGGGCTACTCGAGCCGACGTCGCCGCCGAGCGAGCAGAGGCCGACACCGACTCTGAGCGCGGAGCAGGATGTACCGAGTATGAGCGACCGAGAAGTGGAAGAAGAGGAAGCTCCGGTCGAAGGCGTCCATCGCGTCCTGTTCTCGTCGGGTTTCAGCGAGAGGCAGTTAGAAGAACTGATTAAAAAGGTGCTCAAGATTGGCGGTTCCGTCACCACCTCCCTCGATGATTTTACCGTGTTCGTCACCGAGGCACCGCTCAAGCGCACGAAAAACGTCATGGCAGCGGCGCTTTGCAACCGGCCCATCGTCAGTGCGTCCTGGTTGGACAAATCAGCCAAGCAGAATGTCGTTCTCCCGCCGGAACGATTTCTCATTCGAGACAGAAAATTTGAGTCCTCACACGGGTACAACCCGCTCCTCAAGCGCGATCAATCCCGCTTCCGGGGTCTCAAGTTTACATTTGACAACACCGACGCCGCCACCACCACGATTCGCGAGCCCGACGGCGCGCGAGACGTCATCATCGACCTCCTCCGCGTCGCCGGAGCTCGCGTCTCGAAATCCGACATCGACGCCGACTTTCGCATCCTCCTCACCAAATCCAAACGCGCACGCGCCGCCTCGAGGCGCGACTCGGGCGCTTCCATCCCGACGCACCATTTCGGCGACGTTCTCGCCGCTTTGCTCACCGGTCGTCGTCTCATCGGCGACGACCCCTAGCCCCCGCGTCTGTCTGTCCGTCAGACGTCCAGTGAGTGAGTAGCCCATCGGACGTCCAGTAGCCACTATTTTCACAGATATTTACCCATATACTAGCTATTTTTCGCATCTGAAAACCCCATGACGAATCACAATTCGTCGATTTCACCCCCCCCCCGCCTCCTCTGTCGGATCGCCTCTATCGGAGAAGACCTCGCCTCCTCCCGCGCGCGCATCCTTCTTTGCTACGCGCGCGACGCACTCGTTCGACGCACGCCGCAACGATGGCGACCGAAGAAGAAAAGGTACCGAACCTCGAGGTACGGAACGAACGAACGAACGAACGAGGCGCGGAAAAACAAAGAGGCGCCCCATCCCGCGAAACGAGTCGTCGTTGGACGCGCGTGGAGGGCAAATTATCAACCGCGGACATCGGGTATAGGGTTTGCCGGTGTATGACGAGTGAGGACTCGAGAAATTGACACCGGGGTGACACCGAGCGAGCGAACGAACGAACGACCGGGCGGGACCGACGACGACGACGACGACGACGACGCGACGATGTTGGAGACGCCGCGCGCGGCGAAACGAATGGAAAAGAAACTGACCGACCGGGGCGCGCTGCGAAACAGGACGTGGAATCCGACGCCGAGAGCGACCACGGTACGTGAAGACGAAGAAAGTTCAACTCGAGCGAGGGTCTCGACGAGGATCGTAGAGACTTTTTCGCCCACCCAATCCTTTCGATCGATCGCGTTAGATGATCGCGACGGCGAGACGACGCGAATAACACGTAGACTGACGATGGAATGCGGTTCTTTCGTTTTCTTCGCGGATCTCGTAGCTGACGATGGACAGTATAGCAAGGCTGAGAAGAAGGCGCGCAAGACGATGATGAAGTTGGGCTTGGAACAGCTCGACGACGTCCAACGCGTGACTCTCAAGAACAACAGGCGCATCACGTTCGTCATCAACAACCCGGATGTCTTCAAGTCTCCGCAGGCTGAGACTTACGTGATCTTCGGCGAAGCCAAGGCGGAGGACATGGCTGCCCAAGCTGCGGCTGCCATGCAAGCGTTCAAGGCTGAGGCTCCGGCTGCGGGCGCCGAGGCTACGGAAGCCGCAGACGCCGCGGCGCCGGCCGCGGATGCCGAAGAGGAAGAGGATGTTGACGAGAGCGGAATTGAAGCGAAGGACATCGAGCTCGTGATGACGCAAGCGAACGTGTCCCGCGGCAAGGCTGTCAAGGCGTTGAAGGCGAACCCGGGTGACATTGTCTCCGCCATCATGGATTTGACCATGTAGGCGTCAGACGACAGTCTCGACCTCGCCGGTCAATCGCAAAACAGTTAACAAAAGTGGGTGGTTTTTTACGAATGGAGAGCACATAGCGGGAGGAAGGTTTTTTCTAGCTCGCGCGCATCGTCCAAGACGACGACGCGTCGAAATGTAACTAAATCTTCAGTCTGTCTCATTCACAACGTCGACCGCGACAAACCTCAACAAAAATCTTTCACCCATCGATCGCGAAACCAATTCAAATCGTCGTCGGCGGCGTCATCGACCCGACGCCCCCCCCGCACGATCGACGTCCGCACCGCACACACACACACACCCTCCTTTACTTCTTCTTACCCTTACCCTTCCCGCTCGCCGCGCGCGCCGCGGCTTCCTCAGCCTCGCGCCGTTCGCGTCTCCATCGTCCGAGCGCGCTGTCGGCATCGGCGCCGCTCTTGTGCGCGGCGTACGCGCCACCGACGAACGTGGCGGTGGCGATGGCGAACGCGGCGTTGAGCGTACAAAACGGCATGCTGTCACTGCTACTAGCTGCTCGGCGGGGCGGGACGTCCGCGCGTTTCCGTCGGGGTGTGCCGTCGTCAAACTCGTCGTCGTCGTCCTCAGTGGCGCGTTATCCTCGTGCGTGGGTGCGAGTGGGTGTTTTGATGACGGTTCATGAACCATAAAAAGTGAGTGGAGTCAGTCGCCGTGTGCGTCCAAAGGGTCGGTCGTTTCGCCCCGTTCAAACGCGCGCGCGCTGGGCGTCACACGA
>Ga0181580_10002116_pt1 | contig 16018 bp, 31 predicted proteins | sample 071ome_23_FD_132413 | JGI IMG/M metagenome (GOLD analysis project Ga0181580, IMG submission 132413) | Coastal salt marsh microbial communities from the Groves Creek Marsh, Skidaway Island, Georgia - 071403BT metaG (megahit assembly) | ecosystem: Environmental > Aquatic > Marine > Intertidal... | reverse complement strand
TGCAATAAAGTATACTCCGGCCATATCTCCTAAAATTCTAGCACCATCTTCTAGTTTTGCTACATTAGCACCAACAACTAGAACAGGGTATGCTAACATTCCATATAATGAGAACCACGCCATTTTACGTTGTGCGTCTCTCATTGCGTCTTGGTCTTCTAGTTCTTTACGTCTGAATTCCAAGTACATATCTTGTTCTGCTTTACTTACTTTACCATCACCATTAATGTCTGCTGGATGATGTGCATTAGATACATTACCGTCTGCCATGTGTCTACTCCTATACCGTTATATAGTAGTATTTATCTAGAATAGCTCATGCTCCTTTCCGTGTAAGTATAACTCTTTCGCCACATATTTGTGCCCGGCATTATTATAATGATGTTCGTCAAAATACCCTGTGTTGTCAGGATCTCCTAGTACATACTCTCTTCCAGGTTTACCACTGTTAGGATCAAGACCGTGATCTTCCTGATGCCAAATGTGTGCCTCCCAAAAGGCATTCTCGAGATTTTCAGCAGTCAAATAATTTGGTATGAGATCTACTATGTGTCCAATACATCTGTGTATTATAGGTAAAAATTTAATACCACGATCCTTTAAAAATCCCTGAAACATAATTCCCTGAGCTAGCCATTGTTCAGTGTAAAAATCAGGATTTAGAGCATATACTTCTTCTTGTAGATCGTAAAATGCCATTAGTTTATCGTAGCTCAAGGAGTCGTCTTTAAATCTGATATCTTTTCTAAAATCACTATTGTTTATACTCCATAAATGGCCGTTATACCTACCTAATATTCCTGGCCTGTTTGGATCTGTATTGAGTTTTAGTTTATGTCCTGCCCCCGGCATATCCAGCCTTACAGATTCTGAAATCTGAAATACTACCACGTCTCCTGCTTTGATTATTCCTTTGTTTACCTGTGTAACTACTATTTTATATAATCTTTCGTTTGACCCCTGAAAACGTGCATTATGTATATATTTGTAGTCTAAAGTTCTTGCTAGATAGTCGCCATACGATACAAATATGTCTTTGCCATAAGAGTCAGCAACACTGCCACCACAATTGATAATCTTAGGCACTTATATACTCCTTTATTTTGTCAAACACTATGTCGTTTCCTAGTTCAGACATATGACAAATATCTCCCCTATTATGATCGAACATTGTGGAAAAATCCATCCGATTTATTTCTGTACCCAATTTATGATTAAAGAAATCTAAGTGCAAAACATTATAATCGTGTAACTGTTCGCTTATTTTATTTCTGTATAAGCAGTATGTTTCCTGCCAAAAATCGTCCCAAAAATGATGTTCAAAAAAGTCTGTTGCTGTTTTAATGTTGTTAGCATCACAATCTGCGTACAATAGATCACAATCCACATGGTATCCTGATTTATGCACTGGGTGACTCTGCACTGGTATTCTGCTCCAACTAGTATGAGATACTATCACTAAATTGGAACGGCTGTGAACTTCACTGCACTGACGATATATTTTATATTCGCTACAACCTGGTTGACTTACGCATCTAACATTGTGTTCTTGTGCTAGTTTATTAACCCAACTATGCTGAATATTTGTAGCAAAACTGTCACCTAGTACAGTGATAATCATGTCAAGAATTTTTACCTACATTGCTGATTAAGCCCACAAAGATCATCTTAATCCATACTACTGATCCCCATGTTGCTAATGTAACTGGTATGCTGAGTCCAAATAACGTATTCAATGCCCATATAGTTATTACAGGTGTGAACCCTAACAACAAAAGTGCACCAAGTATCATACCAACTAATTCTGCTGAACTTTTTTGATTTGTAATTTTCATAATATTATCCAATTGGCGGAGAGGGAGGGATTCGAACCCTCGATACAGTTGCCCGTATAACACCTTAGCAGGGTGCCGCTTTCGACCACTCAGCCACCTCTCCGTTAAACTTTATATATCACAATGACACCATAATGGTCCATTGCAACTTTTTCACAGTCTATTCTGTTTATAGTCTCATTTACAAGATCTATCATACGTTGACTGTTACCACAAACTATTGTTAGTGGAATATTTTCCTGATTTAAGTATACAAAATTTTCTACCAGAATGTCAACCTCATGATGTCTAACACCGTGTAAATCTAATTTGTGCATACAGGGTATTTATAGTATATAAATACGTTATATGGAATTTACAGATCCACGAGTAGAAATGGTTGTGCCCATATTAAATGAATTGTTGCACGGATATGATTATACCATATTTGGTTCGGCAGGTTATAAAGACAAAGTGGGCGATCTAGATATAGCAATCAATCACAAGTCTTCTCAAAAGTTCTTGAATCTTGTGCATCAGGAAATGATTGATGCAGACAAATTTTATCAAAATCAGATTGATTTAGTGGTACCAGCAAACTGTGAGTACGAAACCAGATTGGTGTCCAGACACAACTATTATACAGGACCTTTTACCTATGCTGATGGTGAAACACTGGACTGGATACAAGTCAATATTCAGTTAAACGACAATCTGCCATGGCTGTGCGGTTTTAGCACAATTTTACCCACACCAGGTATACCCAAATCTACACATGCTGTATTGTTACAGCGAGCAATAACCAAGGCAGTTAATCCAGATTGGGCATTCCGTAAAAACGGTTTGTATCAGATACAAGTAAAAAATGGAAAAGCATACAATGTGGAATTAGTAACAGACAGGATAGAAGATGTTCCTAATGCATGGGGAATTAACATGGATCCTAAACTGATCAATTGTTTTGGTACTCTATTAGAGTCATTAGTATCTCATGGTGATACTCAATTAATTATGGATGTTGCAGAGCATTATGACAACAATCATCACAGAGAAGTGTTTAAGGATATGAAACACCATCAGGATAATATGGATAAGATTGCAGAAATGATTGCAAAGTGTGCTCTTACTGGTGAGTACAAATCACCTGTGTCATTCTCCTAACTTATTTTTAATATATGTATCTATAACCATTCTGTTAGGAGTATTTCGCCTGTGCAAGTGGTTAAGGGTAAAGCCATATTTAGATGTACAACTTCTTGTCCAATCTAAAGGACTCTGTGTTACACCGCATGCCCTTGCACACGTATAAAACCAATTACTTACTGTTTTAGATATACCATACTTTCTTTCGTTTTCTTCGTTTAACGTAACAGCAAGTCTGCCAGCCTTTTCGTGATCAGTCCAACTGTTGTACCAACCAACCAGGTTGTCATTATCAGGCATTACCTCTGTTGTAGTGTAACCGTATTTCTGTGGATCTTTATCTATGTGGCTCATCCAATCCCATTCAGGTCTGTATCGTTGTATGTATAGTGGATTATAATATAAACTGTCTAAATTTTGTAGTGCAAGTTCATTATTTTGTCTTATAACCTGTTCTGAGTCTCCTTCCAAACCCACGATAAAGCCACCAAATGTGTATATATTAGGATTAACTTCTTTAATCTGTTGTAGCGTCTGTACTATCTTTTGTGCACTTGCACCTTTTCTGATATATCTGTTAGCATTATAATTCATGCTCTCAATGCCAAAGAACAAACTGTGTACACCACTTTCTGATAGTGTTTCTATTCTGTACTGTTTGTTATGTAGCATATCCACTCTGGCAAACCCAGCAATATGCGGTGTAAAATCCAGTTCTTTTACGGCTGTACGCAATACTTCCATTTTAGAATCTTCTTCATTGATGGTGTCATCGCCTGCAAAAAAGTGAGTAACTCCTGCCTCTTTAGCAGCGTTAAAATAATTAACCAGTGCGTCTACTTGTTGGTGTGTAGGATTTTTAATACCTCTGAGATCGTAACTACAGAAAGTACAATCAAATTTACAACCCATTGATATCTCAAACACTGCTACGTCTCTTTGATCCCAATGTCCGTCAGGATAAAAATAATGCGTGATAGGTGGATCTATATCAGTAGTATCTATGTTTACTATACAAGGTTTGTTTAACTGATCCATCAAGTCAAACAGCTCTCCTGACTCTGCGTGTTCTTTGAACTTGTTTATACTACGTCCACAGTATATTAGATCTAAAAATTTATAAGAAGCATATACGTCTGCTTCGTAATCTTTGATACCACCACCTATTACTCTGACATCAGGATGATTGTCTTTAATTGTATTAACAAAATTGGCTGCATCATGTTTATTATTTGCTTTATTGAACAAAGTAAAACTAAACATCAAAACCAGTTTTTTACCCTGTGCACCTTTGAGTACATGATTTACTAATTGTTCTTTATCCCAATATGTAAAGTATTCTATCACTGTGCTATCGTAGCCCAATGTTTTTAAATGATGGTCTATGGTATGTGCTGGCACAGGCCTGTTGTGTAATAAATGATTAACAAACCATGCATTACTACCAGAAGGATTCATAATTATAAACTTTATGTCGTTCATTTGTATGCCTCCCATTCATCTCCCACTTTCCAATCTGTAGGGACGCCATCATAATATGAGGGGTCATTGTCATCGTAAACCCAGGTAACTAGTGAGTATCTGGCACCCGATTTAATTTTGTTAACCTTGTGTGGAGTTTTCATTGCAAAACTAGTGCTAATCCCTATCTCTCTGGTGGGTACAGGCACTACAGTTTTATTTCTTAAGAGCAGTTCCCCTCCAGTGTATTCTGTGTTAAGGTTAACTGATATATTATATAATCTGGGATTGGTTGGCTGTTTTATATTCATATCATTACGTTGATATTGAAATCTATCCAGATGCCAATTAACAAACTCGCCTTCAGCATACTTGTTTATAAAAATATTGAATATTCTAGATTTGGGAGTGTAAGGTATTCCCAACATGTCTGATATTTCATTATGTAATTCTTTTAATCTCTGATCTACTTTACTATGTAATTCATGATCAGTGTCTATTTGTATCATGGTGTGCTTTCTTTCATTAGTAGGAAAGTTCCATTGTACATCTATGATGTTATGAAAGTCGTTAAAATAATCTACGTATGCTTGACACTCAGAAGAGTCTAAAAGTTTGTACTGATAAAAAGGAACCATATGCACTATTTATATGGCAAGGGTGGCGGTCCGACGGGGAATCGAACCCCGAACGCCGCCGTGACAGGGCGGAATTATAACCGTTTAACTACCGGACCGCAATTAGCAAACACAGTACACTTAGGGAATTTACAGGGATCTAGCCCAACCCAATTTACGAAATACCACTCGTGTATTTGCTATTTTCTTATTATACGAAAGGTTGGGGTATTTGTCAAGCCTTATAGTCTTTAAGGCTGAAGTTAGTGCCTAGCATGTAGTCTGTGCTACTCTTAGGATCATTGCTCCACACTAACACTTCAGGATCTTCGTATAAGAAGTCACAGTCTTTACAATATGGAATACTGTCAAAGTCTTTGTTTTTGTGTGCATCGCGGAGCTCGTTATATTTTTTGCCAAAGAAAACATCATCAAAACTCTGATCGTCTAAATGCCCTAAGACACTTTTGCTTTCATTTGGTGGTCCCATTGTTTGGCAACAGGGTGTTACAGCACCTTTATGATCTCCTATACCTCCTGCTCGTATTGTTACTTCTGGAGCAAATGGTCTACCGCACGTCTTTCTTTCTTTGGGTTCTCTGATATACAAGGGCTGATAGTTTCCACTCCAGTTATGCATCTTCCAGATATATCCAACACTGCCCACAGGATCTATAAAGTTTTTCTGGTACTGTTCTATTTCGTAGTCTATGTTTTTGTTGTCTAAAATTAAATGGTAACTGCTAACAACACAGTCGCTTGCGGTCTTATCTATATACTCTTTTGTTTCTATAGCATTCTGTCTGATTTTGTAAAACCAGTCTTTGCTCATCCACTCGGCATATTTTTCTGCATTGTAACCTATACAACTGAAACGAGCAAAGCTCAGTCCAGCATCTATACACTCTTGCATAAAGTGTCCTGTGAGGAAACTGCCGTTGGTGTATATAAAACTTTTACAGCCACGTTTGGTGACTGCTTCTATATATTTGGGTAAACGTTTGTTTAGTGTGGGCTCTCCAGAACCTTCCAGGTTAATAACTGGAGTTCCGTACTTAGGAGTAATCTGATCAAGTATTTCTTCAAACAGTTCAAACGGCATCAGTTTGGTCCATTCCCAACCTCTGCCGTTGTCTTTTTGCGGACACATACCACAACTGTAGTTGCAACCACCTGCAACTTCTATAACAGCTCTTTCCAGTTTATCCACGATGTTCTACCGTTATTTGGTCGTTATCTATATTTACTTCTGCCAGCACACATAACACTGCCTGAAAAACTGTGTTATTGTCTATTTGATTAACTTCATTATGGAACGTCACAAATACATCTGCTTCTGATTCTGGTACATGCCAGCGTCTTAAATAAGGAACCCTTATATCAGAATACAGTTTTAGTCTGTTTTCAGAGTCACTCAGTTTCTCTTTTAATCTTTCGTGCCAGTATGCCTTACCATCCACAATACTTTGTAAGTCTTTGAGTAAATGTGGTACTAATGTTCCATGTTCAGGAACAACACTGCCACTCCAGCCCTGCTGAATTAAGTCACCTGGATCTACTGGAACCAGCCCATCCATCCATTCAACATCAAAACCTCCTGTGTTGAAAAAGATTATTTCTACGTCGTCTTTAAAAATTTTTATAACTTTATTTCTACATCCGCCTGGGTGTATTAATATTTTTTGTCGGAAAGGACACCAATGACCGCCTACAGGATTTTGAAATGCATGATTAGCCTTTATGTAATCATGTGTTAGCCATACTAATTTAACAAAGTTTTCCAGATCCATGTCATTGGAATCTTGTGTGGCGTCCCAAACATAGTCTTGTGGCACTATTTTGTTATAGGATTCTGTGTTAAAGTAATTGTCAAAGTCCAATAATATTTCTGATTCAGGATCAAAAAGAAAGTGATCTTGTTGTAGTTTACCATACCATAGCCACTCACCAGGATGCCAGTAATTGATCCAATCTATAAACTCGCTGGCGTCAGGATATATACTGCATTTATCAGTGAGTGTGGCCAGTGGCATGTGTTCAGGCCCAGGGGCAACAGGATATTGTGTTATCCCGCCCATGATGTCTTTTTTATTTAACTCAACATTTCTTTTAAATGGCATGCTATTACTTATTGTGTTTATGCCGTAATTTTTCTGTTTCCTGAGCAGATACAATAAACGTTAAGCCACCAGTTACTATGGGAAAAAGCATTAATACACCTAGAAAAAATATACCCCAATCCATGTTAAAATCCCGCAATTTTATTAAAATTGCTCTGATTCTGTACTGTTTGCTAGCCCTGCTGTAGACCCTGATGTAAGTGCAGTAGTGATTAAATCAAAGTATCCTACTCCCACTTCACGTTGATGTTTCACAGTGGTAAATCCATCTGCCTGCGCCGCAAATTCTTTTTCTTGGAGATTACTGTAAGCCAACATTCCATCTTTTTTGTAATTACGAGCAAAGTCGAACACTGCATAATTTGTAGCATGGAAACCTGCTAATGTAATGAACTGAAACTTAAAGCCTAGTTTGCTTAACTCCCACTGGAAGTCAGCAAGCTCTTGATCACCAGGAATGCTCTTGCGCCAGTTGAAACTGGGCGAGCAGTTGTATGCTAACATTTGATCTGGGTATGCACCTTTGACTGCATCAGCAAATTGCTTTGCTTCTTTGAGACAGGGTTTAGACGTCTCACACCAAATTAAGTCTGCGTACTCTGCATAAGCCTGTCCACGCTCACATCCATATTCAAGACCTCTGCCTTCCTGTAATTTGTAGAACCCTTCTTCTGTTCTCTCGCCTGTGCAGAACTTACGGTCTATTTCATCTACATCGTTGCTTAACAATTTGGCACTTTCAGCATCAGTTCTTGCAATAACCACGGTGTCAGTACCAGCAACATCACTGGCAAGGCGAGCAGCATTAAGATTACGTATTGCCTGACTTGTGGGGATAAGAACCTTGCCGCCCAGATGGCCGCACTTCTTTTCTGATGATAATTGATCTTCAAAATGTACTCCTGCCGCTCCGGCTTCAATCAAGTTCCTGGCGAGTTCGTATGAGTTGAGGACTCCGCCGAACCCCGCTTCTGCATCTGCAATGATTGGTGCAAATCTAAAACCTGTTCCGCCTTCTGACACTTCGATTTGATCTTGTCTGCGGAACGCATTGTTAATCGAACGCACCACATTAGGAACGGAATCGACCGGATATAGGCTTTGGTCAGGATAAGTTTCATTTTGTGAATTAGCAGAAGCTGCGACTTGCCATCCTGATAGATATATAGCGTCAAGTCCCGCTTTAACGTGCTGAACAGCCTGTTGCCCATTATATGCTCCAAATGTGTTTATGTAAGGCTTAGTTGCGAACAACTTCCTTAAATTTTCTGCACCCTGTTTTGCTAATGTGTGCTCAACTTTTACTGAACCCTGTAATTTGGAAACGACTTCGCCGTCGTATAACCGTTTGCTTCCCATGTCTAAATCCCTTAGTGTATGTTGTGCCCCCGATTTTGTTATTTAGCCCTAAAAAAGGAAAAGCCCGTATAAAACGGGCTACAGAGTATAGTGTGTTCTACTCTGGGGGCATGCAACCTACTGTTTTCGGTTCATGCTATGAACTTATTCTAATCGTTCCTGTGTTGCTCTATCTTCTCTCTGAACAGTGCAATAGCATGTTCTAAACCAGCAATGATTTCTTCCAACTGTTCAACATCTGCAGGTCGAATAGTGTTACTACCTGGAACAAGGTGGTATCCAATATTGCGTTCAACAATTTCTTCCCAAGTTTCGACACCTTCAAAGTTAGGTTCACATGCTTGACCTAAATACAATGCTCGTATAATGCCTTCAGGTTCTACATCAGCATACAAATCAATTTCAAGTTCTGCTTTCATCACTCCACCTCAACAAAAATGCCGTCATCGGTACTACGAATGCGTGTCACAATCAAAGGTTCATTACCCTTCTGACCACCCTGAATCTCATTGTAGAAAATCTTAGAACCAATCGCAACAAACGGGCCACCTGAAGGATCGAACATACCAAGATCATCTTGATCAATGCCTTCTTGACCTACTTTACCAGCAAAACGACAGTAATCCAATGATGTGCCTTCCATCACGAATTTGTATTCGTTCTCACCGATTTTCTCGTAGTGATATTCATCGCCATATCTATTTTTCATAACTAAACCTTCCTTCCATTTCTTCCATATCGTATTTGCTGGGGTAATGCTTTAGCAGTCGTCCTGCTTCTTGTCTTATTGCTCGTGGCACTCTGGGTGTCTTTTTAGGGTCCAATAGATCGATTAGAAACCGTTCTGTTCGTAATACTGCATTTGTTCTTTCAGTTGGTAGTGTCATCTGCCCACCTTATCTGTTTACCGTAGTGTTTTTCGAATAACGCAATCAGTTCATCGTACGGAACTTGTTCTTCCGATTCAAACTCATCTAACCAATCACTGAGGGCATTCCAGTCTTCAACGTGCATAGGTGGCAAACCATATTCTATCGGGTAGTGTTCTCCTGGTACACCGTAAAAGTCAATACGACCTGCTGCCCAATGCTCACCATGTTTTGCTATCCAATCTTTGTTGATTGGACCCATCCAGTTTGTGCTGTAGGTGATCACCACTCAATCTCCGCAATCAATTCGCCAAGGGCATCGCATCAAAAAATAAGTCGAACAATCATCTTGTCCAAAACAAATAGGACGCATTGCCTCAACACGAACAGTTTTAATTAAATCATGAATTTCTGCACGTTCTGTGCTTTCACCCTTCCCAGTATTAGCAAGTTCTGCTTCTTTATCTAACAATTCTTGTATGTTCATCGTTACTCGTATTCAATCTTCATCCAATTTGTGTCTTCGGGCATCAGCGTAATCTGACCTTCAAAGGCTTCATTCTCTTTAAGACTATTATACACTCCAGCGTTGGCCATAGTCAAGCGATAACTACCTTGATGACACCAATATACAGAACCAGACGAGCCGTAGAATCCATACAGATGTGCTTGTTTCTCTACACCTGTGATGCCACTGTTCATACGCCAACTGTCACCGTCCAAGTATCCTCCACTCCAGCCTCCTAACACTTTGTAGAATCCTTTATCATACTTGCCTTCTTTAATTTTTAGGATAACCCAGTTATCTGGTGTATACTCACTCATCCTGTTTCCTTGTCATCTTTTCGATGAATTTAAGTTTTTCTTCTTCAGGCAGAATTACCATACGAACTTTTTGGTAACCCCACCACCATTGTTCATTTTCGTCTTTCTTAGGAATCATCCACCATTGTAGAGTATGATGTTTGTCTCTTTCACTGCGTTTAGGCATAATTGTTTGGCGGGCTAGCAAGGAATCGAACCTCAATTAACGGTTTTGGAGACCGCTGTAATACCATTATACCACTAACCCTTGTTGTACCTTTCTTTGTAATTGTTTATGGCTGCTTGAATAGCGTCCTCTGCTAGTACAGAACAATGTATTTTAACAGGAGGTAGTGCTAGCTCTTGTGCTATCTCCGTGTTCTTGATTGCTCCAGCTTCTTCTAGTGTACGTCCTTTTACCCATTCTGTCAAGAGCGAACTGCTTGCTATAGCACTACCACATCCATATGTTTTAAATTTGGCATCTTCAATAATACCATCTTCACTTACTTTGATTTGTAGTCGCATTACGTCACCACACGCAGGGGCACCCACCATTCCGGTGCCAACGCCGTCTGTTTCTGGATCCCACTTACCTACATTTCTTGGATTTTCGTAATGGTCTATGACTTTGTCTGAATAAGCCATGATAACCGGTCCTCTTTCAGGTATTTATCATTGGTCGGAGATGTAGGATTCGAACCTACGACCCTCTGCTCCCAAAGCAGATGCGCTAACCAGACTGCGCCAATCTCCGAATACTTTAAATTGTAACTTCCTCTGAATTGGAAAAATGGTGCCGGATGTCGGATTCGAACTGACGACCTACTGATTACAAATCAGTTGCTCTACCAACTGAGCTAATCCGGCAATATATCTTTTGATTGAAAAACTACACCGCCTCTCCTAACCAATTCGTTTTTGATTTTTCTACGATCTTTTGGCCTGGTTGATGAGTTGTTGTGTTTCTCAATCAATTCTTCTAATGGCTTCTGTTTGATATAATCATGTTGATATTCAAACGAAACACGTTTACTTTTACTTACTTTTTTAAATGATTTTGCTAATTTAGTCGGCATTTTCCTCTCTGTGTGAAGTATACTTATCTACAAATTGAATACGGTCATATTTAAATGAACGCCAGCCTTTTGCATTTATATCCCACACAGTTACAAGGCCAACTTTTGTTGGTTCCGCACTGGCTTTTTCGTCCAGAACTGAATTGTCTGTTTTAGGCTGATGTTCTTTAGGAATAACATCAAAGCTCTTAGTACAATCCATTATTCGCTTGTCGCCGTCTAGTTTAAGAAATGTTACAGTTAAAATGCCTTTCTGTAACTGTTCAACTAAATCTTCTAGATTAGGTACGCCTTTTAATTTTGCTACTGCGTCACTTACTTCCACGTTATGCTCCGAATATAATTTTTAATAATCCACCAAAGAGCAGTATTCCTATTACACCGTTAAGTATAATAAGAGCCCTGTCTTTCCATAAAATTCCCACATAGGTCCAAGAAACTGCTCCTATCCAACTAAGAGCAACATCTACCCAATGTAATTCTGGCAAACCAGCACTACGAATACTAACAGCAAATAGTACACAAATACTACCAAACCATTTGATGTACCATGATAAATCACCCTTAGGCGTAGCACTTTTAACAATACGTTTACTGTTTTCTAATTCTGCTACAGTAAACTCTTGACCTGTAGGTTCATTTACAATAACCTGTTGTTCGTCTGTCATTAACGACTCTCTACAATCTTGTCTACCAATCCGTATTCTAATGCTTCTTCAGCACTTAGGAATGTATCACGGTCCATGTCTCGCTCAAAGTCCTCAAAAGTTTTGCCAGCAGTATTATGCTTGACATATAGTTCCGTTAATTTTGTTTTCCAGTACATGATTTCCTTGTAGGAAATTTCAATGTCACTGGCCATACCTCTTGCTCCGCCGCTAGGTTGATGAATCATTACTCTAGCATTAGGAAGAATCTTACGCTTGCCTGGTGCTCCTGCTTGTGCTAGGAATGAACCCATAGAACAGGCTTGACCCATCACAATAGTATGTACATCAGGTTTAATAAACTGCATGGTATCATAGATACTCATACCAGCAGTAATAACTCCGCCTGGGGAGTTAATATAAAAGTAAATGCTCTTGTCTGGATTTTGACTTTCTAAAAAGAGCAGTTGTGATACAATAAGACTTGCTGAGTGATCGTTCACATCAGTGTCTAGCATTACGATACGGTCTTTCAACAAACGACTGTAAATGTCGTATGCTCTTTCCCCGCGTGATTCCGACTCAATTACTGTTGGAATAAGGTTTGGCATTTATCTAATTCTCCCTTGTGTTATTACTGTTGTTTTTGGCCCTCTGCTGGTAAATTCTAAGCCGCTCATAGAGCCTACATAAATTCCGTGTTTGCCGGCATAGTTCATGTGTATGTCATTGCCTGCTACATTAACCACTAGTCTTGATTCATTAGTAAAAGAAACAACATCTGCTTCTGCGTCTTTGCCTGTATCTGTACAATTAATTGTACAGGTATTTTCATGTACTATCCTGCTCATTTTAAAACTGTTGCTCCTATTTTCTTTTGATATGCTTGTATTAGATCGTCTCCGGTAAGTACCTCACCAAAGTAAACTTTTTCACCGTTGTTTAGTGTTCTTTCAATTCGACCACTATTGTAAGCAACATCAGTTACACTTTTTCCATCTGCTGTATCTTGTGGCCTATTGTCATACCACATACTGCTCAGAGAGTGTATGTGAATGTCTTTAACACCTTTAGACCATGCTTCTGCTTCAAGCAACAGTCTTTGTCTTTCTACTTGTTGTTTGTATTCGCTCATACTATTAATTATAGCACCTTGTTTGAATTTGTCAACGATTGTGATGCCAAAAAAATGCCCTCGCTTGGAGGGCATTGAAAGAACTAATCTACTAGATTAAAATTCTTTTGAGAAAGAGATGAAAAATTTCTCCTCATCTTCTAACAACGAACCACCATCTGCTGTAAAGTCAACATAGCCAACTTCGATAGCAACTGGTAACTTATCACTTAGTTCTCCAAATGACTTGGATACTTTGATATAGTCTCCTTGGTTCTCAGTATCACCGTATGCTACATCAAATACTTTTAGTAATGGTGTAGACACTTCGATGAACCTATCTGCTTCGTCTAGTCCTTCGATTGCGGTAATACTAGCAATACCGTCTAAACCTAAGGAAACGCCTACGTCTTCAAAACCTTCTAAAGCATCACCGTTAAAGTTTCTATCAATATAGAAAACTTTTCCTGATACTTTACCAGCTTCAAATCCGTAACCAGCAAAAAAGTCATATCTGTAGTCAGCGTCAATGCTGTCTCCAAAATCAACTGTAATTGCTGATACACCAGCAAACAAACCATTTGATTCTACTGAACCGTATGCTTTGTAACCAATGCCGTCACTTATAGACACTCCTCTGAAAATATTATCAGAAGATACACTAACTCCGCCTTTAAAATCGGCAGCATTAGCACCAAATGCTATAAAGATAAGTGATACAGCGATCACAAATTTTATAACATTATCATATGTGAATATATTTTTCATATATTCCTCCTTTTCTTATTATTATAATAAACAGATAATTCTAGCAGAGCAGTATTGCCCAGCCAGTTTTATCTGTAATCTATTTACTGACCAAGGCCAGTAAATTATATTATGCTAAATTCAATAACTGAGTATTTTACTCAACATAATGTAATTATTATAGAGGAATTTTGTGTAAAAGTCAAGCCTTTTTTAAGACAATTTTGTCCATTTTTTCTTTTGGTAGTTGTTTTTGGCTACCCATCTTAAGAACAAACCGGGTTGTCTTCCGAACGCTTCGATCTCCCAAGGACAATCCCAATAGTCGGGATCTTTGTTTACCCATTGGCCTTGCCAACGGTGTTTTGAATTACGTGAGCTTTGATACAGTTCACCTTTGGCAAACTGCTTAACGTGTACCATTTCGTGTGCTACAGTTTCGAGCATTTCACGAAGTGGTTCTTTGGAATCGATTCGCATGACAAAGTCTCTAGGATGATTTGTGTCAGCAAAATCGTGTGGAATACAGTCACCTACTACGCCTTCTTTGTCGTATAGATTGTGTACTAATTGGATATCAATTGAAATTGTAGGAGCAATACGTGGCATCAACATTTGAGCACAGTAGTCAACCATGCTAGCAACCAATTCACGCTTGCGACACCCACTTCCAGTAATATAAACGAACATTATATACCTCTTTGCTACTGTTATTTAATATAGTAACATAAAGTATTTATCGTGTCAAACAGATTGATTACATACGATAAGTGATGCGACCTTTGGTTAAATCGTATGGGCTCATTTCTACCTTTACTCTATCACCAAAAATTATTCGAATTTTATGCTGACGCATTTTCCCACCAGTGTAGCAGGTAATTACGTGTTGATTGCCGTCTAATTCCACTTTGTACATCTGATTTGGCAGCACATCTACAATAGTGCCTTCGAACTCCATTAAACCTTTATCGCTAGCCATATATTATTCTTGGTTATCCAAAATAGGTTTGCCGTTTTCGTCCACTTCAATTTTTTCTATAATAATAGTTCCTTGATCGCCCCAAAGTACTCTTAAGTTATCTCCTGGTTCGAAACCTGCTTGGTCAGCAACTTCATCAGGGATCTTAAGAAGTACTTCGTTTGGATCGTCTGGAATATCTTCAAATACATCTTCTACTTTAAAAGTCCATGTTTTTTTGGACGTAGAAAGATCTTCGCCTTCTTGGCCTCGCTCACGATTACCGTCTGCGTTGAGCTCAGTAAGGTCTTGTTGTTTATCTTTATAATTGGGCATTAAAAATTAATCCTCAAATTCCTCATCATAACATTCCCAAAACTCTTCAAGTGTTTCTTCCGAGTATTTATCGGGAGTGTCATGCCCTTTAGGACTGAAGTAACCGACTGAAGCATAGTATCCTTTGCCAGTCGTATCGTTGTAGTCATAGTTTGGTTCAAGTTCTACTTTATCATACCAAACATTTTCTACTAGCTCACAAAGGTTCATTTCAACTGTGCTAAATGCTAGTTTCTTTGGATCAAAGTCTTCACCATCAGTTTCTACGAACCAAGCCGCAAAGCCACCTTTTTCGCCACTGTGAAAAGCCAATACAGGAACATACTGATCTACGTCTTCCTGTGTCTGCCATTCAGTAACCTGAGGTTCTTCGTCGCTGTGATATGCTTCTCTGCCATACAATTGGTAAGGTTCAAATTCTATTTCGTCATCATACGCAAAGTCGTCTGAACCATCTGCTGGAACTTCAGTATACACCCAAGTACCGTCAGCATAAGCATTGTTTTGATGCTCGAAGTTATCGCACTCAAACCAGCCGTAAAAATCTTCTTTGATTTTTGGAGAATTGCCGATCATGTCTTCGTCCTCGAACTCAAAACCCTGTACAGCTTCTATGAGGTCACTCTCGTCTTTATCAATAAAAAAGTCAACAAATTCTCTGTTAACTTCACCAATTACAGCTTCTCCACCGTATCTACCGGCTTCAATTCTAAATCTGCGTTTTGCCATAACTTACTCCTTGTATAAATTAGTTATCTATTTAACTGGCGCGGCTGAAGAGATTCGAACTCCTGACCCTTGGTTTCGTAGACCAATACTCTATCCAGCTGAGCTACAGCCGCACTTGGTGACCCCACGGGGATTCGAACCCCGGTTGCCAGGATGAAAACCTGGTGTCCTGACCTGACTAGACGATAGGGTCGCTATCATAGTATTAGTGTATTATCTAC
>Ga0181580_10002114_pt1 | contig 16019 bp, 16 predicted proteins | sample 071ome_23_FD_132413 | JGI IMG/M metagenome (GOLD analysis project Ga0181580, IMG submission 132413) | Coastal salt marsh microbial communities from the Groves Creek Marsh, Skidaway Island, Georgia - 071403BT metaG (megahit assembly) | ecosystem: Environmental > Aquatic > Marine > Intertidal... | reverse complement strand
TTCTAATAACAAGACATATAATCCTAATTTAAGAATTGATGAATCTGCTTTTAATTCTGATGAACCTTTTGTTTATATATCTGATGTCAATTTACATGATGAAAATTTTAATATAATAGCTAAAGCTAGATTAGCTAATCCAATTCCTAAAAAGAATACGGATAATATTATGATTAAACTTAAAATGGACTATTAGAATGGAAATTAAACATATAGGTCTTGATATTTCTACTTCAATAATTGGTGTATCTTATTTAGATAATAAAGGTAATTTAATAGATTTACAAAGTATAAATCTAAAAAAAGAAAAATGTTTATTTGATAAATCAAAGTCTACTTTAAATTATTTTCAAAATATAGTTATAAATAGCAAATTTAATAAAGATGTAATAATCTATATAGAAGAACCATTTCAGTCCTTTTCTAAAGGTTTTTCTTCTGCCAAAACTATATCACAATTAAATAAGTTTAATGGTATAGTATCTTATATCGTATATGATATTTTTAATGTAAAGCCTTTATATATTAATGTTAATACTGCAAGAAAAAATTTACAAATAAAAATTGATAAAAAATTAAAAAACTCTAAAGAGCAAGTTTTTAATTGGGTTAAAGAAAGAGAAAACTTTGTTTGGCCTGAAAAAATAATTTCAAAAGGTGTAAATAAAGGCCTTGTAAAATATGATGAATCTTGTTATGATATGTCTGACGCATATGTAATATCAAAAGCAGGATTATTAATTTATAATGGACAAAATCAACAAGAGGCTTGAGGTAATTAATAATATCTTAAGTAGCAAAACGCAGCTATCTAATGATGGTGTAAACTTAAATATTTGGTGCCCTTTTTGTAAAAATCCAAATAAGCATAAAAAGAAATTAAGTATTCATTTAGAAAAGCTATATTATCATTGTTGGATATGTGATAAAAAAGGTTCTAATATTGACTATTTAATGACTAAATTTGGTAAAAAAATACCTCAAGACTACCAAAGTTTATTTAAATCATACAAAAAATCTTTTAGTTTATTTGACGATCTTGAGGAAGAATTAGTAAAAGAAGAAGTATTTTTACCAAACAATTTTCAGTTCATAGTTGAAGATTTTTCGACGATTGATCCTAACTGCAAGGAAGTTATTAGATATGCAATCAAAAGAGGATTTAACAAGCATAAAATTCATATACTTAGACCTGGATTTTCATCTGATCCTCAGTTTTCTAGGTATTTAATATTGCCTTCATATGATGCAAATGGTAATTTAAATTACTATACATCCAGAAAAATAGATGCTTCTACAAATGATTCTTTTAAATATAAAAATGCTTCTGTAGTAAAATCAAATATAATATTTAATGAAATTAATATTGACTGGACAAAACCTTTAACTTTAGTTGAAGGTCCGTTAGATCTTGTAAAAACAAATGATAATTCAACATGTTTATTAGGCTCTAGTTTAACAGAAGATATGATTTTATTTCAAAAAATTGTAAGTAATAAAACTAAAATTAAATTAGCACTCGATAGTGACATCTATAATAAAACTATTAAAATAGCAAATCTGCTTCATTCTTACAATATTGATGTTGATATTATCGATACAAGAGGTTTTGATGATGTAGGTGAAATGACGCATAATGCGTTTAAAGATCTTTATGAAAATGCTAAAAAATATAATAAAAACGATACACTATTAAGTAAAATTAGGTTGCTATAATGACAAAAATTGCACACATATCAGATATTCACTTTAGAAGTTTAAAGCGTCATGATGAATATAAAATTGTCTTTGAAAAACTATTTAATTCTCTTAGAAAAGAGAACGTAGATTTAATTTTTATCGGCGGTGATATAGTACATTCAAAAACTCAAGGAATAACGCCAGAAATCATTGATTTGCTTAATTGGTGGTTTACAAGTTTGTGTGAAATAGCACCAACGCACGTTATTTTAGGTAATCATGATGGGTTAATTCTTAATAAAGACAGACAAGACGCAATAACGCCTATTATTAATGCTTTAAACAACCCGCGACTTTATCTTTATAAAGATTCTGGAGTTTATTATTCTGGCATTGAAAATATTAACTGGTGTGTTTTTAGTTGTTTCGATGAAGAAAACTGGTCAAAAGTAAGACCTGAAAATGGCTTTATAAATATTGCTTGTTTTCATGGTGCTGTTTGGGGATCTAAAACAGATGTTGACTGGGAGTTAGAAGGAGAAGTTCAATCAAGTTTATTTAATGATTTTGATTTTACGTTTTTAGGTGACATACACAAATTTCAGTATTTAGATAAAGAAAAAAGAATTGCATACCCTGGCTCAACAATACAACAAAATTACGGTGAAGACATTAAAAAAGGTTTTCTTGTTTGGACAATCAATAGCACATATGATTATGACTCAAAATTTATTAATATACCAAATCCTCATCCGTATATTACTGTAGATTGGAAAGACAATATTGAAAATACTTTTAAATACTTAGAAAAAATTAAAAGTAAATCTCGTTTTAGAATAAGATCAAAAACTCAAATTTCTCAAGCAGAAATAAAAATATTGCACCAATATTTAAAAAATGATAAAAAAGCAAAAGAAGTAATATTTCAAAATTTGTCTAACTCTGAAAATACTTTTATTGCCAAAAATGACTCTAATGCTAAAAACATAAGAAATGTTAAAGATAGAAAAGAAATAATTGACGAATTCTTTGCTGACTTAGATAACGACAAGCGAGAAAAAATTCACCAGTTGTTTAAAGAAAACTTAGACAAGCTACCTAATAAAATGTCAGATTATATAGGAAATAAATGGTCAATAAATAATATAAAATTTAACAATACATTTTCTTATGGAAAAGATAATTTTATAAATTTTGATAATTTAAATGGAATTGTTGGCCTTTTTGGTAACAATAGAGCAGGAAAGTCTTCTATTCCTGGAAGTTTAATGTATGCTCTTTTTAATGGTACTGATAGAGGTTCTTTAAAAAATATTGATATTGTAAATACGCGTAAAGGTTTTTGTGATGCTTCTTTAGAATTTACTGTAAATAGTAATAAATACAAACTTTACAGAAAAACTGAGAAAAAGACTAACAAAAAAGGAATAACTTCTGCTTCAACAAATTTATCATTAACAAACTGTAATGAAAATATTTTTCAGGATGAATCTGAAGAGCAACGCCGAGAAACAGAAAAAATTATTAAAAATTTAATTGGTTCTCCTGAAGACTTTTTATCAACTTCTTTTGCAGCTCAAGGAGAAATAAATTCTTTTATAAAAGAAAAAAGTAGCGCTAGAAAATCAATATTAACAAAATTTTTAAATATAGACTTATACGATGACTTATATAAGCTATCAAGAGAAGAGTATATTGTATTAAAAAGCAAAGTTAAAGAAATTAAAGAAAAAAACTGGGATAGCGAAGTTAATGATTTAAAGCTTAAAGTAAAAAATAATATTAGTTCTATTGAGTTATTAAAAGAAGAGTTAAGAGTTTTAAGAGAAAAAGATTTAAATCTTAGTATTGAAAAACAAAAAATAAAAGACAATACAGACGACTCAGGATATACTCTTGATAGTATAAAAAAAGAAATAGAGTATACTGAAAATAAAATAGAAAGCATTAAAAATAACATACTAATTTCTAACAATAACTTGTCTAATTGTAATGAAAAAATAGAAAAAATTATTGCGTTTAAAGAAAGTTATTCTTTAGACAGTCTTAAAGAACAAAATGAAAAATTAAATAATTTACTTAAAAAATTAAATAATTTTAAATCACAAAAAACATTATTTTCCACAGAGCTAAAAAGACACAAAAATGAATTAAAAATTCTTGATCAAGTTCCTTGCGGAGATCAATATTCACATTGTAAATTTATTAAAAAAGCTCATGACTCAAAAAATGAAATAATTGAAGTTGAAAAGTCAATCAAGGAAATAGAAATTGCTATATTTGAAATAAAAGGTGTGATTAACAATATTGAAGAGCAACAAATTACACAAAAAATAACAAAATACAATGAAATATTAGTTAAAGAAGAAAAATTAAAATCAAAAGTTTCTATAGAATCTACTTCTATAAAATATAATAAAGAAAAAATAGTTAACTTAAATGAAAAGCTTCAGCAACTTAATAACATAAAAGATAGATTAGTTTCTAAAATAAGCGCAAATTCAATTAAAAAATTAAATTTAATTAATGATGAGTTAAATAAAATTTCTCTAAATATTAAAAATATAGAAGCTAATATTAGCATGATTCAGCAAGAAAATTTTATATGTGAAAAAAATATAGAAAGTCTTATAGAAGAAAAAAATAATTTTTTAGTTTTAGCAGAAAAATGGAAAATATATGATTTATATTCTTTTGCAATATCTAAAAAAGGAATTCCAACATCAATTATTAATTCTTCTTTGCCTATTATCAATAATGAAATTAATAATATATTAAATGAAGTTGCTAACTTTAAAATAACTTTAGAAGAAATCAATAATAATTTAGAAGTCTATATTGATTATGGTGACTCTAAAAGAGTAATTGAATGTGCTAGTGGAATGGAAAAAATGATGTCTTCTATTGCTATTAGAGTTGCTTTAATTAATATTTCTTCTTTACCTAAGTCTGATATTTTTATTATTGATGAAGGTTTTGGCGCTTTAGATGACAATAATGTAGAGGCTTGTGGTCGTCTTCTTTCTAGTCTTAAAAAGTACTTTAAAACAATTTTAGTAATATCACATGTTGATGCTATTAAAGATATAGTAGATAAAAATATTGAAATAACAACAAAAGATAAGGATTCTTATGTTTACGCAAAATAAAAAATGGAATAAAATAGATAAAGAAAATGAAACAATAATTATTAATGATATTAAATTTATAAGACCGATAGATTCATTTACAATCAGCATTGATTGTCCAAAATGTAAAATTTTAATATCAACTATAGAAGACTGTGAGTCTATGAAAAAATTTAATTTATGTCAAGAATGTAGTTATGATAAAAGTTTTAATAACAAAGATAATAATTAATATATAATTAAATAACTATAAAAAGGTGCAAAAATGGAATATGAGTTCATACAGTCTATAGGAAATGCTATTGATAATGTATATAGCAATAGTTCAGAAAACGGTTCTAGAAAAACTACAGCAAAATTAATTGATAATAAAATGTTATTAACTTATATGACAATTATTAATACTGCTAGAGAAAGTGATATTCATTATCAAATGCGTGATCTTAAAAAAGAATCAACAGTAATGATAAGAGAAAGATTAGACTCTATTAAAAAGCAATTTAAAGAGTCTTCAGGAAGAACTTTAAAAGCTAAAAAATGTGAAGAATATGATAATATAGAAACTTTAACAGTAAGTCCTTATAGCCCTCATAGAAGCCTTAAGATTTCCTATACAGTGGTTTATGAGGTAGCTTAATGTCTTCTCATAAAAAAGGTCAAGTTGCTGAAATCATAAAATGTGGAAAAGATCCTGTCTATTTTATGAACAAATATTTAAAAATACAGCATCCTTTAAAAGGTTTAATTCCTTTTAAAACTTTTCCTTTTCAAGACGACTGTGTTCAAGACTTTAACGATCATAGATTTAATATTATTTTAAAATCTAGACAGCTAGGGCTTTCAACATTAGTAGCTGCATATGCTGTTTGGCAAGCTTGTTTTTATAAAGAAAAAAATATACTTATTATTGCTACTAAGCTTGCTGTAGCACAAAATTTTATAAGAAAAGTAAAAACTTATATTAAATCAATGCCCAATTGGCTTTTAGTGCCTGTTATTACTGCAAATAATAAACAACAATTAGAATTTTCTAATGGATCACAAATTAAAGCTGTCCCAACTTCAGAAGATGCTGGCCGTTCAGAAGCTCTTTCTCTTTTAATTGTAGACGAGGCTGCTTTTGTTCGAAACTTTGATGAATTATGGATGGGATTATATCCTACGTTATCAACAGGTGGTAGAGCTATATTGTTATCTACGCCAAATGGCGTTGGAGGCCAGTATCACGAAATTTATACAAAAGCTGAAAGAAAAGAAAACGAGTTTAATGATATTAAACTCATGTGGGACGTTCATCCAGAAAGAGATGATGATTGGTTTGAAAAAGAAACTAAAAATATGTCCAAAAAACAGGTTGCACAAGAGCTTTTATGCGATTTTGCTTCATCTGGTGACACATTTTTAACAAATGATATATTAGAAAACATAAGAATACAAATAAAGAATCCAATTGAAAAAAGCGGCCCGCAAAGCAATATATGGTATTGGGAATATCCTCTCGAAGGAGTAACATATACACTATCAGCAGATATAGCTAGAGGTGATTCTGGAGACTATTCAACATTTCATGTAATTAACTCAAAAAGCTTAACAGTTTCTTGTGAGTTTAAAGGTAAAATACCTCCAGATCAATTTGCATCTGTTGTATATGATATAGCAAGAAGATTTAATAACGCAATAGTTTGCCCTGAAAATAATGCGTATGGTTATACTATGCTTATAAAGCTTAAAGAGTTAGGCTATAAAAACATTTATTTTAGCTCAGAAAAAGAAAAATATAAATATCTATATGGCGGTGAAGGCAATATAGGAAAGGCTGGATTTACCACAAGCAAAGAAAGTAGAGATAAAATTCTTGCGAATTTAGAAGACGTTTTAAGAAATAATACATTAAAAACATATTCACAAAGATTATACTCAGAATTAAAAACATTCATTTGGAATGGTAAAAAAATAACTGCTATGAAAGGATATAATGATGATTTAATTATGTCTTTAGCAATTGGATGTTGGCTTTCTTTAAATACGACTAGCAAATATAATGCTAATCAAATTCAACAGGCAGATGCCATATTAAGAGGTATGTCAATAAATAATACTGATATAAAAAATACAGTTATATCTCCTTTTTATAATAACAATATAAATTCAACAAATCCATTGATTCCGGTTATAATGCCCGAAAGTCAATTTGGAACACAACAGCAGCCAAGTAAAAGAAATCCTTTAGGAGACTTAAGTTGGTTAATAGGAAATAATAATGGCAGAAGATAATAATTTATTTAGAAAACTAACAACATTATTTAGATCAGGACCTGTTGTCCGAAGAAAAATAAAAAAATTTCAAAATAAAAATTCAGATAAATCATCACTTGAAGTTTTTAAGAAAGCACATAGCGATGTTTATAACAGCACATTAAGCGCTTATGGATCATATGATAGAATGGCTAGATATAGCGATTTTTCAGAAATGGAAGCAACACCTGAAATATCATCTGCACTTGATATTTATTCAGAAGAATGTGTTTCTCCTGATGCTGCTGGACAAGTTTTACATATTTATTCTGAAAACAGAATGATTAAAAAAATATTAACAGAATTGTTTTACGATACACTTAATATTGACTTTAACCTTGTAATGTGGGTAAGAAATCTTTGTAAATACGGAGATTTTTTCCTGTTTAACGATATACATCCTGAATATGGTGTCATTAATGTTTTTCCTATTCCGATTTCTGAAATTGAAAGAGAAGAAGGCTTTGACTCAGAAGATCCTGGTGCTGTTAGATATAGATGGGTTACACAAGGTAATAGAATTTTAGAAAACTGGCAAATTTCACATTTTAGATTATTAGGTAATGACGCATTTTTACCTTATGGATCGTCTGTTTTAGAAGGTGCAAGACGTGTTTGGCGTCAGCTTATTCTTATAGAGGACGCAATGCTTGTTTATCGAGTTATTAGGTCTCCTGAACGAAGAGTTTTCTATATTGACGTTGGTAATATTCCTCCAGAAAATATTCAAGATTATTTAGAACAAGCTCAAACTTCGCTTAAGCGAAATGCTGTTGTTAATAAAACTACAGGTCAAGTTGATTTAAGATATAATCCACTTTCTGTTGATGAAGATTATTTTTTACCTGTTAGAGGTGGAGACACAGGAACAAGAATTGATACACTTGCAGGTGGTTCTAATACAACTGCAATAGAAGATGTTGAATATATTCAAAAAAAGCTTTTTGCTGCGCTTAAAATACCTAAAGCTTATCTTGGTTATGATGAAGATATTGGCGCAAAAGCAACTTTGGCTCAAGAAGACATAAGATTTAGTAGAACAATTCAAAGAATTCAAAAGACAATAATATCAGAATTAAATAAGATTGCAATGATTCATCTATATTCACATGGATATACAGAAGAAAATCTGTTAGACTTTGAATTAAATCTAAGTAATCCTTCAAGTATTGCTCAACAGCAAAAACTGGAATTAATTAGAACAAAATTCGAAATAGCAGGCCAAGCTCCAGAAGGCATGGTAGATAAAGAATGGATAAGAAAAAATATATTAGAATTAAATGATGATCAAATTTCTAGAATAGAAAAAGGAAGAGAAAAAGACAAGCTTAGAGAAATGGAAATTGAAGCTATTCAACCACCTGCAAAAGATGATTTTGGTTTTGGAGATGAAGGTGGAGAACCCGGCGCTGAAGGCGGAGGAGATATGGGTGGAGACATGGGTGGCGCCATGGGCGGAGACATAGGCGGAGATATGGGTGGAGACATGGGCGGAGAAGAAGCTGGAGGAGGAGGTTTAGAAGGCTTATTTGCAGGAGATAAAAAGAAAGGTAGGGTAATGTCTGAAGAAGATTTGTCAGAATATGATAGTCTCTTATCAGAAGATGATGGCGATGAGGATGATGATAACGAAAAGCCAAAAAATACCAAAACAAAAAATTATAAAAAATCTATTTTAGATACTACAGGTTTAGGTTCTAATCCAATAAAAGCATCTGATTATTCAACAGGTTTTGGCGCAACAAAATTTTCAATGAGTCCTATTTCTGTAAAAGATCTTAATGATGGTGTTATGCCGCAAAGTAAAATTATTAACGATTTTATTGATAAGCAGCTATCTTATAGAATGCAAAAAGATTTAGATAGTATGAATAATAAGCTCTCTATCAACAAAAATAAAATTCTATCAGAAAATAATGATAAAGATTTCGATATAGTTATAGATGATAAACTTTTTGAGGAAGAAGAATAAAATGAATAGAGTTCATAATAAAAAGAGAAATATCGGCATAATATATGATCAAATTATAAACTTTACTTGCTCTAGTATTATAGAAGAGAATAATAATCAGGCTGAAAATGCCTTAAATATAATTAAAAAGCATTTTAAAAATAGCAAACAGCTTAAAAAAGAATATAAATTATTTAAAGCACTCGCAACTACAACAGGTGTGTCAGATCAATTAGCTTATTCTATTATTAGCGAAGCAAAAAAAGCTTGTAATGAATTATTTGACAGCGAAGAATTAGAAAGAGAAAAGTCTTTACTTATAAAAGACTTAAATTATAATTTTGGTAGAGGTAAAATATTTGAGCAAAAAATATCTAATTATAGAATATATGCAACAATTCAAACTCTCTTAAATGAATGGCGAAGTCAAAATCATAATTTTGATCTTTCTACTGAATATGAAATTAAATTACACAATCATTTAACATCAGACAAAAAGTTAAACGAAATAAAAAGAATACCGAAAGTTGACAAACTTACATATAAACTAATGAAAGAAATGTTTGATAAAAAATATAAACAAGCATTAACAGAAGATCAACAAAAATTAATTACGTTATATGTAAATGATGAAGATGATAAATTAATTGAATCTTTTAAAACTATAAAAACAGATTCAATTAATAGCATAAATAATTATTTTAATAATTGCAATAATGCTATATTAAAAGAAAAAAAGAAAGCTGTAATTAAAAACATAACAAGTCTCTCAGTTGAAAATACTGAAAAGACTAATATAGAAAAATATTTAACAGTATTAAAATTAAGAGATGAATTAATAGGAGAATAAAATGTCTGCACAAAGACTAATTACAGAATGGATTAATTTTGAATATGATCCTAAGATTATAAAAGAACAAAGAGAAGTAGGCGCACCTCTAATAATGAAAGGTATTCTTCAAAAAGCTGAGACTTTAAATCAAAATGGAAGAGTCTATCCTAAAGTTATTCTTGAAAGAGAAATTAGAAACTACCAGAAGTTTATACAAGAAAATAGAGCATTAGGTGAATTAGACCATCCAGACTCTTCTGTTGTTGAACTTAAAAATGCTTCTCACAATATTAAAGAAGCTTATATGGAAGGTAATATAGTATATGGTACTGTTGAAATACTTAATACTCCAAGTGGTAAAATTCTTCAATCATTAGTTGAAAGTGGAGTCACATTAGGTATTTCTTCACGTGGTGTTGGAAGTACAAAGTCGCAAGGAGATATGCAGATAGTACAAGACGATTTTCAGCTTATATGCTGGGATTTTGTTTCTGAGCCTTCAACTCCTGGTGCTTTTATGATGAAAGAAGGTAGAGAAGTTTCTCCTCAATTTATTAATGAAGTATTTAACAAAACAGACAGAATAGATAGAATTTTTAACGATATATTGGAGTGGAAATAATGTCAATTTCAAGTCACATAAAACCTGCACATAATTATGTGCCAGAGTACCAACAAAGTGGTATACCTTGGGTTAAAACTGAAATTGGAAAAGCAGCTCCTGTTTTAGGTAACGTTCTTGGCGTTGATGATGTAATTACTAATATCGACTCTTTTAAAACAAGTTTTAGTAGAGTAACAAGATGGTTTATTATTCATAATCACGACAATAATGCAGGGAAACATTTAAGAGTATATTTTAGTGAAGAATCTGCAAAAAATGCATATTCAGCAAATGCCAACGACAACTATTTTTTAATTGACGGTGAAATAGAAACTAATCGTCTTGAAATCAAATGTAAAACAATCTATATATTACCAGATGTCGCTGATAAAGATGTAAATTATTCTTTAATAGCTGGATTAACAAATATAAGAAGTGAAGATTTTCCAGATCAAACAACTTCAAATGGCTTTACAGGAATTTAACATATGGCAATTTCAAGTCACATAAAACCTGCACATAATTATGTGCCAGAGTACCAACAAAGTGGTATACCTTTCAATCAAACAAAAACTCTACTTTCAGTTGACAACAACTATCAAATTGATATCAATCTTCAAAAAGTTAATTTTAATTCTGATGAAGGAATAGAAAAATTTAAAATTTCTTTTGATAGAGTAACAAGATGGATAACAGTTCAAAACCATACAGAAAATGGCGAAGAAATTAGACTTTATTTTAATAAAGATGCTGCTAAAACAACTTTTGATGAAGATGTAAACAATAACGACATTTCTGACACTTCTTATTATTTAATTGATAGTGGTGTTATGACAAAAAGATTAGAAGTAAAATGTAAAGAAATTTATTTAGTATCCAGAACAAAAAACAATGCAAACATCAGAGTTTCAGTTTTAGCAGGATTAACAAATATAAGAAGTGAAGATTTTCCAGATCAAACACCTGGTAATGGCTTTACAGGAGTAAAGAATTAATGGCAAAAGTAAGTAGAAGTATGCTTAAAAGCATTGTAAAAGAATGTTTAGTAGAACTATTAGCAGAAGGTTTAAGTGGAGGAGATACTGAAGAGCTAAATGAAAGCTTTTTAATGTCAAAACCTAAAAAAACTTTTAGACAAACAATGACGCAAGTAGAAAAACCTGTAAGTCAAAAAATTGTAAACGAAAGATTTGAAGAAAACACACAGAAAATTATTTCGCAAGCTACGAATGATCCTATTATGGCTTCAATACTTTCTGACACAGCAAAAACTACCTTGCAAGAGCAAAATACAGCTGATAGGCCGAATCATTTTTCTGCAAAGCCAACAGACACTTATAGTCAAGTTGTTAACGATAGTGATCCTATGGAGCTATTTGAAGGAGCATCAAATAATTGGGCTTCTTTAGCATTTTCTGATAATAAAAAATAAAATTTAATTAGTTAGATATATTTAGATTATAATCTAAATTTATATTTTATGGAGATTTAAATATGTCTAAACAAAAAAAATTGACACCCGCAGTTATTCGTAAATTAGTTCGTGAAGAAAGAGCACGTCTAAATGAAACTTTAGAGCTAGGATTAAAACATCCTTCAGAAGTATCAAAAAGAACTCGAGAAGTTGACGCAACAAAATACGCTGATACACTTTCTCAGTGTATGGATTATTATCAAATGTGCAAGTTAAAAGAATCAAAACTTATTGAAGAATTAAAGACACTACAAGAAGTTAAAAGAGAACTGAAGAAAAGACTTCTTCATAATATTTAATAATATAACGTAAAAAAGGAGTTTAAAAAATGTCAGTAGATCGATCAAAACAAGGAACAGCTTTTAGTGGGCTTGAAGCAAACGATCAAACTTCAGTCCAAAGATCTAGATTTCCATCACCAAATACTATTTATGGAGCAAGCAGTCAGGCAGTATCTAATATTTTTACCCACTCCGATAAACCTACAGCTGAACAAATTATGACAGCAGCAATTGCTAGAATGGGAAACAATACACGTATAGCAGATGGTGAAAACCCAGACTTTATATCTGGTTTAAGACACAGTGATATGCTTTTTCGACAAGGTTCTGATAAGTTTTCTAAGGTATCAACTGTTGCTGATAAACCTAGTTTGTTAGGCCCAAATATCTCTGTTCCAAGCATGAACGTTATACCTGACGACAATACAACTTTGGATCCAGAAAAATTAACAGTAGTACCACCTAATAGTGATGGTACTTTTTCAAACTACGGAAGCGCAGGATATGGCGTTTCAATTGACAGAAATTCACCTGAATTTATGCCAGCTGATACTGTTGGGGGCACATTTTTAAAGAAAAGAGGTGCTAGCGTCACTGGTGGTGAATATGTTCCAAGAACGTCAGGACAAGAAACGTTAGGTGAATATATAAACGGTTCTGGCGCTAACGATGTCTACGGGTATGAAGAGTAATAATTAAATGGCTAATCCTCCGTCTAGTTTAAATACAAACCCTAACGCGATGGGCGGGTCGTTTAATTACGATAGCCGAACTGGTTTAGGGTATGGGCAAACAAAAAATGGTGGGTTAGGTTCTAATTGGGATATGGGTGATGCTTTAAGTTCTCCAAAAGGTGAATGGGATAATGAATTACCTTTAGAAGATCCAGATAAAAAAATAGTTGTAGGTCCTGAAACTTCTATTAGCGATTTAGCATTAGCAGCTGGAATTATAGAAAAAGAAGATGAAGAGATAACACCAGTTGAAGCAGGAATACAAAGTAAAGCAAATACATCCTTACATATGCCTACAACAGACTTTGCTGCCAAGAAAAAACGTAATCCTAATTCTTATGTTGGATTAGCAAATACTTCGGCTTATTTGGGTGCGTCTTTTAATAGAAAAGGTAATATTATGTCTGAAAATATTTTAGAAAATTATATTAAGGAGATTTTGTTAAGTGAAGACAAATCTTCAATAAGTTCTATAAAATATACTAAAATAAAAGTTGGTGACCATTATAAAAAAAGTAAAGCTAATGTTAGTAATATAAGTAGAGGTATGGGTGCAAGAGGAACAATTAATTTAGGATATAATTCAAATGGTAGTCAAGGAATAGAAGTAGGCGGTGACAATAATCCTGATTTATATCCTTATGCATCTTCTAAGAAATTAAAAGCAACAAAAGATGGCCATAATTTAACAAATTATAGAAAAGCTAAAATAGATGACTTTTATGATGGAAAAAAATCTTCTAGCAAAATATTAGATGATTTATTAGATGATGAGTATAAAGAATACGAAAATATAGCAAGATTTAAATAATTTTTAAATTTTATAATTTTTTAAATATATATTATTATAAATTAACAATACGAGAGTAAATATGACTACTAGTTTATATAATGACGCATTAAACGCAGCTGAAGAGCTTAAATATGCTGCTGAAGAAAAAGCAAAAAAGCAAATTATTGAAGCAATGTCTCCACAAATCAAACTAATGGTTGAACAAAATATCATGTCAGAAATGATGAGTGACGAATATGATATGGAATCTTCAGAAGAGTATAATGTAGAAGGTGAAGATGAGTGTGGAATGGAAGGTGAAGAGGAATGTGGAATGGAAGGCGAAGAGGAATCAGACAAAAAAGGCAATCCAGCCACTTATGATGACCAAAAGTCCGGTGAAAAAAATTTACATGGAACTAGACTTGAATCATATGAATTAAGTAGTGAAGCATCCTCTGTCTTAGCAAAATTGGTAAGCGTAAGTGCAAAAAAAGATGCTATAAGACAAAAACTATCAGAAATATCAAAAGGTATTAAAGCGCTTAAAAAAGCAACAATCATAGCTGAAAATAAAAAAGGAAATAGTCAAATTAAGAAAAGAATTAATGTTCTATATAAAAATTTGGTTATAGAAACAAAAAATATCGCAAGTTATGATATATTTAAAAAAGATAGAGAATTACTCAAAGAATTTTATAACGTAATTAAGGAGTTGAATAATATGTCTAGAAGACGCTCAAATAAATCAAGATACATTAACGAAAATATCGAGAATTTACTAGAAATGAATCTTTTTGAAGAAGATGAAGATATGCCTGAAGATGAATCAGAAGAAGATCCTTTTGCAGATATGTCTGACGAAGATGAAGATATGCCTGAAGAAGAAGATGAAGATATGCCTGAAGATGAATCATCAGACATGTCAGTTGACGGTAGCACAACTGTTGAAGAACTAGCAAGAATGGCAGGTCTATTAGATGAAGAAGAAGAAGAACCTGCAGAAGAGTCTGAAATGGAAGAAGGCCTTTGGGAGCTAGATGAATATGAGACAGAAAGTGAAGCTATGGAAGGCGAAGCAAATCTATCTTCAGGTAGAGCAGATGAGTCTTATAGACGTAATCGTGATGTTTATCTAGAAATTGATGAAAATATGTTAAGAAAAGAAATTGGTAGAATGAAGAGACTTCGTGAGGGTGAAGCAAAAGATATGGCTTCACACTTCGGAGGAGGTTCAATCGAAGGCGAAATGTTTGTTGATGGCGTAGAACTCAACAAGCTACATGAGATGAAAATTAAAGCTGCAAAAGTCGTGCGCATGAATCGCATGCTAGAAAGTAAGCTTTCTCAATATAAAAAGGCTCTTCGTGGAATGAAGACTCAACTTACAGAGATGAATCTATTCAACGCGAAACTTCTTTATGCTAACAAGCTTATGCAAAACCGTGATCTAACAATTAAGCAACAACGTAATATTGTTGAATCACTTGATGAAGCTAAAACACTTGGTGAAGCTAAGATCCTATTCGAAAGCCTCTCTAAGTCTTTAGTACGACCAACTAATACTCGTAGTGGAAACCTTTCAGAAGGTGCTATTAGAAGACCAATGAGTTCTTCTTCAAGACCAGTTAGCAGTGGCCAATCTAAGCCAATGAACGAATCTGTAGCACTTGACCGTTGGGCAACACTTGCTGGTATTAAAAAGTAAGTAGTTTACACAGTTTTAATTTAATTTAAAAAAGGATATAAATATGAGTTTTACACTTAAAACATTAACAGAAGGTATTAGAGACCGCCACGTAGGCCAACAAAATAAGCGCCTCGTTGAGAAATGGTCTCGCACAGGTCTCCTAAGAGGCATGGATGACATCAATCGTGAAAACATGGCTACTCTTCTTGAGAACCAAGCTGCACAAGTTCTTCGCGAGAGCAACACAATGGGTAACGGTGAAGTTGGTGGTTTCACTAACATCGCATTCCCAATCGTACGTCGCGTATTTGGTGGTCTTATTGCTAACGAACTTGTTTCGATTCAACCAATGAGCCTTCCAAGCGGTCTTCTATTCTACCTTGATTATACATATGGTAATGATCAAGGACCTTACACAAGCGGTTCTTCAATCTATGGCGGACCTGCTGGTAAAGCAATCCAAAGCGGTGCGCTAGCTGAAGGCGGTCAATACGATCTTGTAGGTAGCGGTTTTTCTAAGGTATATAAATCTGTTAATCTAGATGTTGCAGATGATGCTACTAAAGCCGGCAAAAGAG
>Ga0181580_10002113_pt1 | contig 16023 bp, 35 predicted proteins | sample 071ome_23_FD_132413 | JGI IMG/M metagenome (GOLD analysis project Ga0181580, IMG submission 132413) | Coastal salt marsh microbial communities from the Groves Creek Marsh, Skidaway Island, Georgia - 071403BT metaG (megahit assembly) | ecosystem: Environmental > Aquatic > Marine > Intertidal... | reverse complement strand
TCTAATGTTTGCATTATTCCGTGAATCTAACATAATTGGTGGTATACCGAGTGCTTTTAAAATAATTTTTTCATTTTCTGTTATTGCACTCTGAAAATCTAACTCTTTAAAGTTTACATTTGCAACTGAGTCTATTTCAATACCGCCATCTAGTATTAGTGGTCGCCTGCCCCCTGCATCGGGCTTGTAGCGAGCCATCCAAGATTGTAGCATTCTTTCTTTAATTTTTTCGGAAAGAGTGTTTGGACTTTTAAGTACCAATCCTGGAACTGCTCCATTTCGAAAAAAGTTATCTTGAAAATCCCGCATTCGTTGCATAAGAATCATTGTACGAAGTGCAGGCTTTAATCGAGATACTCCTCGATAAATGGAGTAAAAAGAATTTTCCTTTACATGAATAATTTCACTAGGCTTATAATTAATTCTTTCGTTGAAAGTATACTTTTCAACATAAGTACTATCGCTTGCGTGAATTACCATTTTGCTAGATGGAAGGTGATATAAATGTACTCCGTCAAAGTAAATAAATATGTTTCCGTCTAGCAAAAAGTCAGTAATTAAATTACGCTTAAACGTATTAATATCCTGAAAAGGATTAGGTTCCTTATTTAAAAGAAGGTTTACTTTTGCTCGTTTTATGCCCTTTACAATATTGTTAAAAGATTGAATCTGTCCGCCTACAGTTGTAGGAATCTCGGCAGCATCATCAACAATGAGGTTTACGCCACGATTTACAATTTCTAAGTCTTCGTATGCGCGTTCGTATCGAAAAGTAAATTCTCGAGAGGAAGTGGTTTTATGATCAAAATAAGGCTGCGCAGGATTAAGTTTTTCTTCTGCGTCTTCTGGAGCTTTTCGCCCGATTAGTCTATCATACCATGCCATGTTTTTCTCTTTGAATTTCTACCCAATTTTCCTGCTTTTTTGCGGTTGCTAGACTAGGATTTCTTCCGTATACTTTGTGTAGCTGCAAATGATGCGCATGACATAGAGTGACTGTATGTTCGTATAGCTCGGCCCAGTGTTCCTCTATAAAGTCTTCTCGAAACGATAAAATATTTTCTGGAAGAAGTTTTTTCTTCTTAACATAATTATGAACTAGCGGACTGAGCGTATAAAAATGGTGAAAATCAAGTTGCTCTGTAGATCCGCAAATATAGCACTCAGTGCCTTTTTCATATTTATTTTTTGCTTTATCTCTTATATATTTTACGATGTCTCTTTTAAGATCCATTTTTATATTACCGAAAGTATAACTAATTTGAGGTTGCGAGTCAAGAACTATTTTTTAAATGGTATCATTAAAACCCGCTGCTGCTTATTTCAAAAGAATAAAGTGCATATCGTAAAGCATCCGCCATGTGCGATGCTCGATTATGCTTGGGCTTTTCTCTTGCAAGGTTTGGATTTGCATCCCATTGATACTGGTCTAGTGAACTGAGAGTTTCTTTACAAGTCTGGTCCACCATTAGCTTATCGTTTTCTACGATTCCTGCAACATGTGCAATTCCATCAAGTACGGATTTTTTAGCGTTGACAGTGGTGATGTCATAATTTTGTGCAAAGTCAAATCGAGTTTGCTGAGCAGCAGAATCAATATAGATAAAATCAATATCCCACTTATCCATAAGCGCTTTGATTTCAGTAGCGTGTTGTTCTGTTGTTTTTTCTGCATCAAGATACTCGTCTAGTAAGTAGTACTTTTCTTCGTCCCAATCGTAGCCAATAACACAAAATGCTGTTGGGTCTCTGTAACCGACATCCAGACCAGCAAAAATATCCATTTTGTGAGTCTCCATTCCATCACGGTTGAAAGTACAGTCTTGGAAATTAAAGTTCCATATTTGTCCTTCGTATGTATTAAAATCTGCTTCGTATTCTTGTCTAAACTCAGCTTCGGACATTGACTTTCTAGCTTCCTCAATGTCTGTTTCCGAAACTCTTGGGTTGTCTCTGAAAGTTGCTTTAATAGAGCACCATTCGGGAAAATCATCTAAAAATCCTCTGTCAAAGAACTCGGCGAACCAGTTGTTACGGCCGCGAGGTGTTGATATAAATATTGCTTTTGAATTATCTTTGTCAAGAGTCGGACGAAGCGCTACATTGAAAGCATCCTTTCCGTCAGCGAGCGCCGCTTCATCAAAGATAATTAAATCGTAGGATCTACCTACGCAAGAGTCTACCTGATTTACTGAGCCCATACGAACCGTTGAACCATTAGATAGCTCAATGACCTTATCTTTTGCATTATCTCTCACTACTTCCAAATCGAAGTGTTTGATGAGATTTCTTTGTAGATCGAAAGATATTTGCGAAAGAGAGTAGTTGGGGGACATAATGAGAATGTTGGAAGAAGGGACCAAAGAGACTAGCTGCCCGATAATATTTGCTATATAAGTTTTTCCTTGTCTCCGTGATACTGCTGCACATACAAACCTATATTTGGGATTATTGATGGCGTTAATAATTGCTACCTGCGAAGGAAGCGGTGTAACACCAAGTAACTCCATATAGTCTGATACAGGCAGTTTCAGAAACTTATTATCCATTGGATAATCAAACAAATAATCTGCAAGTATATCTTGACGGCTAATCTCTATGGCCATTATTCTTGTTCCATTGATCTCGTTTTGCTATAAAGGCGACAGGCTTCAAAGTCTGTCAAATTTTCATCATTTTCTTTTGGTTTATTCCGAACACTCTTCTTGTATTCTTCAATAAATGCCAGTATATCTTTAGTATCTTTACTAAGATTTAGATGTGTCATTTTTTATTCCCTACTGCATCTGCTGCAAAAAATGCTGAAACAAGTACAGCGATTGATGCAAAATAAGTTGGTGCTATATCTGCAATCAAGTCCGCTGCTTTTTCCAGCCCGAATAAAGAAGTACAAAAAATGCCAAAAGGATAAAGTAAAAGACCAAACAAAGAAAACCAGGCCATCTTTCGAATAGCGTCACGCTGAGCGTCTTTGTCTTCGAGTTCTTTTCTTTTAAACTCAATGTACATTGCATGTTCTTCTGGAGTAACTACTCCGTCACCATTTGAATCTGCGGGATGATACCCTGTATTTTCTTCGCTCATTCTTCTTCCTTGAGGATAGTCCACAGTGCGTAGACCACTCCGCCCCAGGCTGCCATTTCAGCAAGACCTCCAAAAAGTATTACAGCTCCACAAACACCTAAAATTACGAAGCCATCCCAACTAGTTCTTTCTTTGAAAATTCTAGACCACATGAGTTCCTCTCTTTTTATGTCCGTTCCAAGCTACAAAACCTGCGGCTGCAAGAGCCCAGTATGCGAGGTAATTCAAGAATTTAAAACCATTCACTTCGATACAAATGTCACGAAACAGCTTGTCTGCCTCGCTCTGAGTCATGTGGCCGATATTATTACCGTCCCTCTGCATCAGAGTAGCATACTTATAAGCATAGTCGTGGACAAGACCGCCCATCAACAATACTCCAGTCGGAGAAAGCCACATTGCCAAAAACTTTGGCACTGATGCTCCATCAAACTGAAAACCTGCAGGAATAACATATTCTTTACCCCCTAAACTAAAATTGAAGTCGTCACATATTTCCCACTGACGAACGCCCATCAACCAGTGCCAGATTCCTTTCCAAAAACCTTTGTCTTTTGTAGGAATCGGAATTGGTTTCATATGTGGCATTTCTTCAAACTCAAAACCTACACGGTGCTCCCCCTGGCCGTCAAACTTACTAAAGACGAAACCTACCAATACGAGAACTATAAAAACAGTCCATTGCCAAAAGCTTAAAGCTAAATCAACTAACGTTTCCATATGTGGTCCTTACTTTTTCTTTTTTGAAAACTTTGCAATTAACAACTTTATTGCTACAGTTAGAGGCCAATAATGTAGCCCGTCTTTCTTGTGTCCTAGAGCTTCCATTTCTTCCCAATTTACAAACTTTCGTGTCCAGTTATCTGCCCATGCATCTCCATATCGAAGAACAGCGTGACCAACATTATTTTTTGTAATTACTCTACGAATCTGAGCCTGGAAAGTAAATAGCTTCCACCAGAACTTTAACATGGATTTATCACAAATTAACCACAATAACGTAAGAGCATAGTCTTCACAATCACCTACATGCGGATGTTCCTTCATGATTCTCCAGTGGTCTTTTGAGGCAAACTGATCTAGGTCATATTTATATGCCCATGTCGAATTTAACTCTCTTACTTCTTTTTCAAACATTACCACTTTACCTTATCCGCCCAGTATGCTGCTGACATTTTGCCTTTGGCAATATTCTTTGCATGACGAGCCTTGAAGCTAGCACGTTTCTTTTTCATTGCTTCGCTTTCGCCTTTCTTCGGCTTACCCGCAGTCTTCGCACCTTGCTGTCCAAATCGAATGGTCTTAACTTTTTCGCCAACTTTTGCTACAACAATATGTGACTTTTTTGGATGCCCTGGAGTACGTTTGGGTTTGTTAAAACCAGATACGCCCGCTCGTTTTACTGCAGGATGCTTTTTTCTAGCGCTTTTTCTTTTTGCCACGCTTCTTTCCTTTGTATCCACTTGCATAGATAGCTTGAGCTTGTTTTAGAGCGTCTTTCTTTTTTCGATAAGTCTTTCCAGACTTACCCCATTTATAGCCCCCTTTAACTTTTCTTACGGGCACGTCGATTTCTCCGCTTTTTCTTTCTCCTTGCCACTTGTCGAGTTATGCCAGGAACTTTGGCTATACTTATCCCAGCCATTACTTTTTACCTCGTCTTTTTTTCCTCTTGACAAAAGTACTTACATTAGTAGGTTTGCCTCCAGGATTGCCTGCTGCTCTTTTTCTTCTTATTGCAGACTTTCTTTGAGCGGGAGTAAGTGTGGCAGCCTTACTCGCAGGTAAGCATTTTGGATATTTTTTCTTGCCTGCTTTATCTCTGCCACACTTCTCAAAACCACCGCCTTTTTTGGGACGAGAAATGTCAACCCAGTTCTCTCCGAACCATTTTGTTAAACCTCCACGAGGCTTAGCCATTACTTTCTCCCTCAGCCCTTTTTACGACGCTTTTTCATGATTGCTTTTTGAAGTGCAGGCGGCAACTTCTTCTGAGCAGCAGTTAAGCCTCCCATAGACTTCTTTTTGCCTTTGCCTTTGCCCTTCTTAGCGGGACGACCTCTTTTGCTTCCGTAAGTTCCTTTACCTCTTGGCATTATTTACTCCCCATGCGGTATTTACCGCCTCGCGCTTTATAAGTTTTTACCAACCATCCATTGGCATATGCAGATGGATAAACTTTGAAACGCCTTTTTGCTTCAGCCTTTACTCTCGAATAAAGTTTTTTATTCGTAGGAACAGGCTTCTTTTTAACGGACCTACGCTTACGCGCAGCCATTATTCATCCTCACATTCGCAAGGATCGCATTCGCAGTCTTCGCACTCTTCCTTATCGGCTTCTCCGTACCAGTTTGAACGCTGTAAAACTTCTCCTTCTTCCCAGGCTTGAGCCTCTTTTTCAGAAGAAAAATGTTTTAAACCTTTTTCAGGGTGAAGCCCCCACCATTTACCGTTCTTTTCATGAGCCATTAATATCTCCTAGTTAGCGAGAGGATTATCAAGTACGGTTTGAATCTTTTTATTCAGCCGCTCCTCAAGTGCTTCCATTGCGACCCTGTTGTCGCTTGCCAGACTATCGCGCTTTGCGTCGAATCGTTCTGTAGCCTTATCGATCATGTCTTTGACTGATGCATCGGACTCTCGAGCCATGTCTTCAACACGATCAACATTCTTTTCCATCCGATTAAAGTCATCCCGTAAATCATTTTTGATACTTCGTGAATAATCAATGGCTTCATCAAGTTTAGTTTCAATTACGGCATTTCTTGCTGCGATTGCATCTACATCAATATTTGCTACAATTTCCTTCATGTCCATGTAGTCTTTATAAAATTCAAATGCTGCCCACGACGCTCCACCAAGACTTGAAAGAGCAGTGAGTACAATCATCATCTTTCCGCCTCGGAAAGTCATTCCAGCAAATTCAAACTCAGCCATTATTCCCCGTTCTCAAACTGAAGCGAGCGAAGATTTTGTACCTCTGCTTTCAGTCTTTGTACTTCTAACCTTTCTCTTTCAAGAGCTAGTTTGTACAGAGTGTTACAATTTATACGTTCCTTTGGCTTATCTAAAGGAATTATAATTCTGGCGTAAACGCCTACATCTCTCGTATCTCCTCTATTATAATCAGGAGATACTACATTGTATTCGGCTTTATCTACTAATCCTAGTACGCCGAACTCAAGATTTGTAGAAGCTCCGATCGCATTTGAACAGTCCATGTCTCCATGACGAAACCTATCTGACTGATAACTCTGAGGAGCTTGTGGCATCTGTAAGTTTACAGAATCTCCGTGAGCTTTTGGAATATTAAACAGTACTAAAAGTAATATCCAGAAAAAAACTCCTGTTCCGATATAAATTTTTCTCCCTTTCACGGAAGCCTCACTTAATTTTTGAACAAACCTTTGACGATATTACACTTTTTTGCGGATTACCTTTTTCAAGCATTGATCGAGTGCATATATAAGTAACTTTGCTGCTGCTTGGAACGAAAATTTCAATATCCCGTCTTTCCATGTATTCTAATCTAAATATTTGTTCGTTAGTTATAAAAGGCACTGGGTTCCATTCTGAATCAGTTACCTCTACTTTGTAATACTCAACATCTATACGTCCATTCCACATTTTTACTTTTGTTTGGTATACGTTTGGAACGTAAGATTGTTCTAGTTTTGGGTACGTTGGTATAAGCTCATGGGCCATTGCTGGCCCACTTGCTACCAACAGGAAAAACAACAAAAATCTTTTTAGAGCGGAATACACTCAGCCTCCACTACAGCAGTATACTGCCCAGCAGGAAAAGATTTTGTAGAACCATAATCTGCAGTAGAAGATACCGTAAACCAAGTACTTCCAGAAACAGTTAGTTCATATTCGTGTGAGTTATTATACTCAACTTTATTAGTGTCGTAATCTGACATATTAGTGTCTGATACTTCCGAAACTGTTACATCTCCAGTCCAGGTAACTACATCGTCAAGCGTAGGGGATGAAGTAAATTCTTCGGGATGATCAATTACAGCTTTGTAGTAGTCTGCAACGAGTACATCATATCGAATAATTGGTTTTACTCCACCAGAAGAGGGTGCGGTGGTAAGTTGGTAGGGATTCGGGTTACCATATACTCCAGGCGTTTCTGACACAATAATGCACTTGGAATCAACACTACCGATAATTTCGGTACTTCCGAAAGCCCCTGTTGCTAGCAAAGAACTTGCTAAGGGTATTACTAATTTAAAATCCATCATTTAGTCTCCTGTTGGCTTTTCTCATACTGAGAGTCAACCATCTGCTGGTGAAGAAATTGTTGGGCGAGGCTACTTCTTCGAGCTTTTCTATTGTCCTGTACAACTCCGCCATTCAGGACTATTTTTTCTAAGTATTCTCCACCTTCGATATCTGAATAATATGAAGTTGGGAGAATTCTTGCTGTTAGTGCTAAAGCCAGTGCTTCTGCTACGGGGTCAATTAAACCTGGATTACTGCCGTCACCTAATAAAGTTTCTAAAGCATTCTGTACTGCGTTTTCTCGCTGTCGTCTTTTTCGATCTTCTTCCTCTTCTTGTTCGTCAAGTCTTGCTTTTTCTTCCAACTGCTCCAGTACAAGTTCGTCTTGTAGGGGATCATAAATTGGAATCTCTGGTACAACAATCGGCTCTTCGTAGCCTGGACAACTTGGATCTGACTGTGGGTCGAAACAAGTGTCATACTTATAAGTGTAAATTACAGAAGGATCTACTACTGATCCTTCACCATTCACTTCAATAGAGCCAGGGCCCCATAAGTCTGCGGAAAGGTTTGGAAGTACAAAAGCTTTATTTATTGTATTCCCTGGCAAGCCTGACCAATCATCCGCGTTTCTAAAGATATAACCGTTTCCATCTGCATACTCATTTTGCACGTAAACAATCATATCTGTTTCTGGGTCTTTAACCGCTGTGTACTGATACACGAGACCGTTTATTTCTAGTCCAGCTTGATCGGGTAATATATTTGACATTACCCAGTTTAAGCCTAGCTGTGCGGCATTATTTGTAGAGCCGTATACTTCTTCAGAGTAAGAATAAGAGGCCTGCCACAATAGCAACAACCCCGCTGCCCATGAGAGTCTTTTCATTCGCTGTGAACTCCTTCTTCTCTGCCTCCACAACTTCTGGTTCCGCTTCTGTCTCTACTTCCCAAGCTGCTCTTGCTTCCTCTCCGATCAATCCATCTTTTGGACATGGAGTTCCTGCATTCATCATTGCATCAAATACGCGCTGGTCTTGACACATTACTGATACGGCTGCTACTTTCATTCCCATATCATATAGCGTTTTTGCGTTTTTCAACATTTCACAGTTATCGTCTGTAACCTGTGTTCCTGTTGATACACCAAGTATCTGAGTCTGTATCGCACCCGCTACACCGAATGTGCACAAGTCGCTATTGCTTGTATTAATTGTTGGACTAATTGCAGAGGCTGGCGGTGACTTCAACCGTGTATCTGTTGTAGTAGTTACCGTTGACTCTGTTATAATCGGCTCAGTTGCAGTAGTTTCTTCTCCAAAAGCTAGTCCTGCAAAAAAGAGTAGAACTAATCCTATTACCCAGCAGTTAAGAGTTTGTATAAAAGTATACACAAACTTATCTGCGCTATTTTTCATATTTACCCCATAGTTGTTAAAATTGTTACTACTAGTCCTGCTAAAAATAAAATAATCGCCCCGCCCATTGACATTTGTCTGGACATTGCTTGATCAAGTTTTGTCTCGATATCGTCGAGTCGATTAAAAGTGGTTTTCCACCTCTCTTCGCACTGTACTTCATGTCGAGCAAACTCAGTTTCGATTTCTCTTAGTTTATCATCCATTGGTCGCAAGTAATTTTTCCATGAGCTTTCCATAATTGCCCTGGCCGAAAGGTACACCTTCATTAATTTGAACGTTTGTTTGACTCTTTATATTACCGGCCTGAGCTTTTTCAAGTTCTGCTTGCGCCTTGATCTCGTCCATTCGCATTTTGTGGGCCATTTGTAATAGGTCAGCTAAGTCTTTGCTAGAGTAAACTCCTGTTTCCTGTGCTTCTTCTAGTTTGGATGCAATCATTTCATCCAATACACTAGCTATGTTGTTTTTATTACGATAGCCCATGTCCAAATAAACTGTGTCAATGTATCGCTTGACCTCACGTTTATTCAGGACTTCGACCACTTTATTTTCTGGAACGTTTAAATAGTCGACTACTCCTCGAATGTTCCCAAATTGAAGGTACGAATTCGCTATTTCGAGTCCCTCTGGAGAAATTGTCGTTACTTCTTTAGCCATAATCGAAATTATACTTGGACAAGGATCAAAAGTCAAGAAATATTTTTGGAAGGTGCATAAAAAAAGAGCTACTCGCTAGGCAAATAGCTCTCTTTCGATGTCGAGGATGTAGGGGCAGCTATGATATTTTAGCTGGCATTTTCCTCTTGGTTCTTTTTTGAAGAAACAGTATACCCTTTTGCTTCCCACTCTTCAATGGTTCGGCACTTGCGCTTGAGACGAGTTCCAGTGACGGTCTGGACTTCGACTCGTGCGCAATACTTTCCTTCTTCGTTAGCTTTTGCAACATAATCTGTAGGATCTACAAGACCTGAGGCGAGAGCAGCGAAAGGGGTTGCGAGTAAAGCGATAATAAGGGCAAAGGGTGCAACGAGTTCAAGTATTACTTTTTTCATTTTCATTTTAGGTAAGGATCTCCTTTAATCCAATTTTCCGTGAAATCTTGTATGATTTCGGACATATTATAGGGCAGTTTAGAAAGAATGTCAAGAACTTTTTTTCTCAGCTTCACAAACACTTGTTTCAGCATATTCTGGGTTATACTTTCTCCATACTTCGCATTCAAGGATTGAATCAATCTCTCCCTGTATGCTCTCGTAGTATCGCTTCTTTTTCCAACTATTCAAAGGCTTCATTCGATATTCGCACCAACTTTCCCCTCTTGAAATGCACGCGGCTATCTTCCGATCAATGTGATCAGAATATAAAAGACCTCCTGGTACTAGTAGTAAAAACAATGCGACTGCTCCCATAACTTACATAGTATATCAAAAATTTTTAAAGATTTGATAAAGATTTTTTTAAACTTTGTTAAATTTAATACTTGACAATTTCGCGTTGTTTTGGTAAAATGAGAAAAACTTAAAGTAGTACGTGAGGGGGAGCGCGCGCGGCCGCTTATAACTTTTGTCTATTAACCGCCCCCTCTATATAACAAACTAATCTAAAAAAATATTTGCAAGGGGCTTCACATCCGCCGCCGACCTGTGGTAAGCTCTACCTATCAATTAAGGAAATAAAGAAATGACTAGCTACACAATCAACCACTTCCAAAAGGTTAACGCTCACGCCAGCAAAGCAAGCCGCTTTGTTGTTGAAGCTCACAACGTCCGCAACGCAATGCGGAAGCTTTGGGACGCTCACGGCGTCAACCTAATCAACGGCGACTCTATCCTATGGGAAGAGGGCGGCCGCTTCCATCGTTTAATGATCAATCAATAAGGGGTCAGGTCATGGCTTTTATTCTCAAATTTGTGCTCGAAGCTTGGGCGGTGTTTGCTCTCATAACTGGCATACTTTGTGCTTTCTTTGGCGCGCCTCTTTGGGCACTCTTTCCCATCGTTTGCGGTATCGCTTGCGCTTACTCAGCAAGCCTCATTGATGAAATACTGGAATAGAATATATTCCAAAATTTCGCTGGACTTTTCGCTAAATCTATGGTTTAATAACCTCACATTCACTCAAAGACTAAAAGGAAAAATGCTTATGTCTAACTACACTGAAAAAATGGTTGCCGAGCTTCGCAACGCGACTCCCCTTAACCTTGAGAAAGCTAAGGCTTTCGCTTCCGATTGGGGCTTGAGCCATCGCTCAATCATTTCCAAGGCCAAAAGCCTTGGCCTTGATTACGAATCTCAACCCAAGCGCGTTGCATCCAAGCGCGTTGGCCCTACAAAGGCCGACATCTTGGACGGCATTCGCAAGGCTTTGACCTTGCCGGATCGTGAGGGCGACCTCACCAAATCCGAGCTTGAATCGGTGCTGGAGCATTTGGGCTAATGTTGGTCAATCTCTCAGCTTGGATCGGAACCGCTCTCATGGGAGCGGCTCCCTTCCTCATCGACTCGGTGACGGGAAAGGTTATGGCAATCCTTGGGCTGGCTCTGCTATGCTTGCAAGCCTTCGACAAAAAATGCTATAATCTAATCATACTCAACTTAATAGGAATTTTTGGTTATGCTTCACACTTTTATCTTTGATCTCGACGGTACGACCGTCGACTCTAGCCACCGACTCGGCGATGGTTCACTAGCTGACTGGCGCAGGAATAACACGCCTGCCAATATCCAGAAAGATTCGCCGCTACCGCTTGCCGAACAACTCAAGCAAGCGATCACGGATGGCCTAGACTGCGTGATTCTTACTTCGCGCGTTTTGGGAACGGCTGATCGCGTTTGGCTGGCGCATCATGGCTTGGAGGCTCCGGTGATTATGTCGCGTCATATCAGCGACGATCGACCCGCTGGCGAATACAAACTCGCTCGATTACATGAGCTTGCCGTTGATCGCCGCATGGCATGGTCTGACCTTCGGGATTCGGTCGTGCTTTGGGATGATGATTCAGACGTAAAAACAACGCTTCGCAGCGCTGGCGTTCGGGTGATTGATCCGGTACAATATAATGAAATGGCTAAGGAGGCCGCACAATGAAACCTTTGAAAATCAGACTATCTCGGCATTATTATTTGATCGTTGACGTTGAGACAACGGGGGACAACCAGGTTGCCGATTTTGGGGCAATCGTTGTTGATCGCCAGGGCAGAATTGTCGCCTCGCTTGGCGTTTTGGTGGAGGGCGTTTTTGGAAATGCTGATTTTCATCGGGCACTTGGCAACCCCAAGCACACGATGAAAAAATATCAAGGGATGCTGGCGAACGGTCAACGCGCTATTGCTTCGCCTGCCTATATCAATCGATGGCTTGCGGAAATAAATGCAACCTATGCGCCCGTTTTGACTGCTTACAATATCGGTTTTGATTGGGGCAAATGCCGCAATACTGATATTGATCTATCAATTTTTGATAAGCGCTTTGATCTAATGATGGCAGCAAAGGAGGTAATTGTGTCGACGCCAGAATATGAAGCGGCTTGCTATGAGAATGATTGGCTCACTAAGGGCGGCAAGATATCCTCAAAGGCTGATCACGTCGCGCGGTTTTTAGATTCGACGCTACCAGAGGAGCCACATACGGCGCTTGAAGATGCGCGGGACTATGAAGCCGTTATTCTTCATGCTATAATCCATGATCCGACAACGAGAGAAAAATTGCTGGCCGCTGGTGCGGCTCGCTCCAAAACTGCAAAATGGATGGTTCAACCATGACAACAAAAAAACTCACTGCGATACTTTTTAAGGCATACTTAGCCTACTCAATTTGCGCTGACCTAATCGTCATCGCTGGCATCATTTACTTAATCTTTGGAGGCTAGAAAATGCTCAAGCAACAACAAGCAAGACTCAACGCAATCTTAGACTCTCGCGGGCATGGCGGCATTGCCGTCATTCTCGAGGGCCGAGATACTGCGGGCAAATCGTCAACCATCCGCGAACTGACGCACTATCTCAATCCGGCGCTCTACTCGGTACACTTGAGCCGAAAGCCTAGCAAATCAACCATGAAAAATTGGTTAGGCTATTGGGGTAAGCGAATGCCAGCCGCTAACCAGATCGTTTTTTACGATCGGAGCTGGTATTCTCGGGCAATGGTTCAACGCTTAAATGGCTGGTGCTCTGAAAAGCAATATCACAATTTTCTGCGAGACCATAAAGCATGGGAGAATGCTCAAGGCTTGCGCTTTATTAAATTCTGGCTATCCATTACAGAAGACGAGCAACGCGCACGAATCGAACGCCGCAAAAAATCGCCGCTGACCTATTGGAAATTTTCCGAGAATGACGAAAACGCGCTCTCGTATTATGACCGCATGACGCTATTAAAAGAGCGCGTGATTGATTCCGATTGGCACGTTATCGACTACAACGACAAAAAATCGGGGATCGTTGATCTGGCTACCCGCCTTTGCGATGTGCTGGATTCTTAAGCACATTTCATGCCAACTTCCTCCCCGCCTCGCGCGGGGATTTTTTTGCCCTTGGTTTCACGTGAAACACTACTCGAAGAAAACGCGCTAACCCCTTGATTTTATTGCAATTTCGGCGCGCGGGCGCCAGTGCAGTAGCTAAGTGAAATTCCGAAGGTGCTTCCTGCGCCAATATAAGTGCAAAAGCTAAAAAAGTCAAGTCTTTTTTGCGGGTGTGCGCAAAATAAATTAAAAATGCGCAAGTCTTTGCGCCAAAGTGCAAAGTCGAAAACCGAAAGCACCCGCCCTGCGCCATTGTAAGTGCAAAAGCTAAGAATGTCAAGTGTTTTTGCGGGGTTTGGTCAAATTAATTTGCAGCGCGCAAGTCTGTCTGCGCCGCCGCAAGTGGGAATCCTACGAGGTGTAGTATACCATGAAACCCCGCACGGGGTCAAGAGAAATTTGCGCTGTCTGTGGAAAAATTTGGCAAATTACAGAAGACCCCGCGACGGGGTTGACAATTCGAGAAAATTTTGGTAAATTGTAGAAAATAAAACTTGACTTGCAAACCCCGTGCGCGGCCCCCCGAAATTCCCTTGCGTTGGCTTGAACGAAAAAACTTCTTGACATGAAATGCCGGAGCCAGTATAATGTATCACATGAAATTAAAGAAGAAGCAAAAAATTATTCAAGAGGTTGTGCAGCTTGTCGCAGGCTACTTCAACTTGGATGTCGATGTGGAGATTGCTATAGGCAAACTCGCGGAAGATCACCAAGCAGAGGTAGGACAGGAGTGTCCAGGATTTTATACGATAGAATACGATAAAAAGTTCTTGACAGGTGCACCTCTTAATGATATAATACGCATCACGGCTCACGAAATGGTTCACATCAAACAATACGAACTGGATGGGCTAGAACTAACAGCAAAGGAATCTATTTATCAAGGCAAAAAGTGGATCGGTGAATACTGGTTCTCGCCTTGGGAAATAGAAGCCCGAGGGTATGAGCTGGCTTTTCAGCAACACTACCTCTACTATGGGAGTAGTAAAAATGCAGCAACAGCAGCAAAACCCGTCTCCTATCGTATCTGAAGAGCAGAAGAAACAACAGCAAGATCCAAGACATAATCAGTAAAAAGTTCTTGACATCAATTGCTTAGACAGATATAATAGTACACATGAATTGGATAACTAAATTAATTTTCGGGAGAAAAAAGAACATGGCAAAAGCCCAAGCAGTAGTTGAGAAGAACTACACCGACGAAATGGTTGCACGAATGGAAGAAGTATACTCTGCTAATCCTACGCGAGCAACTGCAGAAGCCCTTGCAGAAGAGTTTGAAAAGCCTGTACGCAGTGTAATTGCTAAACTCTCTAACATGGGTATCTACAAGGCACAGGCACGCATGACCAAAACTGGTGCTCCTGTTGTCAAAAAAGAAACCATCGTAGCAGAGATTGAGCGACAAGTTGGCATTGAAGTGCCTTCCCTCGCAAAAGCTACAAAGCTCGACCTTCAGAAGTTATTGCTCGCAGTAGCTCACGGTCAAGACGTAATCTCAAGCTAATTCGTAGAAGCTGATGGAATGTTGTGTGGACGGGGGTTCGATTCCCCCCTCCTCCACCAAAAGCGCATTATAGTGTGTTTTTGATGGGGGAGACAAGGATTCGACAGGCAATGTGAAGTGAGTGGAGAATCGTAGTCACTACGTTACAGTGAAAACCTAAATATAAATGCCAATGATGACATTTACGAAACTGCACTTGCTGCCTAAACAGTAGCAAGAGACGGGGAGAAGCGGGACGCCTGGCAACAGAAAGGGACCCGCGCCACTTTTGGAGAAAATTATGGCAGCAGTACTTTGGATGTCGTTAGTAGCTTTTCTAGTTATTAGCGGCGATAATAACCATCAGATTAAGCAACAGTGCAAGCAAATTGCCAGTGTAATTTCTGATGGTGACAGAGAAATTTATAAAGAAGAACTTAACGAATGTTTGGAGAATAACCAGTAATGGCTAGAAAGATCAAAGAGAAAGTAACATTTACACCAGGACCGCCAAAGAAAACTTCTTCTAGTGGAAATCCTCATATGGTTAAGACTTCCTCTATGAACAAGCATAAAAGGCGTTCTTTCAAAAAATATCGTGGGCAGGGTCGATAGAACATTTCTAGGTGAGTAGTGTAACTATGAGTAACACGCTGGTCTCCACAACCAGAAATCGCGGTGCAACCCCGTGCTCGCCTGCCCAACATTTTTTACCTAGCTATGCAAAAATAATTCTTGACATACAGAGGTTGATCCAGTATAATATACGCATAGTTTGACACAGTTATAGGGAAGCCAGGGACGAGACTGTACCCTTCTGAGGTGCAGTTCAATGAGACTCGATAAGGCAGTAAAGATAGCGGCGAAAGTACTAGGCCCATCCGCAGCCCTACCCCCATTGATGTGATGGGCTAGGTCACATCCGCTTCCAGAAGCGTAGTTCTGGACGTTGATCGTACTATCCGAAAATACGGTACGCAGTTTGTTACAGGTTTTCATTTTCTGAGAAAGAAAAAACCTATTGACTCAAGTACGAAAATTACTACCAATTGTTATGGACTTGAGTAACAGCATAGTGCTAATTCCGAACCTAACCACGGTACTATGCCAGGGGAACATTACATAGCCATCTGTGATATGTTCATCGAGTGAAAGTAGGCAGGTAGTCACTCACTTTAAAAGAATCCTCAGGAAGTTATATATTTTCTGGGGATTTTTTTATACCTCAACAAAAAAATTTCTTGACAAATTTTCCCATGTCTATTATAATATAAGCATAT
>Ga0181580_10002107_pt1 | contig 16046 bp, 12 predicted proteins | sample 071ome_23_FD_132413 | JGI IMG/M metagenome (GOLD analysis project Ga0181580, IMG submission 132413) | Coastal salt marsh microbial communities from the Groves Creek Marsh, Skidaway Island, Georgia - 071403BT metaG (megahit assembly) | ecosystem: Environmental > Aquatic > Marine > Intertidal... | reverse complement strand
GACGCGCAGGATGTTGCCGCCACCGCCCGCCGGACCGTGACCGGCGACCGAAACCAGCGCGCCGATGGCCGCCAAAGCAAGGGCGAGCAATCCAATGGCGATTCCGAGACCAACCGGCGAGATTGGCCCCGGCCGTCGCCAGAGCGCTATTGGCTGAGCGCGCGCAGCCACTCGCCAACCCAGGCGGACTTGTTTGCCGCCACATCTTCCGGCGAATAAAGACGTGCCTCGACCGGCTGGATCAGACCGTCGAAAGCCTCCGGCAGATCAGCCTTGCCGGCCGGATACATCCAGTTCTTTGTCGGGATCACGGACTGGAAATCCGAAGACAGGATGAAATCCATGAATTGGCGGGCAAGTTCAGGTTGCGGTGCGTTCTTCAACATCGCAGCCACCTCGACCTGCATATAGTGGCCCTCGTCAAAGGCGGCTGCCCTGTATTTGTCGGTGCCATCCACAACAATGTGATAGGCAGGTGAGGTCGAGTAGGACAGAACCATATCGGCTTCGCCGTCGAGGAACATCGAATAGGCGTCCCACCAGCCCTTGGTGACGGTGACGATTCTTGGTGAAAGGCTGGCCCAGGCTTCGCCAGCATCATCACCATAGACAGAACGCACCCATAGCAACAGGCCGAGGCCCGGGGTGGAGGTGCGCGGATCCTGGATGACGATCCTGATATCGTCAGGCGCGTTTACAAGTGCCTTCAGGGATGTTGGGGGCGTTGCCATTGCCTCGCTGTTATAGACAAAGGCGAAATAGCCCCAGTCGAACGGCACGAAATGATCATCGGCGAACGCAACAGGAAGGGAGGTGCGGCCGTCTAGAGACACACCATGCGGTGCGAACAGGCCCGTATCACGCGCGGTTTTCATCAGGTTGGTGTCAAGGCCAAGCACGATGTCAGCTTTTGAGGAAGGACCCTCAAGCTGCACACGGCCAAGAATGCCGATGGAGCTGTCGAGAGCGACGAAATTCACATCACAGGCACATTCGGCCTCAAACGTCTTTTCAATGGCCGGGCCCGGCCCCCATTCCGAGGCAAAGGAATCATAGGTGTAGATCGTCAGCACGGGCGTTTCGGCCGCCTGTAGCGAAAGGGATGTGACCATCACGGCGACTATCGCCATGACAGGTGTCAACAAAGTGCGCATGTTACCTCCAATGCTGCTTAGTCAGCCATATGGAACGGTAAGGAAGGGGAAGTCTGGATCAACGGCGTATAAGCCTGTCCCGTAACTCGCTTTCCTCCGCCAGCATGACCTGGTTCAGGTTCGATGGGTTTTTCTCAGCCCGGCCAATCGCGCGGACACCCCAAGCGTCTGGACTTGTTATACAGCGGCACTGCAAAACTTGAAAGCGTGAAGAAAGTTCGCCTGCTGATAATTCCGTTGCGATTAAACCAACGATGCTTTAGTCCCGCTTGCTTTGATCAATCGCACAGGACAATTTTGAAAAGACAGCATCATAATATTTTTGTCGCATAATGTATATTATGAAAAATTAGCGATGCTTAACATTTAGGAACCAAGGTTAGATCAGTCTTTCATAACATTGATAAATTGTCATTTTAACTCAAATACCATGCCATCAATCCCAGGCTCGGTTCTTGGCGGGCATAAAGCTGCAAGGGTCTCGTAATCAGCTTCGAGGCCAAGATGAGTCAGCACGGCCCTTTCCGGTTTCACACGATCAATCCAGTCAAATGTCTGTTCATAATGGCTGTGTGACTGGTGCGGCGTGTCGCGGAGTGCCTCGACAATCCAGAGAGGCACACCGGCAATACGGTCGAGGACATCATCACCAAGCGCGACAACATCCGTTGAATAGGCAAACAGGTCATTGAACATGAATCCCAACGAGTTGGTCGTGCCATGATCCTGGTGGAACACATCGACGCTGATATCGCCGATCTTAAGGTGTTGCCCGGGTGCGATCTCGACAATTTTCATTGGCGGGACGAAATAGCTTGGAGACTCGGGCTGTTTTTCGAACAGATAAGGAAAACGCGATTTGATGAAGTCGCCATGAAACGGCGTTGCATGGAGTTGCAGATCAATCCGGTCTGGCCAGTAAAAGGCCCGCAAATCATCAAGCCCGGCGATATGGTCGGAATGGGTGTGCGTGATCAGCACCGCATCGATCTTCTTCAGCCCAAGTGGCAACAGCTGCTGCCTGATATCCGGGCCGGCATCGACAAGGATTGTCGTATCACTGGTCTGCACGAGAACGGCGCAGCGCTGGCGGCGGTTGCGGGGATCATCGGGGTTGCAGCGTCCCCAGCCGGCATGGCCAAGCGCCGGAACCCCCACGGATGTGCCGCATCCCAGAAGTGTGACCTTCATGATGCCTCCATACGCGAGAACAATCGCAATGTGTTGGCGCGTGTCAAATCCGCCATTTCATCGGCCTCTACGCCGCGAATCTGCGCGAGCCTGGCCAGTGTGTGGCTGGTATAGGCAGGCTCGTTTGATTTGCCGCGCATCGGCACAGGTGCCAGAAACGGCGCATCCGTTTCGACCAGAATCCTGTCGGCGGGCGCATCACGCGCCACCTGCTGGATTGTCGTGGCCGATTTGAAGGTCAGAATGCCGGAAAAACTGACATAGAAACCGACATCAAGGGCGCGCCGCGCCAGATCCGCGCCCGAACTGAAACAATGCAGGACACCGGTGAAGGCACCTTTTGTCATCTCATCCTCGATAATGGCGGCAATGTCTTCATCAGCCTCACGTGCATGGACGATAATTGGCAGGTTAAGCTGGCGTGCTGCGGAAATCTGCGTGCGAAAACTTGCCGCCTGGCGGTCACGCGGCGCGTAATCATAATGATAATCGAGACCAGCCTCGCCAATGGCGACGCATCTCGGGTGATCCGCAGCCGCCATGATGGCGTCGATGTCGCAGGCCCGGTCCTCATTGCCTGCCTCATGCGGGTGGATGCCGGCGCTGAACCAGACATTGTCAAAGGTCTCGGCGATACGGCGCGGCCGGTCCGCCGTACTCAGTTTCACGCCGATGGTGATCACCCGGTCGACACCCGCCTCGCCGGCGCGTGCCAGCACCGCCGGCAGGTCGTCGGCAAGTTGCGGGTAGTCAAGATGGGCGTGGCTGTCGATGATCATCAACCGCCCTGCCCGGCTTCATCTTCGACATAGCGCGGGAACACCGGTTCCGGCTTGTTTATGGAGGTGCCGCCCTGCAACCGGTCCTTTCCGCCAACAGCGGTGAAATCACGGGCGTCGGCCGCCACGCCAAGCTGATCGAGTATACGCGCTGCCGAGTCCGGCATCACCGGCTGGACAAGGATCGCCGCCTGACGGATTGTCTCGGCCAATACCGCCAACACCTCGGCCATGCGCGCCGGATCGGTCTTTTTCAAGCCCCAGGGCGCCATTGCATCAACATAGCGGTTGGCGTCGGACACAACCTGCCAGATAGACCGTAGCGCCTCATGAAAGGCCTGCCGGCCCATCTGCGCCCGCACCTCGTCAATCAGCGCATCTGTGGCCGCCAACAGCGCCCTGTCCTCATCGTGAGGATCGGCGGGGAGCGCCGGCATGACACCATCACAATTCTTGAAAATCATCGACAGCACGCGCTGTGACAGATTGCCAAGGTCATTCGCAAGATCGCCATTCATCCGGTGGATCATGGCGCGGCGCGAAAAGTCACCATCATTACCGAACGGCACCTCGCGCATCAGGAAATAGCGCGTCTGGTCGAGCCCGAATTCCGCAGCAAGTGTATTGGGATCGATCACATTGCCAAGTGATTTGGATATCTTCTCACCCTCATTCGTCCACCAGCCATGCGCGAAAACCCGCTTTGGCAGGGGCAGGCCCGCTGCCATCAGGAAGGCTGGCCAATAGACAGCATGAAAGCGCAGGATATCCTTGCCGACCATATGCAGATCAGCTGGCCAGAATTTGGCGTTCCGCCCGGCATCGGCGAATTCACCGTCCGTTGGCCACCCGGTCGCGGTCAGATAGTTTGTCAGCGCATCAAGCCACACATACATCACATGCGCGTCATCACCCGGTACCGGAACGCCCCATGAGAAACTGGCGCGGCTGACTGACAGATCGCGAAGACCACCGCGGACAAAGCTTTTGACTTCATTGAAGCGAGACTCGGGCCCGACGAAATCGGGGTTTGCCTCATAGAATTCAAGTAGCGGTTCCTGCCATTCCGACAGGTTGAAAAAATAGGACGGCTCCTCGAGCCATTCCACCGGCGCGCCGGTGGGCGCCTTGCCATCAACAATCTCGGACTCGGTATAGAATGCCTCGTCCCGCACCGCGTACCAGCCGGCATAGCTACCCAGCCTGATATGGCCACGTTCCATCAGGATTGACCACAATGCCTGGCACGCGACCCGGTGGCGCGCCTCGGTGGTGCGGATGAAATCATCATTCGAAAAATTCATCCGCGCGGTCAGATCACGGAAATTCTGACTGACGCTGTCGGTGAAGGATTGTGGTGTGACATCCTTGTCCCTGGCCGCCTTCTCCACCTTCTGACCATGTTCATCCGTGCCGGTGAGGAACATCACCTCATAGCCGTCGAGCCGCTTGAATCTGGCCAGAACATCGCAGGCAAGCGTGGTGTAGGCATGGCCGATATGCGGCTTGTCATTCACATAATAGATAGGCGTCGTGATGTAGAAGCGCCCATTGTCTGAACCGGTCATCCGATTGTCCTGAATACCCTTGAAACGGCTGCGGCGCGGTGCTGAGCCACCGAAAAGGATGTACCGCCATAGCCCTGTCAGGGCAAGGATTTCCGGTGAAGAGCTGTCAACTCGCGGCTCAGAAAATGTCCAAAATCAAGGTAAAGACTGTCCATCTGCGTGGCCTGGCGCAGAAAGGAGGCATGCGCCTCGGCAAGATCGGCTGGAACGCGGTGTTCAAGAATTTGCCGGATAGCGGCGTCCTCAAAATCGCATTGTGGTACTGTATCGCCCATTCCGGCACGCAATGCCGCAAGGCGCAGCAATCTGCCGACAAGCCAGATCGCCCCGTCCCGCGCCATCTGCCCGGCAGCCCCGCCCCGGCCCCATTTCTCGCACAATGTCGCCAGCGCCGCTTCGTCAAGCTTTGGTTGCGCCAGCAATGAACAGACGGCCCGGTAGAGATCATCGGACTGACTTTCCGCCAGCGCGAGACCACGGCCCGGCGCGCCTTCCGAAAGGCACGCCAACGCCGCCACACGGCCGCCTTCCTCATCGGCAAGTTGTGTGGCAAGGATGGTTTGGCAGTCATCAAGGTCCAACGGAGACAGCCTTACCAGCCGGCAGCGTGACCTGATGGTTGGCGGAAGACGCCCGGGACGCGAGGCCACGAGAATCAACATGGCGCGCTCAGGCGGCTCCTCAAGAAGCTTGAGCAAGGCATTGGCGCCATTACGATTTACCAAGTCCATGGAATCAATTATCGCAACACGCCATCCGCCCCGGCCCGGCTTGTTCGCCATGAAACCCGCAAGCTTGCGTATCTGGTCGATCTTGATCTGGCCGGATTTGTTGTCATCGACCTGCGGGCGGACAAGCATCAGGTCGGGGTGTGCGCCCCTGATCACGAGGTTGGCCCCGGGATCCTCACGATCAAGCGCAAAGCCCTGCCCGACCGGACTGTTTTCGCTGAGGAGCCAGGCTGCCGCCATGCAGGCCATGACCGATTTTCCGATGCCTTGAGGCCCGGTGATCAACCAGCCATGCGCGACACGACCGCTGGCCATGGATTGTGACAGCGCCTCGGTGAAGGTCGCGTGTCCGAGGATCCCGCCCTCGGGTATCAACAGGGCCGGATCACTCATGCCCGTATTCCGTCCGACATGTCAGGAAAGCCCGCGTGCCGCAAGTCGCGGCATCACGGCCGCCACGATATCGGCGGCGATGTCATGAACAACCCGCGCCGCATCGATAACCACGAAACGGTCACTCTGCTGCTCGGCGAGGTCAAGAAAGGCCTGGCGGACCCGGCGATGGAAATCGGTACCCTTGCTCTCAAAACGGGATTCCGTTGTAGCACGCGTGCCGGCGCGCCGCAGTCCCTCTTCGACATCCATATCCAGCAGGATCGTCAGGTCGGGAACAAGATCACCACAGGCAAGCCGATTCAGCGCCTCGATATCCTCGTTCGGCACGCCGCCAACAACGCCCTGATATACCCGTGTCGAATCATTGTAGCGGTCACAGATCACGATGCGGCCAGCACCCAGCGCCGGCCGCAATACATGTACAACATGTTCATGCCGGGATGCCGACATCAACATCGCCTCGGTCGCCGCGCGCCAGCGGTCGGCACGTCCGGTAACGAGAAGCTGTCTGATCGATTCAGCCGATTCCGTTCCGCCCGGCTCGCGTGTCAGCAATGGATCACAGCCTTGGATATGACTTTTGAGGTGATCTGCAAGCATTTGTATCTGGGTGGTTTTACCGCTTCCCTCGCCACCTTCGAACGTAATGAAATACCCACCCATGGGATCGGACTATTGAGACTGGATTGCATCGGCGCCAGCGCCGAAAATCAGATATTTAAATGCCTCGCCAACGCGGTCAAACATGCCAAGCTCGGCGACATCACTGGCTGCGGTCAGAGGATAGACCAGCTTTTCATCCGGCAGTTCCAGCACCAGCGTACCAACTTTCTGCCCGGCGGTAATGGGCGCCGGCACCGGATCACTCCACTGCAATGACATTTTCATGCGGCGGCGGTCTGTGCGCGACAACACCAGATGCAGCGGCTCCTCAAGAACCAGATCTACCTTTGGCGTCTTGCCGAGCCAGACATTGGCCTGATCGACCGGTTTACCCTTGTCGAAGAAGCGGTACAGCGTGAATTCACGGAACATCAGATCCATCAGACGCCGAGACTCCGAAGAGCGCTGCTTCATGCTTGCAAGACCGTTCAACACCATGACAACCCGCTGGCCGTCGCGATGGGCGGACCCGACAAGACCATATCCCGATTCCTCGGTATGGCCTGTTTTCAGCCCATCAGCGCCCTGCGTGCCATAGACAAGCGGGTTCCTGTTGCCTTGCTTGATACCGTTATAGGTGAATTCCTTTTCGGCGAACATGGAATAGAGTTCGGGATAGGTATCGAGCGGGAAATCACGGATCATCGCGGTTGCCAGGATATTCAGGTCGCGCGCAGTGGTGAACTGGTCCGGGTCCGGCCAGCCGGTGGAGTTTCGGAAGGTTGTATTTTCCATCCCGAGTTGCCGCGCTACATAATTCATTTCCTCGGCAAATCCCTCCTCGGTACCGGAAATGCCCTCGGCCACGGCAATTGCCGCATCATTGCCCGACTGCACGACAATGCCATAGAGAAGGTCGCGAACGGACACCTGCTTGCCGACCTCGACAAATGTCTTGGACCCGCCCTTGCGCCAGGCCTTGGTTGAAATCAGAAAGGTGTCATCGAGTGACAGCGACCCATCCGCTATGCGCTGGAATGCGATGTAGACGGTCATGATCTTGGCCATGGAGGCCGGCTTCATGGGCGCGTCCGGATTCCGTTCCATCAACACCTTGCCAGACCCGAAATCGGTCACATATGCGAACTCAGCGGAGGTGTCGATTTCAGCCGCGCCAGCCGAATGTGCTAACCAACTGGTCAGAATGGCGGCAAGAACCACACGGAAACATTTCACTGGACTTTCCTTTCTGCCAGAACCTTTGTCATGCCCCTGCTAAAGGCTAAAAACGGCACAATAATGTCGCCTCAGTCAACAATGATCCGCGCCCCCTTGAAGCCAAGGTCAAACACCGCTGAGAGCAGCTTGTCCGCCTCCTCGACCTCATTCACCGGGCCCAGCCTGACGCGATGCAAAACCTGCCCGTCGCGATTGATCCGCGACACCTGGCCGGCACCAACGCGGTCAACACGATTCAACACGTTGACGGCATTTGTCTCGGAATGGAAAGCGCCAACCTGTACCCAGATGCTGGTCTCGATCGGCGGCACATTCAAAACCTCGCCGACATGCGCGCTCGCCAGCAGGTCAATCGCCGATTGCCCATCCTCGGCATTGTAGTTTGACCGGCCACTGTTCGATGTCGCGGAAAAGGTCACATTAGATGCCCCGACAGCGTTGAATTCCGGCGTCGGCGTTTCCGGCTTGCCCTCAACCTGCGGGAACATGCCTTTCTTTGCGAGATCCTCAAGGCGCAGGCTCTGCTCGGCCAGCAGTTTAACCCGCACCTTGGCGATGCCCTGGTCCTTGAACCCCAGAAGTCTGGCCGCCTCGCGGGACAGGTCAATGATCCGGCCGGCTACGAACGGTCCACGGTCATTCAGCCGGACAACAAGGGATCGTCCATTGTCGAGATTTGTCACCCGCACCACGCTCGGCATCGGCAGCGTCTTGTGCGCGGCGGTAATCTTGCCAGGATCGAAGATTTCACCATTCGCGGTTAGCTTGCCGGCAAACTCATCGCCATACCATGACCCGATCCCGGTCTCGTCATAGGCAAGGTCACGCGCCGGATAATACCAGACGCCGCCAACATTATAGGGATCACCCACCTTGTAGCGCGGTTTTGCGACGACGGTGCCGGCGGCCATTTCCTCGGCCTGCCTTGTTATCTTTTTCTCTTTCTGGGATTTCTTCACCATATCAATGGCAAGTTCGGCGGTCGTGCATCCGGCGAGGATGAACCCGGCGATCCCCAACCCGGCGATGATCCGCATCCAGTCAACCAGTCCCCGTCGCATAAGATATCTCCCTAGCGCAAGGAATCAGACAGAGTGCCGATCGCAAGCGCATAGTAATTGGAACGGTTCCAGCGAAGGATCGATTCATAGTTGCTGTAGACGAGATAAGCCTTGCCGCCGACACCTTCCGGCATCACCAGCCGCGCCGACAGAGGCCGAGACGGCAGGTCGGAGCCATCGGCACTGCGCACACCGGCTTTCTGCCATACCGGGAGCGCGTGGCGCGATTTCGTCTCAAACAGCCTGGTTGCCCCCTTGCCAGCAATGACAAGGTCGCCGGGGATCCGCACCTCACGCCCCCAGGTAATGTCATCGCGCCAGCCTGCCTTGGCAAGATAGTTGGCGGTCGAGGCAAACACATCCTCGGTCGTCCCCCAGATATCACGTCTGCCATCACCGTCCCAATCTTCGGCGAAATTCAGGAAACTGGATGGCATGAACTGGCTCTGCCCCATAGCACCAGCCCACGACCCTTTCATGTCGGCAGCCTTGATATGGCCCTGCTCGATGATCCTCAGCGCGTTCAACAATTCCTTGCGGAAATAGGCGCTGCGCCGACCGTCATGCGCCAGCGTGGCGAGCGATTGCGGAATGTTGAAACTGCCCAAATATTTGCCAAAGCTGGTTTCCATCCCCCAGAAGGTAACGATGTAGCGCTTCTGGACGCCATATTTTGCGGCCACCCTGTCAAGAATATCGGCATGCTCAACCAGCATGCGCGCGGCTGTCTTGCGCCGCCACTCGCTGACAAACTTGCCAAGATACTCATCAAAGGTAAGGGTGAATTCCGGTTGGCTGCGATCAAGCTCGATGACCCTTGGCAAGGGCTCTATGCCGGACAGGGCGGCATCCAGCGTCGACTCTGATATGCCAAGGCTGCCCGCCTCGGCGCGCAGTTCGACAAGCCACTCTTCAAATGGTTGATCGCCCGCGAAGGCGGGAGAGGCAAGCCCGGTGACAGATGCCACAAGCAACGCAAATGACCACTGCTTCAACCACCGCGCAGTGCGTCTGAGCGAACCTATTGCATTCGATAGAGCGTAATACAAGATTTCCCTGCCTTGCGAAGCGGCCCCTGCCTTGCGAAGCGGCCATTGATATGGGCCAGTTGAAACGACCCGCGAATAAGACACATCATGTTGTGGCGAGAGTAACGCGCAACCGCTATCTGTGGCAAGAAACGAAATACCAATACAGGACGTAAAATCGCGGCGCACACGGGCGGTTTCCGCAAGATCAGTCCTTCAGGCGGTCGCCCCGCATGCCAGCGCGCTCAAGATGGATGGGAAGCACCCGGCCATAGAGCTGCCTTGTACGTTCGACACTGCCAACCATGCCTTCGGTTTCGACAAAGGAGAAGATCCCGACATAACGCCGGCGTGTTCCGGTCACCGGTGTGACGCGATGAAGTGAATAGCGGCCCTTGAATATCTGCAGGTCACCCGGAACAAGGTTCAGCGATTTCACCCGGTCCGACCGGCCATCCAGCACGTCTGCCACCGCATCGAAACATTCATCCTCAGAGCTTCGCAGGCCGGGGGCATATTCGAACACACCGCCAGACCCGCCATTCTGTATGGCCAGCGTGACTGTGAAATTATTCGTGTCGAAATGCCAGGGGAACCCCTCGCCTTCCTCGACCATATTGATGATCACATCGGCAAGCGGGTCGGCATAGCGGTAGAAATCGAGGGCGCTAAGCGCGGTGCGGATGAAATGCTGAAAGGGTGCATATTCATAGATCGCGCGAAGCCCGCTGTCCGGGCCGAAATGATCCGCCGGCACAAAGGCATTGGACCGGTCATAGAACCGCCGTCGCGGATCGTCTTCGGGAAGCCGCGGATCATCCTCGGAAAAATATGCGTTGGTCCGGTTGAAAGAGCGGTGCGCATGGCCGGCCACGGCATCCGCCTCGTTGACCAGCGCCGGCAGCGCCGTCGCCCTGACAAAGCCGGGGAGAACACAGCACCCGTCCGCCGCAAGTTGTGCCCGGGCGGTGTCTATGACTGCATCATACCGGTCCGGCTCACGCCCATCGAGCGGATAGACATCCAGATCGATGTACTCTGCAGGATTGGCAACAGAATTACCGATAGATTGTGCTGACATGCCGGCACCTCGCTGAGAACACGATGTGTCCTCAGCCTCACCGCATTTCATCGTTGAAGGCAATGCCAATTTCCAAAGAAAGTGGCCGGTCAGGCTACGATGTCAGGATGGATGCATTTTACGTTTTATTGTAATGCTGGCACTTGCAATGCTGGCGCCAGAAGCGACGGCACCTATAAGGCTTCAGCTCATCAAGGCGCGTTCATTCGCCCGGAACAGGATCGACATTCAGGGTCGATTTGGCACCTGCCCCACGTGCCAACGGGCTACGCAGGGCGAGGGACAGCAGGGGCGGCACGATAATCAGTGTCGCCAGCGTCGACAGGCCAAGTCCACCGAACACCACCACGCCGAGACCGCGATAGAGTTCAGCCCCGGCGCCGGGAAAGATCACCAGCGGCACAAGCCCGAACAGCGAGGTCAGGGTCGACATGAAAATCGGTCTGACACGGTTCCGTGTCGCCTCGACAACGGCATCGCCGATTTCCATCCCCTCCTCGCGGATATGCAGCATCGCTTGCTCGATCATCAGGATGGCGTTGTTCACCACCACACCGGTCAAGATGACAAATCCGAGCATCGTCAGCATGTCGAGCGGTTGGCGGATGAAGATATTGAGAAGCGCAAGACCGGCAATTCCCCCTGCCCCGGCCACAGGAACCGCCAGAAGGATGATCAGCGGCAGCACGAAGTTGCGAAGCAACACCACCATTAACAGGAAGATCACCGCCAGCGCGATGGCGACATTCGCCTGCATCGCCTGCCAGGTGGCGTCCAGCGCGCTTGCTGCGCCGCTAAGCGATACGCTGACTCCGGCGTCGCTTGCCAACGGACGTATTTCCTCGATGATTTGCGTCTCGATGATCGCGACCGCCTCTTCCAGTGGCAATTTGTCCGTCGGACGCAGACGCAGCGAGATTGCCTGACTGCCGCCGATACGCCTGATCTGTTCGGGCGCGCTGATGATCTCGATCTTCGCCAGCTGTCCCAACCGCAGGATCGACCCGGCGCGGGTGACGATCGGGATGTCACCTAGCTGTGCCGCGGTCAGATTGCTGGCATCTCGGCCGGCCACCACCAGATCGATCAACTCACCGGCAATCGGAATCTGGATGACATTCGCCCCGTCATTGAAGACATCGACAGCCGCTGTCACGTCACGCACAGACACCCCGGCACGCGCCAGCGCGGCAAGATCGGGCGTGATCCTGATCTGCGGCGCGCCATTATCGAGATTCGGCAAAGCCCGCACCTGGCTGCCCTCGGTGCGCGGGAACAGTTCGGCCAGCCTTTCATTGACCCGGAAGGCGATCGGCAACACGGCGTCGCGGCTCGGGCCGGCGATATCGATCCGGATGGACCGTGACCCGCCGACGGATCGCCCGAACAGGGATGCCTGGCGGACAAAGGCGCCGGTTCCCGGTTCCGAGAAAATCGGCCGCATCAGAACCATCTGCAACTCACCGACGCGTGCGGCTTCCCGCGCCGAGGCACCGGCGAAGGCGCCGCCGGAAAAGGCCACAAAGAAAAACCGTTCAATGGCTGGCGGCCCGTCAGCAGCAGGTTCATTCTCCCATAATGGCCGCGCGGCGGACTCCATCTTCTCGGCAATCCGCAGCGTTTCATCCATCGAATAGCCCGGCGGCGTGAAAATCCGGCCAAAAACAAAATTGGCGTTGCCGTCTGGAAGATAGTCAAGCTGCGGCATGAACCGGCTGGCGAAACCGGCCGCACCGGCGACAAGCAACGCGACGGCGACGATGCCGATGATCGAGCGCCGCACCGTTAGTCTTGCGTAACTGACAACCAGCGCCGCGAAGCCGCGCGCCAGATGATCAAGCCCGGGAACGCGGATCAGATTTGCGTATTTGTCCGGCGAGCCTTGCAGCAGACGCGCGGCCAGCGCCGGAATCACCGTGACCGAGACAACCACCGAAATCAGCACAGCCACCGAGATGGCAATTCCGATATCGCGGAACAGCTGGCCGACCGGCAACGTCAGCAACAGCACCGGAATAAAGACAATCACCGTTGTCAGTGCCGAGCCGAGAATGGGTGCCCAGACCTGGCGGGCGCCGTGGTAGGCCGCGCTGTCCGCCGGCATGCCACGCTGGCGGAGCCGGAATATATTCTCCAGCGAGACAATCGAGGCATCGACAACCATGCCGACGGCAAAGGCCAGACCGGCCAGCGAAATGACATTGATCGACAGACCCAGCCCGGCGATGGCGACAAAGGTGCCGATCACCGAGACCGGAATGGCGGCGAACACGATGATGGTCGGAAGCAGGCTGCGCAGGAACAGCAGCAGCACGCCAAGCGCCAGCATGCCACCTATCCATATATTCTGCTGCACCAGGTCGATCGCCGAGGCGATGTATTTCGTCTCGTCATAGACAACGCGCAGGTTCAGCCCCCGCGCATCCAGAACAGAACTGTTGAGATCGTCAATCGCGGCGCGCAGCCGCCCCATCGTTTCAACGACATTCACCCCGGGCGCGCGCAGTGCGTTGATGATCACCGCATCCTCGCCATTCAAACGGCGAAAGCTCGATCGCGTGGCCGACTCCAGCCTGATCGTTGCGATATCGGACAGCAACAGCGGCACCAGCGTTCCGGATGCGGAAGTGTCGGTTCGCAGGACGATTCGCCCTGCCGCGTCAGGCGTATAATTGACCGCCTCGGTGCGCACGGCATAGGTCCGTTTGCCCTCGGTCACAGAGCCGACACTCATCATCGAGGAGGAATTGCGCAGGGCGTCGATCACCTCGGTCAGGGTGATCCTGTATTGCGTCAGTTTCGCCGGGTCTATCAGAACCTTCATTTCCTTGGCGCCGCCACCATTGAAGGTAATCTCGGAGACTCCGTTGACGCGGCCGAGCGGCTCGACGATCTGCGTTTCGAGAAAGTTCCCGAGACCCTCCAGATCGACCGTCTGTCCGGGCTTGCCGATCAGTGCGAGACGGGCAATCGGGCTGTCATCGGAATTCGAGGTCCTGACTTCCGGCGTTCGTGCATCAGACGGCAGGCCGGTGACCGCCGAAAGCTTGCTGAGAAGCAGCACCAGCGCCTTGTCCATATCCTGGGTAACGCTGTAGGTCAGAGTGACCGAGGCTCGCCCGCGTCGCGATGCGGAGACAAGCTCCTCGACACCGTTCAGGCCTGACAGTTCGGATTCGAGACGCCCCACGATCTCGCGATCCACATCCTCGGGCGAAGCGCCGGGCCAACCGACCCGCACCTCGAGAATGGGTTTCTCGATGTCGGGGCTCATCTGGATCGGGATGTTGCGGAGCGCCACAACGCCGAACAACACCGTCAGCAGGATCAGTGCGAGGACCGCGACTGGCCGTTCAATCGCAAGCTTGATCAACCCGCCCATCAGCCGGCATCCTTGCTACCGGTGAAATCAAGCGTCGCCTCGCGCCCGCCCGGCAGGCCGCGCAGGGTTACCGTGCCGGACATCTTGTCACCGGCGATGGTGCCGATGAATTCAAGGTCGAGAACACCGAATGGCAGCACCAGCTTGCCGATGAAATTGATATCATTGCCAACGCGCGTGACCTCGACGGGTTCATCATTGAAGAAGGATTTTGTCTCGCCGAGAACAAGATCGCCCGACGCCGGCCCGCGGCGCGTTGTCCAGTTCAGCGTCCATTTCTCGCCTTTCGGACCGCTCTGCCGCCTGCCCGGGTCGCCAATCTTGATTTTCTTGCCATCAACAAGACCTTCATTGCCACGCGTGATCACCTGTTCACCAGCCGACAGGCCGTCAAGAACAACGAACGCGTCGCCGGCCGCATTGCCAAGCTTCACCCGCCGCTGCACCGCCACACCATTATCGGCAATGAAGACAATGTGACCGCCGGAAATCGGGATCACAGCATCCTTTGGCACGGTAACAACAGGAGCCGGTGATGTTGTCGGCACCTGGAGCGTGACAGGGGCGTTTTCCGCCAGCAGCGATTCCGGCAACGTTCCCGAGACCGCGAACCTGACGGTCTGGGTGCCGGTGCGGACATTCTGAACCGGCAGCACGACACGCGCCGTCAGCGTGATATTGCGGCCGGTAAAATCCATTGCGGTGATACTTTCGCCGGAGCCGGCAAATAACAGATATTCCAATGGAATTTCTGCCTCGACTTCATAGTCGGCAGGCGCGCGCGTGCGGATCAGGACATCGCCTTCACGAAGATAGCCGCGCCTGGCCGGATGCAGATAGACGATCTGCCCATCCGCCGGGGCGGTGATTTGCGCCGCTCTGATATCGGCCTGCAGTTGGTTGATTTCGAGGTCGATTCGCGCCAACGCCGCGCCGGCGAGCTGGCGCTGATATTCGCGTCCGGTCAGGCCGGATTCACGCTGCGCGATCTGCTGCTGCGCGTTGATCACCGCATTGCGGGCGGTTTCGGCAGCATCCACCGCCAGCGCATTGCGTGACACAAGTGTCTGGGCGCGTTCCGCCTTGCCCTGCAACAGCAGCAACTGCGTCTGTTGCAGTTCCAGAACCTTGCGCTCAGCATTGATCGTCTGCTCGGTCTCCGTCAGACGCAGGGCTGCCTCGGCACGCTGTGCCTTCAAAAGGTCGAGCCTGTTGCGAAGATCGGCATCATCCTGCATGGCGACAAGCTGTCCGGCCTTGACCATATCGCCGATGCGCAATGCCTCCAGCGTCGTGACGGCATTTGCGGATGCGGTAATGGCGGTCACCTGGCCGGCGGCGACGCGCCCCTGAATGTCGGTGAAGAGGGACAGGGTATCCTCGCCAGCCTCGGCGACGGCCACGGTAGCGGTCCGGCTGCCAAAACTCTGGGCCTGGGCCGTGAATGTCAGAGACAGGAATACAAGAAAGAGCGCCGGCACAACGCATAGGCGCGACACGCCACAAAGCGCCACAGAAATAGCTGCGAACTTCACCGTTTACTCCCGAAAATGTGCAGACGCCGACGTTTCTAACCGCCGGAGATGTATAGATAACAGGTTGCTGGAACAAGCGGCAACAGAACAAAACATCTTCATGAAGAAAACAGTTTTGCCAATCGTGGTCCAACGTTCATTTTTCAATGTCAGCGCTTCATCTGCCGGTTGACAGGACAGGGTCCGGTCCGATATGTGCATCGGTACGGAGAGGTGGCAGAGCGGTTGAATGCACCGGTCTTGAAAACCGGCAAGGGTTTGCGCCCTTCGTGGGTTCGAATCCCACCCTCTCCGCCAT
>Ga0181580_10002105_pt1 | contig 16052 bp, 20 predicted proteins | sample 071ome_23_FD_132413 | JGI IMG/M metagenome (GOLD analysis project Ga0181580, IMG submission 132413) | Coastal salt marsh microbial communities from the Groves Creek Marsh, Skidaway Island, Georgia - 071403BT metaG (megahit assembly) | ecosystem: Environmental > Aquatic > Marine > Intertidal... | reverse complement strand
TTAGAACATTCGACTTAAGAGAATTAAGATAATTTAAATCTTAATATAAAAAGAAAGGGAACCGAATGGTTCCCTTTTTTTATGCCTCGTAAACTTCAGGTTCAGGAGGGTCGAAATTTTCTTCTTCTTTATTTGTTACTAATCTAAGTGATTTAGACAGTACTTCAGCTTCTTGCATATTATATACATTCTTAGTATATGCATAATTAACTGCTTGTATTAAACAATAAAACGCTTGGTCTTTTTTCATGTTTAATATAAATTTTTCTAAGTCATCGTTTTTTTTGTAGTTAATAACGCCAAATAAGCTACCTAAAAATTCATTCTCTTCCATACTAAATGTGTTTTATCTAATATTTATTAAAAAGAGTAAAAAAGTAAATATGGACGAGTATATTTTATCTGAAGATTTGGCCGTATGGTTTGGTAAAAAGAAAAAGAAAAAGGGTTCTAAACAACCTAAGGGTCCATGGGTTAATATTTGTAGAAAAAAAAAGGGTGGAGGACATCCACCTTGTGGTAGAAAGGATGCAGATAAAGGAGCATATCCTGTGTGTAGAGCGGCAGGTGTTGCGGGTAGAATGTCACAATCTGAGAAAGATTCGGCTTGCAGAAGGAAAAGAAAAAAAGAAAAAAATGACGGAAAGTCAGGTAAAGGACAATCACCAAGCCCAATTAAGATTAAAAACTATAAAAAGTCTAAAAACGAATCCATGAATTTAAAAAACATTATAAGAGAAGGTATTAATAACATAATACTACAAAAAAATGTTATTTCAGAAGAACTAAAATATCATTTTGAAAATAACATATCAATTACTGATAATATATTTAGACATGGTAGTGAAAAGTATTTTGATATAGTAAATGAGGCAAGAGAATTACATAAGAAAGGTTATTCATTTGATGAATTTGATATCGAAATATTGGAGTCTGAGGTCGGAACATTTGTTAATACTACAGAGGGTAAAATACCATTAGACTTTCCTTTCGAGTATGAGAGTAGTTTAAACGAGGGTAAGAAGAAAAAAAAGAAAGACCCTCCTATAGGTAAACCTAAATCAGGTGGATCTAAAAAATGGTATGTATATGTAAGAAATCCTAAAACAGGTAAAATTAAAAAAATTAGTTATGGTTCTTCTACAATGACCGCCAAATGGAATGACCCTGCTGCTAGAAAGTCATTCGCAGCTAGACATCAGTGTCATAAGAAAAAGGATAGAACAAAGGCAGGATATTGGGCGTGCAGAGCCCATAAAGATTTTGGTAAAAATGTATCGGGTAGATATTGGTAATGATATACACTCAAAAAAATTTATCTGATAACTTATTCGAGAGAGTTTTTAGTTCTGATGTTTCAGAAAATGAACTAAAGTGGCATAAAGATAGAGAAAATAGGTTAGTTGAAGTACTAAACGATTCAGATTGGTACTTTCAAATGGATAATAAACTACCTATCCCTCTAAATAAGGGACTTAAATTTGAAATCCCTAAGGAGACCTACCACAGAGTAATTAAGGGGACCAGTGACCTTAAAATACTTATTCGTGAGACATTCTAACATACTTAAAGGTGTAATCACTACTGACATATGCGTCAGGATGAGAAACTAAAAAGTAATCAATAGCTCTATCAAAAGTTGCCGCTTCTGTTTCTAATATTACTTTACCTTCTTTGAGTAGTTGATATGTTCTGTAATTAACTTGATTCATTGTCAAAAAGTTTTTACAAAAATATGATTTATTTTTTACCGGAACAATATTTTCCTGAACATTTTTTCTTACCGTCTAAACCCGGCATTTTTCCTTTACAGACCTGAACAGCATATCCATTAGCATATGCTGAAGGATATACTTCGAATTTTGCCTTAGCGGCTCTTTTACCTCTTGCACATAGAGTATTACTTTTTTTCTTTTTTTTAGACTTTCTTTTTTTCTTTTCTGTAATAATTCTTTGTATCATTTCCACTAAACTACTTTCAGAAATTGTTAAACCCTTACTTTTTTCACGTAATTTTTTGGCGGTATCAATTCCAACAATACCATCGCTCGTAAGGTTATGGTCTTTTTGAAATTTTTTGACTGCGGTTTTTGTCTCATCACCATAATCACCGTCAGCACCAAATCTAGGTAATTCATAACCTAATTTTAAAAGTATCTTTTGTATTTCTTGTACACCACTACCTTTACTACCTTTATTAAAAATTAAGGAATTATCATTATTTGATATAATTGTACTAATATTTTGACTATCTAATTTTGCGATACTTTTTTTATCTAAACTAGATATATCTACTTTAACATCGGCATCTTTATATATTGGTTTAGTATTACTTCCGGATAAAAAATTTAAATATTTTTCGGGGTCCACAGTTTCACCATTAATGTATAACTCATAGTGTAGATGTGCACCTGTGGATCTACCTTTACCTTTATCCTTTTCACCACCTCCAGTTGCACCCATAACCTGACCTTTAACCACAGTATCTCCTTTATTAACATCGATTCTCTTTAAGTGACAATATCTTGTTTTTATACCACCACCATGATCAATATATAAAGTACCTCCACATGCATTTCTTCTAGTCTTTGAGTCAATAACTTTACCGTCTGCAGGTGCGATTAAAGGAGTTCCACTATCAGCTTTAAGGTCAACTCCATGATGTTTTCTACCCCATCTTTGACCATAGGGTGAGTTTACCCTAGTTGGTCCGACAGGTGAAATAAAACCCTGATTTTCATTAATCATAGATTTTTTTATCATTTCGACTAATTCGTTTTCTGTTATTCTATGTAGACTCATTTTCTATTCATAATTTGGAATTTTATTTGTTTTTTGTATGTGTTAACACTTAGGTCAGTATTTAATTTAAAATCTATAAAATACTCATTAGGTATCTTATCTCTCGTGTCCAAGAAAAAATAGTACCCATCTGAGTTTCTATTTAACTTACTCCATTCTTGAACTTCTACCTCAGTCATACCTTCTTTTACGTATATTCTATAATGAACGTCTACCTTATGTAATATCTCTTTAGACGTGTAAGCCTTTTTTATAAAAACTTCTACTTTTTTGACATCGGTATTAATAATTTTTTCATCGTTTTTAATACCACTAACAGTAAATGATGTCTCATATGATTCTGACTTATTATTAATTTTTAAATAATCTTTAAACGGATTTACAACAAAGTCATTTTCTACATTATCTATTTCAATACCATCTATAGAAATTCCTTTCCATACATCATACATCATACATGGTAAGTTATCACTAGTTAAACCACTAATGTTAACTTCATACACCCCTCTAGATATTTCACAACTTTCGATGTCCGTGAATCCCTCAACAACATCTCCGTTCATGTCGTATATATCTACGGTTGGGTTTTGGTCTAAACTTACACTATTTCCATATATATTACTATATAGATATAACTTATTATTTTTATTTTCATAAAAAGTTAATCTATCATCATCTACTAAATTAAAATGCTTAGTATCTAAAAAAGGTTCATAAAAAGTCTGAGTATTACGGGTATAAAAACCAACACTATAACTTTCAGTCATTCCCGTAATATTCTCTAGTTCAGGTAAAAAGGATATACCCCATCCTGAGGGTCTCTCAATCTCACCTCTAATAATTTTATTAATTTCATCAGACATATTAAATTCTATGTCTTCACTTCCTTTATCAAAATGTTGAATATCAATAATTTCTAATCCTGAGTAATTTAACCCTTCGGTCGAACTTAAATTTTTGTTACTGTATATACCAGGGTAAGACCACTCCCTTCGGATACGTCTATCAAACCAATTAGACGGTCTATCCGATACTGATTTATCCTTATCAATACCAAATACCGTCTTATCTTCTACATAGTCATACCCAACCCCTTCATCCCATTCTTGAATATCTCCATTATCACCTGAACTTAAAGGTATTCGATACAAAAACAAATCAAAGGAAGTGGCTCTACGTCTAGTATTCGACCATAAACCGTTAGACAAGTTCTTGTCAAAAAAAGACGTATTTTTCATTCGTAATGTATGGATTAAATCATCACTACAATTGTACGTTATTTCTTTGTTTTCTATCTTATCCAATAATGGTTCTAAGTCCAAATCAAAAATGAACCTCGTAAAACCATTTATTTCATCTTTTTTAGGTTGATCACCAAAATAAAGCTCAACGTAAGGACTACTTGACGTATTTAAGTACGAATTAGATAATATAGTATTATTTTTACTAAAATAAGATTTGTGGATTGACATAAATACTTTTATTTATAAATATTCAGTTTATACGAATATTCTTATTTAGTACTTTCTCCTTAAATCTATTTTTTTCTTCCAAAATTTTCTCAACTGTTATACCTCCTCCTGCCGATGTCGGATTAGGTTTTTCACCAGGCATTCCGTGTACATGGTTTATAACGAATGAAATAACTATTTCTAAAAATTCTAATAATTCTTCACCTCTAACTAAAGAGGACGTTTTACCTTGTATTTCGTCTATTATTCTTGTTTCATTTATACCATCTAATGTTCCTGATAAATCTATAGGGGATTTATTCGGTTTTTTCGAATCATGTGATAATAAGTATATATCATTAGCCCCCATTAAACTAACGGATTTATCATACCTTTCATATTTGGTTTTAACGGATTTTTCTTTAGATACGTCAAAGGGTACGTCATTTTCATTTTTACCATAAATAAGACCGAAACCTTTACCACTTTCTGACTTTTCACCAATACTAATTTTAGACATTAAATTCTCAATAAATTCTTTACTCCTAACACGAGATTCAAAATCACCAGGTGTAATTAATCCTTCTTGAGCCAACCCAATAATTTCAGAAAGGTTTTTCTTATCTTGTAATTGTTTTGACGGTAAGTAATATAATGGGGTGGACCCCTCTTCGAATACTGAATCGTTATTTTCTAATGATGAATGTAAATCAATGTCTGAACATTCCACATCTGAACTTATGTATTTATCTTTACTGTTTAAAACATTATTTATTGTAGAATTTTTCTTTAAGTCCTTAAGTAAGTCATTAATAAAAAGGTATAACTTATCAAATGACAAACAATTAAAGTATATCTGTGTTTGAAGTTGTTTTTTACCGGGTTCGATATATGTGTCTATCGACATATTAGCGGTCCCTATTTCTGGTATATCTAAGTGAAAAATTTCTATCGTACCAGAAAATCTATCAACAGTATTTTCTGGGTTTGATACGTTATATTCAAGTATTTTTTTTATCGGTTTATCCCTCTTTTTTAAAACAGAAATGTTATCACCATTCTTTGTTATTTTATTATATTCGAACTTACTTAGTTGTAAAAATCCCCTACTGTCAATTTTTTTAGGTAATTTTTTAGTTTTAGGTATATTCATAAAACCGGATCTGAGTATCAAATCACCGTCTTTTATAATAATATCTGAAGAACCACGACCACCTATGTGGATATCGTCAACATCAGGATATATACCAGTAACCTCATCTACCGTATTCCCACTAATATCAGTTATAATAGGGTTAACTCTTTTATTATTGTTTATTCCCTCTTCACTAAACGCAACAGCAGATTCGTAAGGTTCTCTATTGACCGATAGAGGTGAACTGAATATACCTCCAATATAATACCTATCGTTAGTAGTTTCTTTTCTTTCTAAATTAGAATATAATAAATGTACCGCCTCACCTATATTTAAAACCTCATCACCATCAATAATCCGACCTTTAGGTACTATATTAATAAACCAAGGTAACAATGGTTTATACATAAAAGGGTCATTATCTGACCACGGTATTATTGTATTATTTCCATTTTTTAAATTTCCAGACTCTTTTTCTCTTTTGTGCTCCGACTTATCATATGCACGTATTCTACCAAGTCTTTCAGGGTCATTATTGTCAAAGCATTCACCTTTAAATACTATCTGTTTTAAGTCTTTATTCATTTATTTACGACTGTTATATTCCTTTAAAACTTTATTATAGTTTAATTCTAATCCATCTAAATGTTTTGTCAACTTTATCAAAAGTTCTTTGGTTTGCTCAAAGTCCTCACTTAAAGTTTTTAACCCATATTCTAAGTCTTTATTAGAAAAGGATTTTGGATCTATTAATATTTCTTTTAGTTTTTTATCCATTTTTAGTAAGATTTACCTATCCCTCTTCCTGGTAATGTAGTTCCTCCACCCAAAGCAATAACCGATAATGGAGGTATAAATATTTCAGTTTTACCATTAGCTAAATTTTCGTCATACATCGCATCCATCATGTTTTTTAATGCAGGTAAGAACTTATTAGGTGTTCCGTCAGGTAATGGACCGGTGGGAACTCCCTCCTTTTCAAATTTTTCAACCATTTGAGCGAACGCTCTAGTTGGTGAATACCCCCCTAGTAAACCACTACTTGCAAGTGTAAAAGATGGTACTCGACCACCACTACCTGCTAATGTCATAACTAAACTTAAAAGATTTATTATTTCATCGACAACACTTTTACACTCTCTCCAATCCAAAGCCGCGTTCGCTAATTGTAGGAGTACAAAAACAATAGATACTATCATTTTGGTTCTAGCGTCTTTAGACTCTCTAATTATTTCTAGCATTAGTAATTCAACAAGTTTTCTTATATTTTTCTTAAGTAATTTAAATAATTCTTCAACAAATATTGCACTTATTTTACTTATTAAGTTTACCATGAATTCCTTCATGTTTTCAGTAAAAGTTTTAAAATCTTCTATTAAATCTACTGTTAAACTTCCTATAGATTTTAAAGCAATCATCAAACCCAATAATGTTTTAGGTGATAATATTGTAGTCACAACCGCCCTAGGTATTACTTTGAGTAGCCCAGTTTTAACCGATAAATCAATGTTTAATCCGTCTGGTAAAAATAATTTCCAGTTTTCCTGAGAAGGTAATGACTCAACAATATCTATCAAAGCATCTATTTTTTCATTATCCCCGACCTGTCTCAATTCCCTCAATTTTTCACACTGTAATTCTACTGTATTAGGTAATTTTATACCATCACACCCATCAAATTCAGTAACACCATCTAAAAAGTTATTTACATCATTCTCTATGTTTCTTAAATCCATATTAGACATTTCAAAAAACGATTCATCTAAATTGTCTAAAACAGGTATTTTAGAAGATCCACTAACATCAATCTCTCTTCTACCATCAAAACATAATCCCAATATTCTTTGAATTATTTTTTCGAACTTGTTTTGTTCCGTTTTTTGCGACGATGTTAACCCAACAGATAAGTCTATTATATCTGTTAGAGAATTCATAATTTTGGTACCTAAGGTGTCAAATTCTAAAATATCAATAGATTTATAATAATCTCTTAAAAAATCAGATAAGTTATTTAAAGTAGGTCTATTAGTTAGGGTTACCTCAAAAAAATCTCCGTTGTGTGTTATATTATTTTCTGTGTAAGATGTTACGTACCTTATGTTCATTATTTGATTACCCGATTCACCTATATAATCCTCATTGAATTCATCATAGAAAGAACTATTTACAGTTTGTATTCTTTTAAATAACTCTTTATTCATAGGATATGGATTAGTTCCATTACTCCTATTTTCAGTTTCAAAAAGTAAATCGTTAAAACCTTCTTCAGGGTCTTTGTCTAAAATTTTAAATAAATCGACCTGATTAACCCTAACATATATTTTATTATCTCCACCTGAACCACCATTAGCACCAGGAACATTTCCCTCAAATAATTGTTCTTCTGAACAACCTGCAGTTTTTATTATTTCATCAACTACAATTTCACTTATTCTTGATTTTGTATTTCTAGCCGCACCTAATACTTGACGAATTAAAAAATCAATACTATTAGACCCTGTAGTTGGTGAGGTCGGCACAGTACTCATAAACATTTCAATTAGCTCCTCGTATTGATTTTTTACCCCTTCTTTTACTCTATTAATACTTTCTTTAGTATCACCTATTAATTCAGAGTCTTCTACAGAGTTAGCAATACCACTACCTAGTTCATTTAAAGATTGTTTAGTTCTTTTATTTAATTCAGTTAAACTATCACCAGTCTCGGCTATTTTTTTACGTAGCTTTTCATTTTTATAGATGTCAGAAACAGTCTTATATGCGTTAATTCTGTCCTTTGCTTCACCTAAATCTAAATCTAAATCTAAAGACATAATTATATTTCATATCCTTTACCATTTTTATCTTCAGTGTCTTTTTGAATTAAATTTTGTAAAATGTCATCATCAATATCTGATAGATTAAAGTCTTCATTATCATTACTGTTATTTGATTTTTCCCATATAGAGGACTGTAACTTAGAAAGTGATAATTTTTTTTCTATAGTATCGTTTATTATTTTTTGCTGCTCTTTAATTACCGGTCCTATAACCGCCATATCTTCAGCTCCTTTTAATAATGATAACATTTTATTTTGTATTCTTATTGCAGTTGATCTTTGTTCCACAAGTTCATTGTAGATTTCCTGCATAAGACTTAATACTGAGTCTTTTGTTAAAACAATCTCTTTTTTTTTCGGTCTTCCCATAATTTATAAATACTTGTATCAAATTTTTATAAATTATTTATTTTGTTACTAACTTCAAAATACAATTTTTTAAACTTTTTCATAGATACCCTAATTTCCTTAGTTGTCATATTTGTCATTTCTCTTAAAGATAACAATATTAAATTTTTATTAAACTTATTATTATCAGTACCTATGAATATTTCTTCATAATTTTCAAATAATTCAATCAACGCGTATCCAAGCTTAACTTCACTATTATTTAATGTACTTTCTTCCATAAATTTGTTCATTTTATTTACGAACTCTTTTATAACCATTTCAGAACTAACGTTTTCATATTCTAAAAAATATACCATATCTGGTCTATTTTCTAGTTTTGTCGATATATCTTCGTAAGATATTTTTCTATTTTGGTCTTTTTGGTCTTTTATTATTTGACCCATTAAATAATTTTTACATATCGTACCAAAATAGGAATATGCCTTTTTGTTTTTATCAGGTTTAAACTTATCAACTTTGGTAATTAAGAATGAGTGAGTATCATTATGTATATCAGTGAAGTCCATATCTTTCCTGTACAATTTATATCTACGTATGATAGACTCTATCATTTTATCTATAGGTGCACGAAGAAACTCATTGTATATTCTGTTTTTCTCTTCATAAGTTTCTGACGCTAAAAATAACCTTACCGCATTTTCTTCCCTTACATCAAAGTAATTGGATTTTTTTTTGTTGGTTTTTTTTTCGTCTTTGTTATTTAACATTATTCAGACAAAGGTTCAAACTTTATGTCTCTATCCTCGTTAAAAAAATATTCTTTTTTAACAGACTCCAACCAAAAAGATACTTCGTCTTTGGACAATTTATCATAGCCGTTTTTATAATTCCAAAAAAGTGAATCTTCTCTCATATTAACATGCTTGTAACCTATTCTTGGAATAGTCATTAATTTTACATTATTATGTGTTAGTCTAAGTAAAAACTCATATACAAAAGTTAACTTAATATTTGTCTTAAACCCTCCAAGTGATTCAAAAATATCTTTTTTAATGACCATACCACTTGATTGAAAGTTTTGATAGTTCAATAACACTTCATTTGTTAGGTACCCAATATCAGTATTCATATTTGCGGCAAATGACGCTTCATTTGTGAATCCCGCGAACATACCCTTACTGTCAACATCAACAACTAAAGGTAAAAACCCACCAACATCCGAATATGAATCTATGTAACGAGAAACATTTTTAAACCATATTGACGCATATTCATCATCAAATTCAACAAAAGAAACCCACTCAGTTTTAGCTTCACTTACACCTAAATTAACCTGTGTACAAAAATCAGTTTTACCATCATTTTTTACTAACCTATAGTTTATGTCTTGAAAATCATAATCAATTAAAAAGTTTATTAAACCATCCTCCATAGAGTGTACAATTATTAGTTCGTTTATTGTACTACTTTGATTCTTTATTGATGTTATACACGAATTAAATAGAGTTTCAAAATCCCTATTTTTTATGGTATTAACAGGTAAAATTACTGTAACGTTATTCATTATTCGGATTTAATTTCTTCAAGTTTATTATTAAATAATTCACATCTATTTTTATTTAAAGATGTAAATAAATTAACCACCTTTTCTTCAAACGACTTATAACCCTTGAAACTTTCAGCAGTTTCTAACGACTTAGTATAAAGTTCCTCATTAATATTATCCTCCAACCAATTTTGAGTATACTCATATATTATATCAACAATATTATTAGACTCGTAAGTCCATATGCCATTTTCTTCAGTTAACCAATCAGGTTTCATATTAGGAACCTTACCGATAACAGGTGTTCTACAAGACATAGACTCAATAGGAAAAGTTCCAAAAGATGAGATGTCATCTATCCAAACAGAAACAAAAGAATCTTTTAAGTAGTCAGAAAATTCAGATTCTGTTAAACCTCTCATATCTCTAAAAGTAATCCACCTAAATTGTGGGTATTTTATATAAAAAGTTTTTATTATTTTCATAGTATCCCTTTGGTCTCTTGTTAGTATTGAAATAATCGGTTTGGACGGATTCTTTTTTTCATCAAAAATTTCACTAATAATAGGTTCTACTACAGAATAAGCGTTAGCTTTCATAACAGAAGATAGGTATTCTTTTTGTTTTTCAGATGTTGTTATTACCTTCATAAAACCTAAATCTGACCATGTCACACCAGGTTTTAAGGTTTCAAAAACATAATCATATGATTGACATAAAATTATTTTTTCACATGGTAAATTAGAAAGTTGTTCAATAACATAACCAAAAATTTCAGGTACTACGATTATATCTTCAGGTGATAATGTTAAAGAAGTACTTTTTATTGATTCATGACGTAACTCATCATATTTTTCATTTAACCATGAACCAACCTTAGTATAGTTTTCTTCTTCATGTAAAATACACACATCAAAAGAATTTTTATTTAATGTGTATGCCATTTGATAAATGTACCTGACGGAGGCTTTTGCATTACCCTTTGTGTCTTGAGTCAAAAAATAAATTGTGTTTTTATTGTTTTCTAATTTCTCAATAGATGACTTAATTTTTTCATTTAAATCTTTCATATCATATACTCTTTAAAATATTATATCTTAATAATGTATTAAAAGCAACCTTAAAAGGAATACTTAACTTATTTGCTGAATGAATACCGAGAGTCTCATCAATTTCCTCTCTTTCAGTTATAACGACTTCAATCATCATTTTAATTATATCGTAACTTACAATATTAATTGTAACTTCTTCGTTATTATCAACAGACTCAACGGATGATTTCATATTAATCAAGTCCTCAACTTCAGAAAAATCAATATAATATTGTTTACCTAAAACATCTAACATTGTTTTACTTTATTATTTTTTTAATCTTATCAAATAACTCTGTAATATCTGATATATTGTGTTCACACATAATGTCTTTATTATAAGATGTGATATATTTTAAAATTGTAAAGCCATCAGGGGCATTTTTGATTATTTCAGGATTTGCGGTAATGATGATATCGCACTCTTCCCACAATGAATCTCTGGTTACTGTCGAAAAAAATTTTATTTTTTCAATCAAACAACCATTTTTTGCCAAAAAAAATAAAGATGCTGGTTTTGACTTTTCAATCTCATCAGATATAATTAATATTTCGTGATTATCTCGATATTCTTTATAAAAGTTATTTAATACTTTAAAAGAATCATTAGATGTTGTTGGACTATTACCAAATATTTCCATAGCGAAATCAACATAAAAAAAATCGAATAAATCTTGATTAGTAGGAAATTTAAAATGGTCTATTAAATTAAGACTTTTTATCGGTAAATCTAATTCATACTTAAATTCGTCTTGTAATTCTTCAACTTTAACCCATTCCTCTTTTTTATCGTCGTACTTTGATTTTGATAAGGAATCGTCCGTTTCATCAGACAAATAATATTTTCTATAAAGTTGTTCTGATTTAAAAAAAGTATTTCTTAATACATCATTTATGTCGAAAGCTATTCTCATGGGTCATATCGTTTTAGTATCTTACTAATTAATGGGTTCCTTATAACATCTTTGTTTTCAAATCGGTATATACCAATATTTTCCATATTATCAAATCGATTCAATGCGTCATATAAACCTGATTGTGTTTTATCTTTATATCTATCCGTTTGTTCAATATCTCCTGATATGAAAAATTTAGAGTTAAATCCTATTCTTGTAAGTAATAACTTCATTTGTGACGGGGTGCTATTTTGTGCCTCCTCAAAAATTAATATTGAGTTATCAATATTCATACCTCTCATGTAGGCTAATGCAAACACTTCAATAATTTCATAATCTTTTAATTTTTCTCTAGTTTCTTTACCTATTATTTTATTTAAAAGATAATACGACGGAAAAATATACGGATCTAATTTCTCCTCAAGATTTCCAGGTAGTGACCCAAGTTTTTCTTCGGCTTCAACTGCGGGTCTCACAATTATTATTTTTTCATATGGGTTATTATCTTCTATCAATAAATCTATTGCTGCCTTCATTGCCATATAAGATTTACCAACACCTGCCGGACCCGAGCAAATAGTTATTTCATTATCAATTAATCTGTTATAATAATCTTCTTGACTATCAGATAAGAATTTTTTTCTAGGTACCCTACTGATAATACTTTTTATTAAATCTTTTTTATTTTTAAACTCGTTTGATGTCTTTTTCGCCCTACTACTCATCTATTTGTTTTTTATAAATTATTACTCTATAGAATAATCATTTTTTAAGTTAAATAAAGATTATAATCAAGGCGTATTTATTTTGTATGGTAATAGACCTGACCTTTTACCTGTGAATATTTTTCGATTAAAATCCCATTCATCGTTGGTTATACCTATTGATTTGTGTGTAATCCTAACATTATACATTACCCCTACTTTTACACCTAATAAACAATTAGAAAATGAAAAATCTATATCATAATAATGAAATCCCTTAATATTTTCATCAAACTTTTCACGTATTCTATTTTTATGTAAAGAAATAAATACTCCATCTACAATACATGTTTCGGTAATTTTATTTTTCAAATCTTCGGAATATTTTGACATCCATTTTTTACCATTTTGTTCGTGATTAACAATACCATGCATTTTACTTTTGTCTTTCCACCAAACACCATTTTCTGAAATTTCAGTAGACCCTGCAACACCTATAATACCATAATTTGTTTTATCATAGTGTTTTAACAATCTTCTCCCCCAATTAATAGTATCAAAATAAATATCATCATGACATAATACTACAATATCATTAGTTGATTGATTTAATAGAATGTTATATGCTTCAGTTAAAGAATACTCTCCATTATTTTCAATATGGATTACTTCCACACCATAAACACCACAACTATCTATCAGATGTTGTTTAAACTTTAAATCTAACTTTTTAGTACTAAAACCTATAGTTAACATTAATCTTCAAATACTTGAGCATCCACTTTTCTAGTTACTAACTCTGTCCACTTGCCATTGAACTTAGTTGCTCTTACAATATGATTATCTATCCAGTGATAGTTACCTCCTCTCGGTTTCCCCATTAATAATCCGTGATACTTAAACCCAAATTTGTCTAACCACTCTTCAGTTATTTTTCTATGGTCCTCGGTTCTTGATGTAAAAAATGTTATTACGTGACCTTTATCGTACCATTTATTTAATCTTTCTACCGCACCGTCATAAGGTAGTACAACACCCATTCTTTCGGGTTCCTCATTAGGTACGTCATCGGTAATTGTACCGTCAATATCTATAAGATAATTTTTTACTCCTTTATTGAGTTGTGGTGATATTAACTGACCATCGTCACCTATTTGTTCGTTAAATACTAAATCTTTTTTCATATTAATTTCCTGTCGAGCCGAATCCATTATCGTTACGGTCCTTATTTTTTATTTTATTTACCCTAATTAAATCAATTTCACCACCCTGTATTACAGGACAAACAACACCTTGAGCTATCTTGTCACCAACTTCAATGGTTTGTATTTCATTACTTAGATTTATAAGTATGACTTTGATTTCCCCTGTATATCCATAATCAACAGTTCCAGGTGTGTTTACAACACTTAAACCTCTTTTTATTGCCAAACCACTTTTAGGTCTAACTTGTATTTCACATCTTTCGGGTACATCTACAAATAAACCAGTAGAAACAAGTTTTCTTTCTAATGGTTGTAAATCAAACCTTTCGTTAGAACGTATATCAAATCCTGAATCCGTTTTATACGCATATTCGAGTTCCTTATTTTCTGATTCTAATACATATTCTAACCTAACATTTTTTTGAAAGCTTTTTTGGAATCCGTCTTCTAATTTATCTACATCGACGCCTAAACTATCTAATATTTTTGACGTATCCATATTAGTCACACCATCTAAATTAACAGAACTTAGTTGTTCCTGTAATTCATTAAGACCTTTTAATGTGTCTTTAAATTCTTTAATTTTACCTATCATTTTAAATCGTATATTTTTTTAATTAATTCTACCAAAACTTTTACGTCTTTTTCACAGTAGTCGGCAATTGGAGTTAATCCGTTTGCGTTCCAGTATGTGTCGTGTACCATGTTACCTGATACTTCACCGGTTTTTGGGCTTTCTACACCTAACGTAACACACATTAAGTCTAGCGATGCAGGAGAGTTAAAAGACCCAAATTGCCAAAATTCTTTAGTATCTACTGCCCTTAAGTCCCACGGTTTATCCCCTAAACCTGGCAATATAGATGGTGGCTTCATTCCGTTAACAACAAATCTTTTTGATAACATTGGCATATCAAACCCTTTGATATTATGCCCACATAGATGAAAATCTAACTTATTAACTTTATTTAATAAATCTCTAACTTGTTTTAACAATTCCTTTTCATCGTCTTCAGCAATTGTCGTTGTATGTATATCACCTTTAGGTGTTATAAATGAGAAAGAAGCTACAATTATTTTAGCAAAATCTGAAACTAAAGCGGCATGATTTACAAAAATTTCATCTAATGTCTTACCCTCATCTTCGGGATATCTTTTTTCAAACCAATTCCTATAACTTTCAAATAAACGACCCATCTCAGGATTTTTTTCACATAACGTTGTATAATCCTTTTCTATGCCGACCGTTTCTAAGTCAAAGAATAATAATTTATTTAAACTTACATTAATCATATTATAGTGTTTTATATATTTCTCTTCTTAATTCTGTTGCCGATTTTAAATCATACTTACCATTAACTGTTTCGTAAAGTCTTTCACCTAAGTCTGTGACAAAATTTGGATTTTGAATTAGTTTTTTCATGTATTTTGCCCAATCACTCTTATTACGGTGCTTATCTACTAATAATGCATTACCATCAATAAAGTTACCCTTATCTAGTGAGTGTTTTAAGTCTATAGTATATGGACTAATATTAGATGCTATTAGTGCTTTTTTGTAAAAACCGGCTTCAATAACTTTTAACTGAGATTTTAATCTATTAAATAAAGTGTCCTTTAATGGTGCTAAAGAGACGTCAAACATAGAGTAGTTTTTAGCGTATTCAGTGATTGGTGCAGTCCATACTCTCTTGTAAAAACTATCTTCAGTATAATTAGAATTATTAAATTCCATTAACTTATCTACATGGTTTTTATCTACCATATAGTAATTATTAGTTAATATTTGTTCATACTTGAACCATACAGTTTCTTTTGGTTGTATGTCTCTTTTTCTACTTTCTTTAGTTTTAGGGTCTATTTCTGTTATACTACCTCTAGTGTCAAATCCACATAAGTAAAACTCAAACTTGTCTTTTAAATCAGATAATTTAGAGTTACATCCATCTAATAACATTATATCATGTAAATGAGACGACCCACCTAACCAACCAAACCTAACTTTATCAGAGGGTGATGTATCTTGTTTAAATTGTTCTTCTTCAACATCAAC
>Ga0181580_10002103_pt1 | contig 16062 bp, 13 predicted proteins | sample 071ome_23_FD_132413 | JGI IMG/M metagenome (GOLD analysis project Ga0181580, IMG submission 132413) | Coastal salt marsh microbial communities from the Groves Creek Marsh, Skidaway Island, Georgia - 071403BT metaG (megahit assembly) | ecosystem: Environmental > Aquatic > Marine > Intertidal... | reverse complement strand
TTATAAGCCTGGCAACGACCTACTCTCCCATACCTTAAGGCAAAGTACCATCGGCGCTGAAAGGCTTGACTTCCGAGTTCGAAATGGATCGGGTATTGCCCTTTCGCAATAATTACCAGGCAGCCGTTATATACATAAAAAATTTATGATAGTAAACAATTAAAATAATGAATATTTCTTTGTATTTTCTCCAGAAATAATTTGATTTGAAATCCAGTCATAAGTTTTCTTTAACCCTATATCCAAGCTAATGTTTGGCTCCCAGTTTAACACTTTTTTTATTTTTGTATTATCACTTGATCTTCCACGCACACCCTTCGGTTTGCTTAAATTATAAATTTTATTTACTTTATAAGATGCAATTTTTTCAACTTTATTTATAAGTTGGTTTATTGACACTTGTTCACTGCTACCAAGATTAATTGGTTGATTATAATCTGAATTAAAAATTTTCAATATTCCCTCTATGCAATCATCTATATACATAAAACTTCTAGATTGTTCACCATCGCCCCAAACCTCAATTTCATTATTTTTATAAATTTTTGCTGTTGCAATTTTTCTACATATTGCTGCAGGGGCTTTTTCTCTTCCCCCATCAAAAGTACCTTTTGGTCCATATACATTGTGAAACCTTATTACTCTAGTATCTAATCCGAAATCTTCTTGAAAATGCCTACACATTCTCTCACTAAATAATTTTTCCCATCCATACCCATCCTCAGGTTCTGCTGGGTATGCATCTTCTTCTTTAAGACCTGCAATAAAAACTTTTTTTTGTTTAGAAGCGTTATAAACACAAGCACTCGAGGAAAATAAATATTTTTTAATAGAATTTTTAAGACAAGATTTTAATAAATTGGTATTGATTAAAACTGACAACATACATTCAGCTTTATTATTCTCAATAAACCCCATGCCGCCCATATTACAAGCTAAATTGAAAACATAATCTATATTTTTGGTAACCTTTAAACAATTTTCATAATTTTGAAGATCTAATGAAAAGTTTTTATTTGACTCAAAAAATTGAAACCAATATTCCAAAGGTTTAATATCTACACATGTAATTTCATGACCTTCTTCCATGAGATTTTTGGTTAAATGACCGCCAATAAATCCACCTGCTCCACAAATTAAAATTTTCATTTATCTAGGTTTAGTTAACAAATAATAATTATCTTTATAATACTCGATTTCCTTAAGTTCACAAAGTCTATTATTTTTTTTATTTTTTTTAACTAATTTATCGAAATATAAATAATTATTTATGTTTTCAAATTTTTTTTGAAAAGAAATTAATTGATAATCGAAAAATAATATCGTTTTTTCTAACGTTAATCTTATCGAGATTGGCACTTCTGAGAGTGCCCAATTTGATATAAATAGTTTTCTTTTATGAGTTTTGATTTTACTAATTCTTTTTTTTAGCAAACTAATGTCATGATAAAGAGAAATTTCATTACCTTTATCTCCAAAATTAACCTTTTTACCTAAACTTTTTAAATAATAATATTGAAGCAAACTAACCTCATAAGTATCAAAGATAATATAATTTGACTTTTGATTTATTTTTAAAAAGTTGGTTGCCATATTTCCATAGCCACCACCAAATTCAAAAATATAATCAAATTTTATTGTTTGAGCATAATCAGAAAATTTTTTAACATGAAAAGTATGAAATATTTTATTTCCACTTGTACTTGGAAATAAAAAAAACCTTACTGGATTTCCAATATTATTTTCAATTAATAGTTTTTTCCACAAATTAGCTTTTTTACTAAATAAAATTCTTAATAAATAAATAACTAAAAAAAATCTATTATGTATAAAAAAGACCTTTTGGACAAATAAGTCCTGTAAAAAATTTAGAAATTTTTTTTTTTTAAATAAAAAATAAATATGCTTACTAAAACTATTATGTGTTTCCTTTTTTTTTATAAAAGTTCTTATATTTTTTTTTTCATATAATAATATTTCATTAATTATTTTTTTATTTAATTTATTTGGATATTCTTTTTTTGACCAAGTGTAAGATAAAGCAGATCGTAATTTTCTTATAAAATCAATTAAATAATTTTTTTTCATATTTTTTAAAAAAAATTTCAATATTCTTTTCCATGGAATAATCTAAATTAATTGTATTTTTTTTATTTTTTTTTTTTCTATTTAAAACAATAACTCTTTTAACCATGCTATTAATCTTATTTGTTAAAAAAACGTTTTTATTTTTTTTCAAACCCTCAAAACCCAAGTGCGTAGAGATAATATTACAGTTATAAAACAGTGCCTCGATAAACTTAATTCTTGTCCCGTAACCTTCAAAGATTGGTGCAACTACTGCTAAAGATTTTTTATAAACATATTTTAATTCTGAATCATTTAAAATATTAAGATTAACTATTTGTTTATTTTTTATTTTAAATCCACCACCGGTTAAGACTAATTTTATATTTAAATCTTTTATTCTGTTCAAAATTTTGCTTATGATAATATCTATAGCCTTTCTATTAGGTTTATACAGATATGAACCACAAAAAAAAATATATTTTCTTGGAACTTTAATTTTTTTTATTTTTATATTTTTAAGCTTTTTATATGACACAGAATTTGGAAATAAGTAAGTTTTAATTTTATAATACTTATAAAATTTTCTTTGCTCATAAGGCGATACACTTGTTGCTATATCTGATAATTGCAAAATTAATTTTTCAAAGAAAAAAGTTAAAAATGAAATTATACTAGTGGAATTTTTTTTTCTAATTTCATATTCTATAGAATGTGATCGATACACAACTAAATAATCAGACTTAAATACTTTAAAAAACAAGATTAATACAAAACTATAAAATGCCCAACTGGGGCCTTCGATAAATATAATTTTTTTCTTTGTTTTTTTAAAAAAATTAGAGATTTTATAGATCAATAAAGGTAAATATAGAATCTTAAAAACTGTGTGATTTTTAATCATTATATTTTCTATTTTTTTATTTTTTGACCCTTCTGATGAATATTGAAAAAGTTTTTTATTTTTTATCTTTAAACAGGAAAAAAAATCATAACATACTCTCGCAGAACCACTTACTGATGGATATGCAGTAAAAAAACAAATTACAGCTATTTTAAAATTATCTTTATTCATAATTTGGTGGGCATGGTAAGAATTGAACTTACTACCTCTACGATGTCAACGTAGCGTTCTACCAATGAACTACATGCCCCTGTAATTCTACAATTATCACGTAGATTAATTAACGAAAAGCATTACTGGACTTAAAATTTGAAATAAATTATACAACACCTAGTTTATCGCGGGGTGGAGCAGTCTGGTAGCTCGTCAGGCTCATAACCTGAAGGTCCTAGGTTCAAATCCTAGCCCCGCAACCAAAAAATGATAAAGAATAATGTAAATATTCAATTTTTTTTAATTGCTTTAGTAATTTCTCTTTTCCTTCCAGTTTATGTTTTGTCTTACTTGAAAGTAGTAAATTTTTGGTCATTTTCACAATCTCATATTGACTATACTTTTGGACTTATACCACGAGGTTTTTTTGGAGAAATCTTAAATTTTTTTGAAAAACTTGGTGTTACAAAAAGAAATTCATTTGCAATAATTTTTATAATTATAAACTCATTTAATATTTTACTTTTTTTTCAAATTATCAAAAAATATTTTCAAAACCCATACTTGCAAGTTGTTCTTGCATTACATCCAGTTTTGATATTGTTCAGTTTCAACGATTTAGGCGCTTATCAAAGACATGAGCAATTTGGGATTTTAATTATTTTATTAAACTATTTTATACTTAATTATTTAAATGAAATAAAAAAACTAAATTTTTTTATATTTTATTTAATTTTAAACAATATCTTTATTTTTGTATCAATTTTAATCCATGAAATAAATTTTTTTTTTATTGGCTTTCATTTTTTAATGACTTTAAGTTTTTTTAATCCTAAATCGAAAGAAGTAATTATAAATATTATATTTATTTTTCTTCATACTATATTTTTAATTTTTTTACTAAAAATTGATTTAAATAATGATCAAATACAATTTTTTAGAAAAATTTACGAAGACCAAGGTTTGTGGTTTGATGGAGTAGTGCATTTTGCAGTTTCACAAGATTTATCTATAGATAGACTTAATAGTAATTTTCTGATATTTGAAAACTTCTTAATAAACTTAATTTTAATATCATATTCTCTAATTTTACTATTTTATTTACTGGTTGATAACGAAAGTTATAAAAAAAAGTATTATATTTTTAACCTGTTATTTTTAGGAAATATTATCCTATTAATTATTGGAGCTACAATCGGAGATTTTGGAAGATGGCTGCACATCATATCCATTTCAAATATCTCTGTTTACGCTCTTCTTCAAAATAAAAAAAATATTAAAAAGTATGAATTTAAAAATAAAAAAAAATTTTTATTTTTATTTATCATATTTTTAAGCTTATTTATTCTCAAAATACCACATTCAGAAATGTATAAAGAAAAAAATATAAAAATATACAAAGGCTATTACTTTAAAGTTTTTTCTATATTTAATTCTGTTGTGAAAAAAAATAATGATAATTTTTTTGACATAAATAAAAGATTTAAAAACTAAATGTTAATTGAATATTTATACTCAATTTTTTTTCAAATTTTAATTTTTGCATCTATCATTGGATATGGGTTTTTATTACAAGACAAAATACTGAGGGTTAAGTTAAGTAATTTTTCATTTTTCTTAATACTTGGTATTATTTTTATTAGTTTTTTAACCACATTTTATCATTTATTCTATCCTGTATCGAAAAACTATAACATAATAATTCACTTATTGGGATTGGTATTATTTTTTTTGTTTTTCGAAAATTATAAAAAATATTTTTATGATAAATATTTATATATAATTTTAATTATTTCATTGATTGTAGGTTTTGGATACAAACCCAATGAAGACTATTTAACTTACCATCTACCTTATATAATTAATTTTACCAGTGATAAGGCAATATTTGGTTTGGCAAACATTCAAGCTAATCAAGGCTGGAATTCAATGTGGTTAAATTTTTCATCAACTTTTTTTTTACCTATAACAGGTTATAAAACTGTTAGTCTTGCAAATGTAATTTTATTTAAAATAATATTAATATTTTTCTATCAAACTATATTTAAAAATAAAAATCAAAATAATATATTATTGTATCTAAGTTTTTTGTTCTTAACATATTTTCTAATAAAATTTTCAAGACTTAATTCTTTTGGAACTGATGTGCCATCTAATTATTTAGTCTTAATATCTATCATGCTTATGTTAAAAATTAATAAAAAAAATACAAAGATTGAAAATGAGAATACTTTTTTGATAGCTTTAATCTTAGGTTCATTTGCTACCTTAATAAAAATTAGTAATGCCTTAATAATTATTATTTTAATTGTAATTATCTTGAAAAAAAAATTTAATATTTTTTCAAGAACTTCTGTTTTTATAACCTTATTTTTTTTAATTTATTTTGCTCAACAAATTATTTATTCCGGATGCTTTTTTTTTCCAATTAAATTTACTTGCATAGAAATCTTTGACTGGACATCAATAGATTATGCTAGAACATTTAGTGAGGGAACAAATCATGACAATAAATCTTATAGTTCTTATACTGGTTCACTATCACCACAAGAATATGTCAAAAATTATAATTGGGTAAATACATGGATAAAGAGAAATGGCATTGAGCTATTTGAGCATTTAATTATTCTCATGATATCTATGTTGTTAATATTTTTTATTAATAAAGACAGAATGTTTCAAAAAAACAAAAACAACAAATCAATTAATTTTATTTTATATACCGTATTGGGCTTTTCTTTGATTTCTACAATCTATTGGTTTCACTCACAACCAGTTATTAGATATGGTATAGTAAATTTATTTATTTTTTTGTCGCTTTTTGCATATATTTTAATTTTTAAAAATTATAACCTAGAAAATAAATTAAATTCTTTAAAAAAAATATTTTTAATCGCGTTAGCTTTTTTAATAATTAAGAACTTTTTAAAAATTAAAGAGAATAATTTTTTAGCATTTTATCCAATTAAAAAATTTACATTTAACAAAAATAAAGTTTTAGGGGAAACTAATATATTCATATCTGAAGAAAATTGGTGCGGAAACATACCGCACTTATGTATTACAAAAGACTCAAATTTAGAAATCAAAAAAAATAATTTTAATTATTTAGTTGTTAAAAAAAAAAATTCTAAATCTTTTTAGAGCGTAAAATAATTGATCTTGGATTGATTTTGCTTCCCATAACGTCATTCATTTCTTTTAAACTTAATAAAGGCATCATATCTTCCATTGGAAATGAACTTATGCGACCACTGGAGTCTAAAATTGATGATACTTTTGGTAAAAGAGTTTCTTCTTTTTTGAGCATTACTTCAATTAATGTAGGTTTATTGTTATTGAGATTTTTATTTAAACTTAATGCTAAAGTCTTTTCACTATTTGCAAAACTATATATAAATTTAAAAGATTTAGCGATATCTTTAAATGATGGATAAAAAATCCCATCTTCTTTTCCCGTTCCAACATACCTTTTGTTAAAATAATTTTTATGAGTATTTCTAATTGAAGCGTAACCTTGATTATTCATTAAAATTATTATTATTGGTAAATTATAAGACTTAATAGTTGCTAATTCCTGTATATTAAACATAAAACTTCCATCACTTTCAATTAAAAAAGTTTTTTTAAATCTATTGGAAATACAATTACCTATTGATGCTGGCAGCCCATAACCCATTGAACCTAAACCAGAAGTCAAAAAAATTCTTTGACCGCTTTTGTTTGAAAAATAAGTGTAAAAAATTTCTATTCCTAAACCAGAACTGCCAGTGGAAATAATAAAATTTTTCTTAAATTTTTGACTTACTATTTTTGTAAATTGATAATGATTAAGTTCATTTTTTTTTGTATTATTAATAAAACTTTCATTCATATATTTTTCCTTAATTTTTTTACACTCATCCAACCATTCTTTTGAATTTATTTTAATTTTTTTATTTTGAATTAATTTCAATATTTCTTTTATAAAAAAATTTGAACAAGAATGTATTTTTTTTGACTTTGGAATTTTTAAAGATTTTAATTGATTGCGATCGATATCAATTATAACTTTAAAAGCATTTCTTCCAAACTCTTTTTGATTAAATGCAACTATAATTTGATTAAGACTTGATCCAACTGAAATTATCAAATCTGATTTTTGCAAAATAATATTTGAATACCTTCTTGCTACCACACCCGGAGATCCAAAATTATACTTACTATCACTTTCTAATAAATCTACAGAATTCCAAGTCATCATTGCTGGTATTTTTAATTTTGTAATTAATTTTTGAAAAATGTTTTTGGAATTAGATAATCTTACACCATGACCAGCTATAATTAGAGGTCTTTTAGACTTGAGAAATTTTTTAACTATAAAATTAAAATCTATTTTATATGAATATTTAATATTTTGAGTTGGTATTAAATCTTTTTGATTAATGCTAATGAATGAACCTTGAACATCTAAAGGAATATCTAACCAAACTGGTCCCTTCCGGCTACTGGTCGCCTCATATACTGCTTTTTTTAGAATTTTTTTTACATCATTTGGTTTTAAAATCTGTTTTGAATACTTTGTAAAATTTTTTATTGAATTTATAATATCAACTTCTTGTGGACCATGCTGTCTAATTTTTCTTTTTCCCTTTAAATCTTTAGTTTTCACTTGTCCAGATATGATTAATAATGGAACAGATTCTATCCATGCCCCTACTACTCCGGTTATTGAGTTTGTAGAACCAGGTCCAGATGTCACTAGCGCAACACCAAGATTATTATTACTACGTGAATAAGCTTCGGCAGCTATGACTGCGGATTGTTCATGAAAAAAATTCGTATATGTAATTTTTTTTAATTTTTTAACACTATCTGTTAAGTGCATATTTCCACCACCTGGAACTAAAAAAATATTTTTAGCTCTGCAATTAAATAAATATTGAAAGATATAGTCTGAAACTTTCATTTTTTGCATAATGTTAGTTCCAATAATTTATAATAGTTTTTCTATCTTTATTGCTCTGGATTTTTTTATCTATATAAAATGAGTCTTGTTTTCTATGAGTAGTTGACAACTCTTCAATAATACAGCCAGTTTTTGAATAAAATTTATGTTTTTGTTTTGGTTTGATAGTAAGAATATCACCTTTTTTTAAATTATTTTTTTTTCCATCAAGTATTAAAATTAATTTTCCACTGAGAATATTGAATGTTTCTTCCTTTGTTTTATGAAACTGTGTTGGATGAGTTTGATTTGGCAATAAAATAAGTATTTTTTTACAATACTCTCTATTTACTAAAGTGAACATTGACAATCCAAATTTATAAAAATTAGCAATTCCATAATGATGTGATATTTCTAACTCTATATTTTTTGGAATTTCAACTCTGGACTTTTTAATAAAGCTTACTATTTTATTTTTGATATCTAATATCTTATCTCTAGAATTTAAAATATTTAAATTTTTGAGTAACATTGGATCATTTTTTTTGAAATTTTTATTTGCATTAATTATTAAATATTTTGAAAAGTCGTTAGCTAACAATTGATTATTTTCAGGAGGAAATGCAAAAAAAACATCTTTTTTAGTAATACTGTCTCCTTTATTAATATTTTTTTTAACAAATACTCCCCTCTTTAGAGCATTTAAGCTCTTAATTTCATTTAAATTTTTTATCTTAGATTTTTGATAATGACCTAGGGTACCCAATGTATACCTATAATTATCTAACCATTTTTTGGTTTGATTTAAATTTAAAGAATATTTATTCAAAGAATATTTATTTGTCGCAATTCCAACGTGCTTCTCAAAAATTGTTGCGCCTTGGGATAATGCTATATTTATATTCATAAAATTATCAGGATCCTCATGACTGGAATACCCAATTGGAATATTTTGATATCTATTTCTTAAAAAACTTATCTGACTTAAATGTAGATGCATATTATTTGTGGGATACTCCCCTACACAATGCATTAGGCAAAAAGTTTTATTTCTATTTTTTAAAAAACTAACAACATTATCTATGTCATCCAATTTAGCGCCTGCAGTCGATAAAATTATAGGAATATTTAGCGTATGTGATATTTTTTCAATTAAAGGCCAATCACCAAAAGAACAACTTGCAACTTTAACATAATCTAATTTAAATTTTTTAATCAAATCAACAGATTTTTCATCGAAAGGTGTTGATATTGCTTTAAATTTATTTTTTTTAATTACTTTTATAAGACTTTTAAATTGATTTTCATTCAATCTAGTATCTTTAAACCTTTTTATATAATGTAAATCTTCCCTATTTTTATAATCTGGTCTGATAAAAGTGTCTAAATCTCGAAATTGTAACTTAAATGCAAACTTGTAATTATATTTTTTTAAAAAAATTGAGTATTTTTCTATAATTTTCTTTCCATGGCTCAAATCACCCATATGATTATTTGCCATTTCAAATATTATTAGGTTTTTAAATTCCATAAATATAATTATTAACTTTTATTATCGTGATTAAAAGTAAAATTTTTGTGACCAAAAAAAGTAATAATTACCGTTGAAAATATAGAAACAGCCTGTGAAATAAAAATATTCAATTTAAATTGAACTAAAAGTAACCACAGGACAAAAGATCCTAATAATATTTTTAAACCATAAACAAAAAATGATCTAAAATATTCTTTAAAAATAAATCTCAAATCAGTTTTGAAAGTAAAAAATTTAAAATTTAAAAAAGAGATAGTTACTCCAAAAAAAATATTTACAATATTCATAATATGAAAACCAAATTTATCAAACAAAAGGTAATAAGAAAAAATACCTATTAAATAACTTATCAATGTATTTACAGAACCCGTTATTAAAAATCTTAACTTTAGATCTTTTTCTTTTATAAAAGTATAATTTATTAATTTTTTCAGATAGATATTTTTAAAAATAAAAAATAAATATATTATTTTTTTCGGAAAATAATTTATTATATTTACAGATAATTTATTAAAAAAACTTAAATTTTTTATTAAATAATTTTTATTATAGTTATTTGAAAACCCTATATTTCCGACAAAAGCTTTGTGGAGAACAAACCAGGGCCTAAGATTTCTTTGAAAAATATTATTAATAGATTTAATTTTTAACCATTCAGTAATTTTTAATTTTCTTATCAATTGAGAATATTCATTATAATCTGCCTTTGTTCTAGATTTAATATATTTTTTTGAATTAATATAGCTTGAAATATCAATCACATCACCTTCATCTGATCTTGATACATTATTTTGATTTTTAAAGATTAAACCACATGTACTATAGTACCAATTTGAATTTGCATTATATATTTTTAAAAAAATTTCAAAATGAGGATAAGCTTTATTATTTTTAAAATTAAATCTACTTTTTTTAATTAAATTTTTTTTAAAAATTAAATTAGAAATATAACCAATCTGAAAAATTTTTTTGTCAAAATTTTTTTTTACTAGTTTAAAATTACTATCACTATAACCTTTTAAATTCGATGTATATCCTGGCGAAATAATAGAAACATCTTTTTTTATACTTATAAATTTTATAATATTTTGAATTGCATTTTTACTTAATTTTTCATCATCAGATAAAATCCAGATATACTCGGATGGACCACAATTTTTTATTGCATAAATATAATTGTTAAAAAAACCTATATTTTTTTTATGCTTAATATACTTTAAATTAAAATTTTTATTAAATTTTTTTATTTCTTTATAATTATTTTTATCTTCAGAATTATCAAAAATATTAATGTTTAATTTTTGATTTTGTAAAATTTTGGAGGAAATTTTTTGATTTCTTAAATTAATTAATAATCTTTTTAAAAATTTAATTCGATTATATGTAATTATATTTATTGATAAATATTTTAGCAAAATTTCACCAAATTTTCCAGGGTGCTTTTTTTGAATAGCACAAATCATCTAAGAATTTTTTATCTCTTAAGGTATCCATAGGATGCCAAAAATTTTTGTGATGATACGCAGATAATTGACCCTGTTCAGATATAGTATTTAGAGGATAATCCTCAAAAATTTCTTGATCACCTCTTAAAAATTTGAAAATTTCCGGCTCTAGTACAAAAAACCCACCGTTAATCCATCCATCATTAGTCACTTTCTTTTCGTTAAATTTTACAACTTTATCTTTGTTTATTGTTGGCAATCCAAACCGTCCTGGTGGGTTTACTACAGTCATTGTGCCAACAGTTTTTTTATTTTTATGAAAGTTTATTAACTCTTTAATATCAACATTTGAAACACCATCACCGTAGGTCATTAAAAATGTATCGTTTATAAATTCTTTAACTCTTAACAATCTCCCTCCAGTTTGAGTATTCTCACCAGTATCAATTAAACTAATCTTCCAATTGTCCATGCCTGAAGATTTTGAAATTGTACTTATTTTATTCTGATGTATATCTATTTCTACATCTCTTGTGTGAAGTAAATAATTAGCAAAAAACTCCTTAATCATGTAACCCTTATAACCACAGCAAATTATAAATTCATTTATTCCAAAATAGGAGTAAGTTTTCATAATATGCCATATAATCGGATAATTACCCACTTCAACTAATGGTTTGGGCTTATTTAAAGTTTCTTCAGATAGCCTAGAGCCCAACCCCCCGGCTAAAATTACAGCTTTCATATTTTAAATAAATTTTTAAATATTAAAGTAACAGGTATCGCATAAAAAAACAAATTTTGAAATAGTAATCGATCAATTACCACTGGCACTATGTTATTAATTTCTCTTTCAGGGAGAAATAAAAAAATTAAATATATAAGAATAATATTACAAAAAAAATAAAAAATAATTGCATAAAAAAAGTTTTTATATTTATAAAAATATTTTTTGTTACTATAAAACAAAAAATAAACGATACTAAAAAAATATAACAAGTAAAAAGGATATTTAAAAAACGATATAAATAAACCCTTTGTGATAATTATAATTCGTTCTAGAAGTTCATTTTGAAACAAAAAATTAATTAAATAATTTGCATTGTACTTTTCCTCTTCACCGTGAAAAGGGACTAAATAACTTTTAAGTTGATCAAATAAATAAATATACAATAATATAAAAACAAAATAAAAAAATTTGTTTTTTATTTTCATGTCTGAAAACAAAATCAAAGATAAATTTAAAATAATAAAAATAAATAAACCTTCAAATTTAAACCATGGTATTAATGCGCTAGAAAGAAAAAAGAAAACATAATCTATTTTGTTATTTTTTATAATAATATTGAATAAATAATATGAGCATAAAAAGGTATAAATAAATAAAAAATACTCCATATAGCCTGAAAATAAATATTTATCATAACTGAACGCACTTAATAAAATAAGTATTAAAAATTTTAAATTTATATTTTTAACTTTTACAAAATCTAAAATTAATAATAATACTGCAATATATAAAAAAACTGGATACAACCTCCCTAAATACTCGTGTTGACTAATAGAAATTTTCCAAAAAAAAGACCATATGTAGGGGCCTAAATGAGGGTAGTGATTAAAATTTAATTCAGATAAATTAAAAATACTTCCGTTATTGTAGAACAACTGAGTTTTATAAAACCAATGAGCTAATCCATCCCATTCTAAATTTAAATAATACGCAATATCTAGAGAAAATATTAATAAAAATATAATTAAAAAAACATAATTATATAGATTTTGAATTAAAAAATTATTATTTCTTTTAAAGCTTAATATACAAACTATACCAAAAAAAAAAATAATAAAAATTTCTTTAGGAATATAAAAATTAAATATCGAAAAAATTAATAATAAATAACTTACAATTATAGAATTTGATAAAATTATTTCAGGTAAGTTTTTTTTAATATTTACTCTAGTTAAAAAAATATTCTTTGATATTGAAAAAATTAATAAAAAAAATAAAATTTGATAAGATATGGAAATTACTTCAATCATCTAATTTTTACAAAGTAACAACTCTCATAATTTTCTAATATGTCTAATTCTTTTTCTTCTTTATTGGCATGTAAAATAAATTTATAATTGTTATTGTTTTTTCTATTTGGACTATAAAATAAACTACTAATAGATGGATAGTTTCTTCCATTGACAACCTCTATATTTTCATCAATTTGATATTTAATTAGCATTTTTTTTACAAAACCAAATCCATGCCTATCGCAATCTCCGTAAAGCCAAATTTGTCTTTCATGATAAGGTTTTTTGATTAATCCATAAAAATTATAATGTGTATTTTTTGATATAATTAGGTAAGTAAGTATTAAAAAAAATATAATTTGACTTTTGTATTTACGAACTATCATAAGTATAAAATGATTAATAGTTTATAGAATAGCAATTTTTAAAAAATGACAACTTTTTTTTTTAGATTAAAAATTCTGATTTATAGAATAATTGGTTATGAGAAACCTTTAAGGGTAGCTGCTTTAAAATATTTATCCTTAAAATATAAGCAATTTAGACCACATTATGAAACTATAATGTTGGAAAGTGCACTTGAAGCAAAAAGACTTAACTATACAGAAATTACAGTTTTAGAACTTGGCGTTGGTGGTGGAAACGGAATATTGTCACTATTGAAATATAAAAAAAATATAGAAAAATACTGTAACATTAAAATTAATATTTATGGTTTTGACACAGGCAAAGGTCTACCAAAATTGCAAAGTAATTTTGATCTTCCTTTTCTTTGGCATGAAGGGCAATTTGATCAATCTTTAAATTTAGATTCTTTTAAAAAAGCAAAAATTATTAAAGGAGACATAAAAAATTCATTTGATGAGTTAATTAAATATAATCCAAAAAATATTAGTGCTATATTTTTTGACATGGATTTATATTCTTCAACAGCAAATTTTTTAAATCAAATTAATAAAATAGAAAAATTTTTATCTCCAAGAGTTTTGTGTTATTTTGATGATATATTTAATACCTTTCATCATATTAATGAATTTAATGGTGAAATTTTAGCAATTAATGAATTCAACAAATCAAATAATAATATTAAAATTGGAAAATCAGTAGACAATATTAAAGATTTTAGATTTCCTTTAGCAAAAGGAAAGGTTTTTAATATGCAGAAATTTGACCATGATGATTATAATAAATATTTAGGTTTAAAAATGAATAAACTATTTATAAATGAAAAAGGTGTAAAAACAAATAATATTTTTTAAAATTTTAAAAAAATTTATTTTTTTTTTACAATGGTTCTAATTATACTTACGTGATTGGATTCTTTTATTTCTTTGCTTTCAATGTTTACAATTTTAAAACCTGTCAAAAAAAATAATTTTTTTAAAGATTTAATCGAAAAAAAATTAACGTGCTCGTGCCAAAATTTTTTATTTTTTTGATAGGAAAAATTTGTTTCTCCAGAATTAAACATTATTTTCTCAAATGGTACCTCAAAATAGAAATATTTTGATTTTACCTTTTTTTTTATATTATTTAAAAAACTGTAAATTTTTGGAGTATGTTCAATTACATGGGCACATATGGTTAAGTCATATTTTTTTTTTTCAATTTTAGAAACTGTAATATTCTTTTTTAATTTGCTTTCTATTTTAACCCCTGAGATATCAAATATATCAAAACTCTTAACTTTTTTTTGAAATGGAGTATTTTTACCTTCGTCACCCCCATAATCTAAAATTTTTTTAGGTAAAAATTTAATATGCTTTAATATGTAATTTTCAATCTCATCTAAATAATTATATTTTTTTTTTAACAATGTTATTTTTTTGATATAATCAGGCTCGTATAACTTTCTTAAACTGTTGTATTTATTTTTTCTATAACCATTATATATTTGCGACATTTGTAGGTCATTAAACCTCAAGCCTGAAAACAAAAAATTACAACTTTTGCAAAATACACTTTCGCATGGATAATAAGAATTACCTTTTTTAAAGTCTCTTAATTTCCACTTCTTATTTATCTGTATGAATCCGTAACCAAACAATCTATGCATTATGAATGGAGAAAGTAATGCTGGATTAGATATACTGCACAAACGTGAACATATCGGACACCTTCTTGAATGAAAAAAATTTTGTTCCATTAAATTATTTCAAACCGTGATCCCAGCCTATAAGCTTTCTTATTTTTTTTGTATAAGGGTTTTTTAAATTCTTATTTAATGAAATATATGGATTTTCCTCCATTACCATCTCTCTCATAATGCTTGTAGCAAAACAGGCTAGCAAAGCATATCTAACTTTGTTACTTTTGTTCTCTCCACTTTGATGCCATAAATGTCCAGTCCAAAAAACTAAAGATCCTTTTGGTGCTAAAATTTTTTTTTTATTCTTATATTTCTTTTCTAAATCAGGTTTTTTTAAAAGCTTATGACTACCTGGAATGCAGACTGTTGCTCCATTATTTATATTATAATCATGCAATATAAAATTTACATTTAATCTAATTGGCCAAGATGGTAGTGGCTCAGGTACAGCAGAGTCAACATGTAACTTTTGCGCCTCTGAACTGGGGTTCAATAAATTTGCATGCCAGCTGCTTAGGAAATATTTTTGATGAAATGTCGGTCTGTTAAAAAAGGTGTCACACATTTGAATAATATATGGATGAAAGATAATTTCCTGAAATAAACTGTCCTTTTTAATTAAATGGTAGATTCTTTGTAATTTTCCAGAACCATAAAAAAAACCATGGTTTTTTTTTGTCTCATTTTCTGAAAGTGCTTTAATTTTATTTAATATTTTTGTTATTAAATTTTTAGGTATTGCATTTTTTATAACTATATACCCATATTTGTTAAAATATCTCATTTGCTTTAAAGATATTTGTTTTTTTTTGTTCTTATAAATTTTTGGTATTCTATTTTCATTAAATTTTTTAATTAAATTATTAATTTTTTTTAAAATAAAATTTCTTAATTTTTTTTCATCATTTTTTTTAATTTTAT
>Ga0181580_10002100_pt1 | contig 16071 bp, 16 predicted proteins | sample 071ome_23_FD_132413 | JGI IMG/M metagenome (GOLD analysis project Ga0181580, IMG submission 132413) | Coastal salt marsh microbial communities from the Groves Creek Marsh, Skidaway Island, Georgia - 071403BT metaG (megahit assembly) | ecosystem: Environmental > Aquatic > Marine > Intertidal... | reverse complement strand
GTACCCCCGGTTACCAGAACTTTCATTGGTTCAGGTTATATCGGTTTCAGGGAAAAACGTAACAAACCGGCATCCCCACTCCCGGGTATATTCAAGCTGCTGCATGAGTTCCTGCTTGATGTTCCAGGGGAAAATGATGATGTAGTCCGGCATATATCGGGTGATTTCGGCCTCCTCCAGGATAGGAATTTTGCTTCCGGGCAGGAACTTGCCGTACTTGTTCGGGTTTCTGTCCACAACGAAAGGAATGAGGTCTGGCCTGACCCCGGCGTAGTTTATGATGGTGTTGGCCTTGGCCGCAGCGCCATAACCCACGACTTTCTTGTGCCGGTTTTCCAGCAGAAACGCTAGGAAGCGATTCTTCAATTCGATAACACGGGCCTGGAAATCCACATAGAAACTTGTGCTGTTAACCCCTGCCGCTATCTCGGTGGCAAGCAATTCCTCAACACGGGACGTCCTTTCCCGGGAACCCGATCCTGCTCTCTGGCCATAAACCCGCAGGCTTCCGCCATGGGTGCTGATAGTCTCGACATCAAACAGCTCGAGACCATTGGTCTGAAAAACAGAATCTACCGCCAGCAGGGAAAGGTAGGATTAATGTTCATGATAAATCGTATCGAAAGCGGTTTTTTCAACCAGCGACAACAGGTGAGGGAATTCGAAGGTTACGACGCCGTCGTCAGCCAGCAAGAGGGCAAACCCGGAAAGAAAATCATTAATGTCCGGCACATGTGCCAGAACGTTGTTGGCTGCCATCAGGTCAGCGCGTAGGCCTTCAGCAACGAGTTTACCCGCAAGCTCAACACCAAAGAACTCTGACAATGTAGTAATACCCTTTCCCCTGGCGACGCTTGCCGTACTTTCGGTCGGTTCGATGCCCAGGTTCGGAATGTTTCTTTCCTGAAAAAACTGCAGCAGGTAACCGTCGTTGGAAGCCACTTCGACGACCTGGCTGTACTCACCCAGTGACAGCATAGCCTGCATCTTGTCTGCATAATTCCTGGCATGCTCGATAAAGGTCGACGAGTAGGAGCTGAAATATGAGTAATCCGGTGTGAATAATTCCTCCCGGCTGGCAAAGTCCGCTGTTTGCACCAGCCAGCATTTCTCACAGACATATACGAGTAAGGGAAAAAATACTTCCGGATGCCGCAAATTTTGCGAGGTTAAATAGGAATTTGATGGGGGCGAGCTGCCCAGGTCTGCAAATACCTGTTCCAGCTCAGCCTGGCAGTGTCTGCATTTCATGAAATGTCTATTCCGGTATAGCCAGTTGCAATCATCGGTAAGCCAGAGTCTCGCGCGGAAAGATGGCTCGGTTTGTGCGGCCAATCGATGCCGATGGCAGGATCCAGAATATTGAATCCACCTTCTGCGTTTGGGTTGTAGCTATTGGTATGAAGGTACAGCAAGCTGGATTCGTCCCTGAGGGACTGGCAACCGTGCCCGAAGCCCCTGGGAATCAGGATGCTGCGCTTATTTTCTTCAGACAGGATTATTGAGAACCATTCGAGGAATGTTGGTGATTCTGCTCTCAGATCGACGGCAACATCAAAGTATTCACCTTTGGTACATGTAATTATTTTGTCCTCGGCAAAAGGTGGTAGCTGGAAATGAATACCCTTGGTCGTATATTTATCGGCTGCATGAGAAAAATTAATTTGTCTTACCGGGTTGGTCATGCCGGTTTCCGCCAATTCCTCGTCGCAATAAAGCCTGAAGAACGACCCCCTATTATCCTCGATAATGCGGCGTTTTATAATTTTGAGACCGTGTAGGGGTGTTGACGTGATCGTAAGATTTGGCATTAGGTTTTATTTGTGCGCATTGGCAATTTTATCGCTTGAATACAAATAGCCGCAAAACGAAATAATTAACTGGCGCGCTAATTGCCGCTGCAATAAATTTCCCGAAAAAGGGTGGTAATCCCAAAACAAATGACAATTTTACTACACTTGTATTGATAACGTAATTAAATAACATCGCTGCGGCATAGCGGGCAATAGAGGACATATGGCTCATGGAATTATCGAATGTCCAGAATTTGTGTAGACTGAAGTTATAACAAGCCGCTGCGGAAGTGGAAATGAAGTTCGCTATGATCAGTGGTAATGCGGGATAGACATTCACAAAAAGTAAATAATCAATCAGAAATGTGGAGAGACCGACGAGAAGCCATCGAAACATGCTCCATTCAAGATGATAAAGGAATTTTCGTTTTAGTGAGACTAAGTTCATAAGTGCTAGCCAAACCCGTTTTTCATAATTCTGTTATTCCTTGGAAACCAACTATATACTGCTATACTGTTCATATTTGTCCCGAAGGAAATTTCATGACCCGGGAAGAAATTCGGTTAGTACCTGAAAAATACTCCGGTAGCTGAACTTTGTTTTATACCGATTTACATAAATTTAGAAGAGAATCAACAACGATATACGCCTGTGTCTTCGCGAATAGCAAATCTCGTAGTAATTGCTGTAATGGCTATTGGTGTTGCTATGTTACGAGGAGATGCCCTACAGGAACATTTAAAATTGTTAAACAAAACCTTAAATCATTGAGGTCAAGTAAGCATAAAAATGGCAAGAGAAATTATTTGAAATAAGCAATTATTAAGTACAATTTATTCAACAAGAATAACGAAAGGTCGTGAATTTCCATGTATTATAGGTCGATTTAGCACACTAAATAATGAATATCCTGCATAGATTGCATACTTCCCTTCTTGTAGTCGGCCGGTATAAATAACTATCTCTTCATTTTCAGATAGTGCATTGATATATTTTATGCTCTGCAAACTCTTTAAACTTTCATCCCAGATACTCCATACGCCATCATAATTAATCGAGTAAGATATTTTATTTTGATCCCTTACTATTACATATAATTCGGCTTCTTTCCCAATATCATCTAAATCCGGCTTTAGTGTCACCTTTATGCTAATTTGATCGTCGGCTTTTATGAAGAAGTCTCGATTACTCTCTATGTCTTTAGTTATTGAAATCAATATATCAGCATTTGTAGAGTTACCATCTGTTCTAATCACTTTACTCGATTTTAGTTCGTCAACAACATATGAATTAAAACTACTCGTACATGATGAATAGGTATATTCGAGGAATTTTTCCCCATTAGTAAAAGCATTTAGGGGCCAGCCTACTCGATTTGAGCAAAGATCTAAACTTTCCAAATCTAGATTATTTGCAAATATACTTTGATCAAAAAGATCCGAATAATGTGAATTAAAAAGAACTTTATATAGCTTATTATATGCAAATGCTTTTTCTTCAATAGTTTCAATATAAGAAGATATTTCAAGCGTTCTTAATTCGTTATCCGCAAAAGCGGACTCACCTATATAGGAAACCCTATTTTTAATACTTAAAGAAGCAATTAAATTGCCTTCAAATGCCCTATCTCCTATAAATCTTGTACTAAATGGTATTTTTAGGTTCGATATCTGATTGTTTGCGAATGAATATTTACCAAATTTTTCAATGTTTTGAGAAAAATTAACAAACGTTATTTTATTCTCAAAAAAAGAATAGTCAGATATTTCGGTAATATTTATAGGGACTATTAATTCCTCAATTTTATTTAATGAAAATATACCTTCATTTAATATATGAATTCCTTTGCCGATTGTAAGTCTATTGATTTTGTTCTTAGAAAAAGCGTAATTGCCAACATTAGTTAAAGAATTGGGCAAATTTAATATTTCAAGATCATTTATGTAGAATGCATATTCACCAATACTTTTTAAATTTCCTAAATTTATATTTTTTATATTATTGTTTTCAAAAGCGAATCCACCTAAACTGATCAATGAATTTGGTGAATTCATCTTAGTAATAACATTATCTTGGAAAGCACTGGCATCAATTATTACTACGCCTTCTGTTAGTTCGAGATTTTCAATCTTATTTGACCGAAAAGCTGCGATACCAATTTTAGATATATTTTTTGGAATTATTACTTCAGTAATTAAATTTTTTTCAAATATTGATTCTTCTAAAATGTCTAATTTTTCTGGAATTACAATTTCAGAAATCTTATTTGAGTAGAAAGCATAAGGCTTAATAGCTAATAAAGAATCCGGAAGGTCTATACTTGTTAATTTATTAAATGCGAAGGCTCCGCGACCAATTGAAACTAAAGCCTTTGGTAAAGAGATCGAAATTAGTTCATTATATGCAAAACTTGATATACCAATATTTTTCAAATTTTCAGGTATTTCAAGATTTGAAATTTTGTTATATCTAAAAACTGCTTGATTTATTTCTGACAAACCTGTGGATAGAGATAAAGATGTAATTACATTTTTTTCAAATGCTGAATCTCCAACTATTTCAATGTTATTAGGTAAAACAAGTGAACTAATAGCATTATTTTTAAAAGCTTCTTTTCCAATACTTATTAAATCTTTTGTAGGTAATGTTATAGTCAATAATTTATTATTAAGAAAACTTTTATCACCAATTGACACAATATTTTCATTAAATGTTAATTCTTCGATAGCGTTATTGGAGAAAGCATTTTCACTTATAGACACGGTGTTAGTAGGTATAACAAGATTTGTAATAAGATTTTCAGAGAAAACATATTTTTCAATAACTAATGGATTATTTAAAATTTTTACATCTCTTATCCAATTCTTATAGAAAGCACCCTCCCTTAGTTTTTCAACGGTAATAGGAATTACAAGATTCTGTATCCGATTTTCAGCAAAAGAATACTTGCCTATATCTAAAACACTTGCTGGTATATCTAAGTTTAAGATTTTATTTTCTGCAAAAGCGTAATCCCCAATTCTCTCTAAACTTTGACTTAGCTTTACTTCTAATAATTTATTTCTATAGAAAGAGTTGTTACCAACTAATCTTATAGATTCTGGCAAATTTATATATTCAATTTCATTTTTATTGAATGCATAATCACCAATAATTTCTGTATTATTTAGTACAACTGATTTAATTTTATTAGATTCAAAGCTCCCATCAGAAATTTCTTTTATTCCAGATGGTATAAGTACCTCAGTGATCTCATTATTCGCAAAAGAAAAATCACCTAGATTTTTCAAAGAGGACGGGAGATATATATTATTAATTTTATTTCCATAAAATGAAAAGCTTTCTATATTTTCTAAACCTTCATTAAATATTAATTGTGTAAGATTATTCTTATAAAATGAAAATTTACCAATATTTCTTATAGTTGACGGTATGGAAATTGACTCCAATGCCATATTAGAAAATGCATAGTCGGCTATATTTGTTACAGAATAATATAGACCACTTATATTTATAGATTCAGGAATGTCTAAGTTTGTAATTTCTTTAGAATATGGCCGAATTAATGTAGCTTTCCCTTTTGAAGGAGAATCTAATAGATAAACAAGATCAGCATAAACGGACTCATTAGCTTCAGAGGCTAATGATACGAGTGCTAAAATCAAAGTAATTGAGGATACTTGCAGAATATTCTTAAAAAAAAAGTACATTTTTAATAGAATTACTAATAAGTTAATCTATTAGATCGGTAGAACTCTCTAGTTCTTTACTAATTCTTACAACAGTTTATAGATATAAATTGATACAATTTTATTCAATATCAATAGCTTATAGAATATTAATCTTATAAGGCGATGGGACATATATGAACTTATGCTAATCACGGAATTTAGATAGTATCTTCATAATAAAGCTATTATCTTTATCTTTATTATTTTTGTTATCGTCTATAATTGTTGAGAACTCAAAATTTGATAGATATTTTTGAATAATTCCATCCTCATCTTCTTTAGCAAAACTTAAATACTTTTCTATATCCATTTTATTTATTTTTTTGAAGACACGAAGAACGCGGTCAAGGTTGAGAGCATTTAGAGTCTCTTGGAAATTGCTATCAGGATTTAAACCAACACATCCAATATTCAAAAACTTGAGATCTGACTTCAATATATAAAGTAAATTTAAATCAGATTTATTTAATTTTTCTTCGTGATCTAACACCAAACATTTTTTTAATTTTCTATCCTTGTTTATAGGCATAGAAAGAATTTCTGTTGAGAGATCTGCAATCTCATTATTAATTATATCTTGTAATGTTGGTCCTTGTTGCGCATCAAAATATAGAAAAGGTATTTTGTACTGCTGCTTCAAAATATCTATTGCTAATTCTTTGTAGTAGGAAGAAATTTGAATATTATCACAGTAAATAAAGCAAAAATCGGAGTTGTTAAGCAAATCTGAAACCATCTCATCAAAAATTTCCTTATGCTTATCGTTTAAATAATAGGGCACACCTTTGTTAATATTACTCAAGTAAATTTTATCAATATTCGTATTTTTTTTTATTTTTGCTCTAGATAATCTAGCTGTCTTTTTTGACCCAGCTTTAGGTTTACTCTTAATAGGAGGAGTTTTCCGTTTATTTTTTACACTGGCCGACTTTTTATTAACAACTTGTCTTTTTGTTACCATTACCTATTCCTAATTTTCCACTAGCCCGAATATTTACTTATTTACTTTTTTGCCTTGATTATCAAAAACTAAATCTTTAGGAACTGATATATTTGGTCTAAATATTCTATTCTTATTACCTGTATATGTGTTTATCTTAAATACGAATGCAATAACTTCAGCCACGGCTTCAAATAATTTATTTGGAATTTCTTCTCCAATTTTAGAAGAGTAAAATATTGCTCTAGCTAATACCGGCTCTTCAAAGATATATATTCCATTTTCTAGTGCAATTTCTTTTATTCTTGAAGCTATCAAATCAGATCCTTTACCAACGATAATCGGTGCTTTATCTGTTCCAACTTCATACGAGAGAGCAACGGCAAAATGTATAGGGTTTGTAATAACTACATCAGCTTTTTGTATATCCTCAAGCATTTTAGACATTGCAATCTCACGCTGCTTTGTGCGAATTCTCTGTTTTACTAATGGATTGCCTTCTGTTTCTTTCATTTCATCACGTATTTCTTGAACTGACATTTTCAATTTATTTTTAAATAGAAATACTTGTATTGGAACATCAATAATAGCTATAAGAAGTAGTGATAAGGACATCAGTAAAAAGCCGAAGACTACTATATACAAGCCTTCGCTCGGTGCTACTAACATATCTATTAGTGGTAGCGAAATAAGTTTGTCTTTAAAAAAATAAATTACGCTGAACGTTATAAAGCCGATCAGAATTAGCTTGAGAATTCCTTTCAATATTTCTACTAAAGATCGGATCCCAAATATTCTTTTCATGCCAGCAATCGGGTCTAATTTACTAAATTTTGGAGCAAATCCTTTTACAGAAAATCCAACTCCACCGACAATAAAAGCGCTAATAATAGATAATATTATTGTTGTTATTAATATAGGTGAGGTTGATAAAACTGAATAAATGAAAGACTCTGAAAATTCTATTGGCAATAAATCCTCATTCCTTATAACCCCAGAGTCGAAAATAAATACCCCTTCCAAAATAGACAATATGTTTGTCGATATTATACTTCCAATAAAATATAGAATAACTGCAACACTTATAGTGAGAAGGGCAATAGATAATTCTTGAGATCTGGCAAATTGGCCTTCCTCCCTAGTTTTTTCAAGTTTTTTAGAGGTTGGTTCTTCGGTTTTATCAAATTCGTCAGCCATTAGTTGCCTCCAAAATATTCGTATATAATTTCAAAGGCTTGATTCCATAACATATTTATTTTCACCATAAGCCCTGGCATTACGATTAAAAGGGCAATAAACCCAACAGCCATGATTATAGGAAATCCAACCGAGATTATATTCAGGGATGGCGCCGATCTAGTGATGATTCCTAATCCAATGTTTATCAATAAAACTGATATAAGAACAGGTAAACTTAACGTTAATCCCCCCAGAAATATAAGTGGAGTCCATTCAAATAGATAATCATTGATAAGATTTATATCTATAGGTTGGCCAAGGGGTAATATTTCAAAACTTCTTATAATTATATTCGAAATAATAAGATGCCCATCTATACTTAAAAATATTAGGGTGGATAATATAATTAAAAACTGAGATATAAGTGGTACGCTACCAATAGACGGGTCCACCATATTAGCCATACCTAATCCCATTGAGTTTGATATTGCCTGTCCAGCAACGGCAATAGCTCCATTTATAATAATTAGCAATAAACCTGAAAAAATACCTAGAAGCAGCTGTATGATAATCTGAGAATAAAGATCGCTTATCGATAAAGCTGCTGTATCAAAATTAATCAAATTAACAGCAATTATTGTAAATAAGAGAGCGATAGTAATTCGAACACGAATACTTAATGCATCTAAATTAAAAAAAGGGGCAACAAGAAAAAAAGATGAAATTCGACAAAATGGCAATAAAAATTTATAGAAAAGCTCTATTAATTGATCAAGTGAGTAACTTATCATCTTATATAGAGCGGTATTTCTTCTAATAAGGTTTGGAAGTGATCTGTAAAGACATTAATTTGCCAATTACCAAGAAAAAAAATTATAACAATCAATATTATCAATTTTGGAATGAAACTTAGAGTCATCTCTTGAATTGATGTTGCAGCCTGAATAAGTCCGATTATAAATCCGACAACTAGTATGCCAAGAAGAAGCGGGCCCGCTATATATACCGCCATAAGTAATGCATCTTGGGCAACATTTATAACATCTGTATCATTCATTGTTATAATGCAAAGCTAGCTGTTAATGACTGCATTATTAAAATCCACCCGTCAGCAAGAACAAATAGCATTAATTTAAATGGCATTGAGATCATCATAGGCGAAAGCATCATCATACCCATCGACATTAGGACACTTGCTACAATCAAATCAATTATTACAAACGGTATATAAATCAAAAATCCTATCGTAAAGGCTGTCTTAAGTTCTGAAGTCATGAATGCTGGTATTAAAATATTTAAAGGAACATCTTCAGCAACGCCATTGTATTCATAGCTTCCAAGCTCAGAGAACATTATTAAATCATCTTCTCGGGTCTGAAAAATCATAAATTCTTTTATGGGATTTAAAGCTATATCTATAGCTTCTTGTGCTTGAATTTCCTCTTCAATATAAGGTGTAAATGCATCTTCATAAATAGTATTGAATATTGGGGACATAATAAAAAATGTTAAAAACAAGGTAATCCCAATAAGAACAATATTAGGTGGAGTCTGCGCTGTGCCTAAGGCTTGTCTTAGTAGAGAAAGTACAATAATTATCCTAATAAAGGATGTCATCATTATAACTAAAGATGGAAGTAGGGTAAGTGCAGTCATAAGGACTAGCACTTGTAAAGTTAAACTATATTCAGCACCGGCGGCATCTTGGGTCACATTAAGTACAGGAAACCCTTGTTGCGCAAAAATTATTGAGGAAAAGAGTATGGAAAAAAAGAAAAGAAAAATATTTGAAAGGCGTTTTATCTTGATTATTTTAGCGAATGTTTTTATGGATTTTTCAAACATGAAAGTTTTTAAGTGATCTCTATGCTTTTGACACAATTCCCAGAAAAAACTAGAAGAATCTTTTTGCCGGAAACCTCTACGAAATAAACCTTTCTTTGGTTATCAAGATTCACACTATCGAGTATATTAATTAATCCATTCCTATTTTGAAATAAAGGATTTTTTTTCTTTAAAAAATATAGAAATAGTATTAAGCCAGTAATTACAAAGAAGAGTGCACTGAGGACCCTCGCAATGCTTGTTATATCCATTAGAGATCAGTCAATATTTTCTTTTTTAGCGTATGGAATCCAGTCTAGCACTTTTTGGTACAATTTGAGTCAATCTAATACCATATTTTTCATTTACTAAGACAATTTCACCCTGCGCGACTAATGTATCATTGACGAATAAGTCTAAAGCTTCCCCAGCGAGTCTATCTAATTCAACTACCGACCCCTGCGTTAGTCTCATTAGCGCCTTTATAGGCAAGGATGTTCTACCCACCTCAACTGATACAGTTACAGGTATATTTTGTAATAATTCATTATCTAAGCTCAATCCCTGGAATGGAGCATTGTCACCGGTCAAATCGCTATCTTTTTTATCTTTATTTAGCAATACGTCGTCTTTTTCATTAGCCATCTTAATTTTCCATTATTCGACAATATTATTTTTCACTTTGACTGCAATATTTTCATCGAGTTGACCTACTCTACCCGTAAAGCATGGGGTATCCCCGATATATATTTTAGCATTATCAAAATAATTAAAATTTAAAATCTGGTCCTCTTTTAAATTTAAAAGATTACCAAATAGCATATCTAGTTCGCCAATTTGTACTGAAAAATTTAAGCTTACATCTTCAATCGCCTCATGAAGACTATTTGTCCATCTTGTAGACTGTTCATCTTCTTCATTAGTTTGAGTTCTACTACGAAGCAAATCTCTTATTGGTTTCAACAAGGAAAATGGCTGAATAAACTGAATTCTACCTGTTTCATTATCTGCTAATTTAAACTCAAAATTACTCAATAACATTAACTCTTCATCGTCAGCAATTTGTGCGAATGCTGGATTTACTTCTTGTCCGACCTTATTAAATTCTAAATGAATAATTGGTGACCACGCTTCTTTCAATGATGCGAGAATAATGTTCATTAAAAGGCCAATTATAGTGTCTTCTGTTGGAGTAAATATTCTTGTGGCAGCTAAATTTTCAATACCTTTCCCAAATCCTCCAAAAAAGCTGTCAAGGGCAGAAAATATAATTTTAGGGTCGATAATAATCAGACTCATTCCCCTAAGGGGATCCATCCTTATAGTACTAATAGCTAGGGGTGCTTTTAAATTTGCTGTACACTCTCGAAACGTAAGTATTTTAATTTTATCAGTTGTAATCCTTGGGGTAGTCCTAAGTACTTCAATTAGACCCATTCGTAACTGTCTCGCAAATCTTTCATTAACTAGATCTACTGCAGCCTGATTGAATCCTAATGAACTATCTTCTTTTGCTATATCATGTGAGATAGCTGCCGATTTGCCTGAAGGATTAATTATCATTCGCGCATCATCATCAAAAATGGAAGACAAGGCATCCATTTCGTCTTCAGTTATTGCCGTATCTTTATCGTTATTTGCCATTTTATCTACTGCATCAAAAATTCAGTAAAAAGTACTCTTTCTATGCCGCCAAATCCTTCAACATTCTCTAACTCTGCATTCAATACAACAGCGAGCTCCTCACCAACTTTTTGTCTGAATCCGGTTCCAGCAATCTGCTCTTCAGTAATAAACGATAAATACTCTAAAGCAGCAGACCTTACAGCTAGCTCATGTTTAGTAATGTTATCTATTACCTGCTGATCATAATGTGTGCTTATAGTTAAATTTAATTGCATTACTTTTCTGGAATTTAAGACATTCACAACAAAAGGTTGTGCAAATGTGTAGTACAGAGTATCTAATCTATTTGAATCTGGTAATTCAAGTAGTCTCGGTCCAGAGCTATCCTCGTCATCTCTATCAGATTCAGAAGAAGACTGCCCTCCATTTTCCAACTCAGCCAATCTGGTTTCGAGATCATCATTGGCGCTTAAGACACCTGTGAAAAATAAAACACTGAGAATAATTCCAACGATTAATAATACGGCAAGCAACCCAGCGATACTAAATAAGATGATGTTTCTACGGGATATACCTTCCCCGGTATTTTCATTTTCTTCAGCCATAATGATACCTTTATTGCAATGATCACAATTTACTATACTAATTTATCTATTCGATTTGATTTCGCAGTAATAATACGACTATTTTCTTCAGCTAGCATATCAGGTTCTCGAGTATCTGATAATTCTGCAGAATTTTCTCTTGATTTTCGATAATTCTCGTTTGCAGACTCGTCATTCCGGTGGCCTAAGGTTATATCTAATTCTAATCCTGAGTTATTTTGAAAGCTTTGCTTCAGTAAATATAGATTTTCCTGAAAGATTTGCGATACCCTGCTATTTTCTCCAACCAAAGCAATGTGTATCCCTTGCTTAGTTGAGTACTCTACATCCATTTCAATTGTTCCCAAATCTTCTGGATATAAGGACATAGTTATCTTATATCTGCCATCTACCTTCTTTTGAACTAGGTTCGTCACTTCTAAACCTAAATGGCTGCTTAATTTTTCATAAATATCTCTATTTATCTGATGATCTTGAGACCCAGAAATATTGCTATGATTTTTGTGATTGCTTAGGTCTATGTTTAAGTATCTTGTTTCTATAAAACCTGTTTGAGCTATATAGGCGTCGTTTTTGATATTGTTTGATATTTGATTATTATTTTTGTTTTCAACGCTTTTTATGTTTACTTCTTTGACAGAACTCGTCTTTTTTGAGCCTATTTTTTCAAGGTAATCTATAGATGTTATCTGAGATGTTTCAATGTTCTGTCTATCACTCAATTTTGCATTAATATTTTCTTCCAAATATAGTTTCGTACCCGAATAATCTCTTTCGGATAACACATCGATATTTTCTATGGATTTCGATATAGTTTCTTCATCATTTACTGCGCCATTAATTTGATCAATTTCTTGAAGATTGTTTTTAAAATTAATTCCAGTCTCAGGGAAATCACCTACACTCAATATTTGTGATGTACCTGCTTTTTGTGTGTCGTATTCTGGTCCCTGATTTAACGTAACACTTTCTTCCAAATTTATTCCTTGTAAATTGGAAAAGAGAATCGATTTAGTTTTAATATGATTCCCATCTTTTTCCATTTTACTTATAGACAATCCACTATTTATAAAATTCTGATTTATAACATCATTACCTTCTAAAACTAGTGTTTTGGGAGTTAAATGGCTTTCCTTTTCTTTCTCAGAATTATTCATATTGTCTATTCCCTTCAATGTATTTAATTCTGTTAAAGGAACAAATTTTTTTGTGTTGATATCTGAATCATATAATTGATCAATTTCACCAAGGATCACTTTTCTATTTTCGGTAAGATTCCGAATAGTAATTTTTTGGGGCTTATGGCCAGAGTTAACTTCTTGGATTTCCGAACCAAATTTTGTGGCTAAATCATAAGAAATATTATAGCTGGCTAAAATACTTTCTTTGATGGCAGGATCGATTTTTGATGGTGCCTGGTCTTGGGATATATATTGATTTATAAATCTTAGTGCTGAATTAAAGGAAACCTGATTGTGAATATCTGACGCCTGAGTATTTTCCGGCAATTTCTCTGTTTCTATCAATTCTAAATAGTTTGAATTTAATAAGGCTTCTATCTCATCTATTGAAATTGCAGGTCTATCCGGTGAGTTGGAGATATTACTTTCCAAGGAAGGTGGCAAAGGATTGCCGCTTAATGCCACTTTTTTCTCTAATTCATCAGTCTCTAAACTGATATTTTTGTTTTTTAAGATCTCAAAGAATGATTCCTTTGGCTCTTTATCTTCAACAATATCAATAACTTGCGAATTTAGACTCGTTACAATGTCGTTAAGGTCGTATTTGGTCTGAGTATCAATCTTCATATTAAATTACTCGATATTGCATTTTGAAAATTCTATGTTTAGCGGTATTGCAATATCTATACCAAATATTGAAGCTTACATATTATTTCTATCCTTTGTGTTGTATCGCGCGACAACTAATTCCTCAATTTCATCTGAAAATTTTCTTTCATCTTTAAGCAAATTTTCTTTATCTGCTAAATCACCCATTTTTTCAAATCTGTAACACTCTATTTTTTGTTTTTTTATGAGCGTAGAAAGATTTTGTTTTTTTTGTATGATTTCGTCATACAAATTTGTCAATTGAGTTTTGGCATTAGATAACTTGCTTATCATATCCATTTGATTTTTTATATTAGAAAAATTTGCTTTGCTATCATTTTCATAAATACGATCTATATTCTCTTTTATATAAATCTCTAAGTCTGAAATTTTTATCTGCAAACTATTTAATTCATGATCGATTTTATCTTTAATAGATAGTAAAGCTACCATCTTATTTTGCTCTTTTATAAGCAAAGTATTCCAAATATTACGCTGCATAACGATTTAGTATTTGATTCAACATATTTATAGACTTTTCATAACTAACTCTCTCATTTTGATCTTGCTTTAAATATGTATCGAGATCTTTTTTTATCGCAATAGCGATGTCTAAGTTAGCATCAGAGCCTGATGTATACGCGCCAACTTGAATTAGATCTTCCTTTTGTTTATAGAGAGTCCAGTACTTCCGTACCATTTGAGAGAGAGAAAACTCTTTCGAGGATTGTAGTTTCGATGCTAATCGTGAAATAGATCCTTCCAAGTCTATAGCTGGATAGAAAGCTGAATCAGCTAGACTTCTTGATAGCATAACCTGTCCATCAAGAGTGGCTCTTGATAAATCTACTATAGGATCATTCTTGTCATCGCTTTCAGCCAGGACTGTATAAAATGCAGATATAGACCCGATATTATTTTTACCTACTCCTGCTCTTTCTATAAGTTTTGGTAGTAAACTAAATACAGAAGGTGTATACCCCTTCGTTGTTGGAGGCTCTCCTGCTGCAAGGCCAATCTCTCTTTGAGCATGAGCGACCCGAGTGAGACTGTCAAAAAGTAAAAGGACATTTTTACCCTGTTCACTGAAATATTCAGCAATAGCATGTGTGTATTTTGCAGCCCTCACTCTCATAACTGGTGAGACGTCAACAGGTGCTGCAACGATCACAGATTTTTTTAATCCTTCTTCTCCTAATGTTTGATTTATAAATTCTTTTACCTCTCGCCCTCTTTCGCCTATAAGACCTATTACGACAATATCCGCTTCAGTAAATCTTGTAAGCATCCCCATCAAAACACTTTTACCAACACCTGATCCGGCTATTAATCCTATTCTTTGACCTTTTCCAAAAGTTAAGGCGGAATTTATAGACTTTATACCAGTGTCTAATATCTCTCTAATTTCACCTCTATCTAGAGGGTTTATTTCAAAGCCATCAATTGGCCTAAAATCATCAAATGAAATTGATTTATCAAAATCTATAGGTTTTCCTAAGCCATCGACTACACGTCCTAGAAGATCATTTCCAACTCCACAATTGGAATCAGAACTTTTTAAAATTACGTTACTGCCCGGCTTTACACCATCTAATGTTTGTAAAGGCATAAGTAAGACTTTATTTTCATTAAAACCTATAACTTCAGCGTCTATATATTTCTGCCTAGATTCATTCTGAATTTTGCACTGTGCTCCTACCTGAACAGACAGACCTGTAGCCTCGATAGTCATACCTATGACACGAATTACTTTTCCCATAATTTTGTAGGGAGTTATATTTATAGACTCTGCTATTTTCTGTAGTTTGTCTAAATATATACTTTTTATATTCAGGCTATTCATTTAATTCTAAATATTTTATTTACTATTTCTTGTATTTTATCTTTTTTGACGCTCTCAATGATTTTGTCATCCATTTTTAGTTTTATATCCCCTTTTTTTATTCTTTCATCTGCAAAATAATTTATGTTTTTTTGGCTATTTGCTTTACTGATAATTAGATATTCTTCAGGATTAAGAAAAACATTTATTTCATCTTTATAGGGAGCCTCAATCTCTTTCAATATTAAAGAAATAATTTTTTCTATTGATTTTTTACTTTCTTTTAGTTCTACTTGAAGAATAGATTCAACAATTTTTATAATAATTTCATTTATCGGCTGGAAGAATTCACTTGCATCGCAATTTTCTTTCTTTATATTTTGTAGCAGATTTTCTAGGGAGCTTACCCTCTCGTTAAATTCAAGTTCTTCGTTTATTTTACATGCGTTGTATCCCTCTAAATATTTCTCATCCCCAAATGCTTCTAAATCTTCTTTGGTATAAATTAACTCTTTACAAATCTTCTCATCATCTATTACGTCATGGGTGCTTGGTATATGAACTTCATAATTTTCGTCTTTTCCTTGTAAATCAACATTTTCATTGTCATTTGCATTATCGGGAATCGAATCATCATTTCCGAAATCTTCAATAGTATCCAAATCTTCTACTGCATTTATCGCATTTTTATTAGTAGTTTCGTTATTTATAGAATTAAATT
>Ga0181580_10002096_pt1 | contig 16076 bp, 14 predicted proteins | sample 071ome_23_FD_132413 | JGI IMG/M metagenome (GOLD analysis project Ga0181580, IMG submission 132413) | Coastal salt marsh microbial communities from the Groves Creek Marsh, Skidaway Island, Georgia - 071403BT metaG (megahit assembly) | ecosystem: Environmental > Aquatic > Marine > Intertidal... | reverse complement strand
GTTAAAACCCTGATTGTCCTGGGCGACAGCGAAGATGACACTGACACCCTGGTCGCCCTGGTCCTGCGCGGAGACCACCAGCTCAATGAAATCAAGGCAGGCAAAATAAAGGGTGTGGCCTCTCCCCTGGCCTTTGCCACCGATGAGCAGATTTCCAGCGCCCTGTCCTGTGAACCGGGCTCCATTGGACCAGTCAATGCTCCTGTTCGAGTCATCGTCGACCGGGATGCCGCCGTGCTGTCCGACTTTGTCTGCGGCGCCAACAAGGACGATCACCACTTTACCGGCGTGAACTGGGAACGCGATGCGCGTATCGACAGCGTTGCAGATTTGCGCAACGTGGTAGAAGGTGATGCCAGTCCTGACGGCAACGGCACATTGTCCATCAAGCGCGGCATCGAAGTCGGGCATATTTTCCAGCTGGGCAACAAGTACAGCAAGACTATGAACGCCACCGTGCTGGATGAAAATGGTAAAAGCGCCATTATGGAAATGGGTTGCTATGGCATTGGTGTGAGCCGAATCGTGGCTGCCGCTATCGAGCAGTGTCACGACGACCAGGGCATTATCTGGCCGGATAACATTGCCCCGTTCCATGTCGTGATCATTCCACTGAATGCCCACAAGTCTGAAAAGGTCACTGAAATCAGTGAGTCCCTTTATGCTGAATTACAGGCTGCCGGACTGGATGTCCTGCTGGATGATCGTGACAAGAAAACCAGCCCGGGTAAAAAGTTCGCGGACATGGAGCTCATCGGCATCCCCCATCGCCTGGTCGTTTCAGACCGGGGACTGGAGAATGGCCAGGTGGAGTACAAGAAACGGGGTGAAGAAGACTCTGTCGATGTGCCGGTAGACCAGATTGTCACCTACATCAGGGACAGGGTCGTCATTAACTAGGAAGCCTGTTGGCTGCCCTTCTGGCCCCGTTTGAAGTAATCGGAAAGACTCTCGGCGAAGGTGGATGCCGAAAGCTTTTCCACTTCCTCGAAATTCGCACGCAAGGTGTCAAAGTCAGGTAAATGGCCCGATACCGGTTCCGGTATATCCCCCTCCAGGTCTTTCGTTTCCGGCATACCCCAGGGCAGTGAGGACTGCAGGTCCCACAGGCTCAGGCTGTCCAGGTCACGATTGAGAATATATTCGCCTTCTCCACAGTTCCTGATGATACGGCGCTCCTGCAGCAGGCTCATACAACGACCGAGCAAGTCATTCTGGAAAGCCCAGTCGTGCTCGAGCAATTCCCGGATATTCACCGTCGTCCCCTCCAGGTGGTGATGCCAGAACTTGTTGAGCAAACCCAGGGTCAACAACGTGGGATGCACCTGCTTGGTAATAATTCTCAGGCGGTATATGGGGATTGCCCTGACGAGATTGGCTCCCAGCAAAATAACCACCCAGCACAGGAAAACCCACATCAGGAAGATAGGCATTACCGCAAAAGTGCCATAAACCAGCTCATAGCTGGCCATGGTAATAAACTTGGCAAACACCCACTTGACGACAATAAACAACAGGGCAACAAACAGGCCGCCAATCAGGGCATGTTTCAGGCGTACACCACAATTAGGTACGGCAACATATAACAGGGTGAAGGCAGAGGTCGTCAGGATCGTCGGGAATATTCCCAGCACCAGCGTGCGGGCACTAACGTTCTCTGACACTTCAGCAAATCGTTCAAACAATGTCAGGGACGTGACATAGGAACTGATGGCAAATCCAAGGCCCAGAAGCAAGGGGCTCAGGCTCAGCACACTCCAGTAGAGCAGAAAACTGGAAATGCCCTTGCGCAACTCTGCCACATCCCAGATACGATTGAAGCTTTGCTCGATATTGATCAGCATGAAGTATGCGGTAGCCAGCAACATTACCGCACCAATCCAGGTCAGGTTCCTGGCCTGGCCGGAAAAGTTTTCCAGGTATTGTTCCAGCTGACTGCTGGATGATGGCAACAGGCGGGCAAATATCATGTCCTGGATCTGGCCACCAAAGACCTGGAAGGAAGGAAAAGCGGACAGAATCGATACCACCAGGGTCATCAGTGGAACGACGGCAAACAATGACATATAGGTCAGTGACTTGGCGTTTTCCAGGCCATTGTTGGCCAGGCACTCCCTGAAGACGAATTTCATGAAATGCCAGATCCTGTCAGGATAAAGCCAGTCGTTAAAACGTCTTATATTTTCGGTATTACTGCTCATAGTGTCCTGCGTTATCAGGGGAGCCCCAGGTTAATTCCAGCCTGTCTTTCTGGGAATCCGGGAGGCTCCCTTGTTTAAAATTTCCCGTGTGACTACCATAGTGCCCTTTTCGAGCAGGACCCTACTATGACCGACGTCACCATTTATCACAATCCACGTTGTTCAAAGTCCAGGCAAACACTGGAATTATTGCAGGAAAATAACATTTCACCAGAAATTATTCTTTATCTTGAAAAGTCGCCCTCAAAAGCCGAGTTGACCGCCTTGCTGGAAAAACTGGGCATGACAGCCAGGGAACTGGTGAGAACGTCGGAAGATGCCTACAAACAACTGGGCCTTGCCGACCCCAATATTGATGAGACGCAACTGATCGACGCCATGTGTAACCACCCCAAACTGATCCAGCGGCCCATCGTTGTCGCCGGTAACAAGGCCGTGCTTGGCAGACCAGCGGAAAACGTACTTACCCTTCTCTGAACAGGTAACCCAACCATGTCTTCTCCCTATATTCTTGTCCTGTATTACTCTCGCCATGGTGCGGTGGCGGAAATGGCCGCCCATGTTGCCCGTGGCGTGGAAAGTGTTAACGGCATCAGCGCTGTCGTGCGGACAGTACCCGCTGTATCTTCAGTGGCAGAAGCCACTGAACCGGAAATACCGGCGGATGGCGCGGTATATTGCTCTGAAGAAGACCTTGCGAACTGTGCCGGCCTGGCACTGGGCAGCCCCACCCGCTTCGGCAACATGGCAGCTGCCTTGAAATATTTCCTCGATGGTACCGCTGCACAATGGCTCAGCGGCTCACTGGTCGACAAGCCTGCCGGTGCCTTTTCCTCTACGGCCAGCCTGCATGGCGGACAGGAAAGCACCTTGCTGACCATGCTGCTGCCCCTGCTTCACCATGGCATGATTTATTGCGGATTGCCCTATACAGAATCTGCTCTCAATGAGACCAGTACGGGTGGCACGCCTTATGGTCCAAGCCACGTGGCAGGCCCCAAGGGGGAATTGCCCCTGTCCGAACATGAAATCATCCTCTGCCAGGCACTGGGCAAACGACTGGCTACCCTGACCCTGAAGCTGGGCTGATGGCGATCACCTCAACCGCGCAGATCCCTGGCAAAGTCGCCCTGGCCGGCACCCTCCTGTTGATATTACTCATCGTGATCATCAACATAGCCGGGCCTGCTTTCAATATCCTGCTCCTGCTGGCCCAGTTACTGCCGCTGGCACTGACAATCAATGGACAACTTCGTGGAAACCCGAAAACCTACCAGTGGCTGTGTTTTGCTGACCTGTTCTACATGACCCAGGGCATATTGCTTGCCTTTACGCCAGGCAGCCTGGTCCTAGGCTTGCTGGAAACGGGTGTTTGTCTGATCATCTTTGTTTCCGCTATCATTTTTATACGCGCCTCAATCAAGAACAGGCAACACGCTCCAGCCAACTTGGATTAAGCCCTCATGCCCAAACCTGCAAGCACCCTCGGTAAGTTCTTTTACGGCCTGGCCAAGTTGTACCGGGGCTTTCGTGCTGTCGTGCTCAACCTGCTGTTCTTGCTGGTTGTTTTTATTATCCTGGCATCCCTGGTAGGACAGCCTCCGGTCATCGTGCAAAGGGGCAGTGCCCTGCTGCTTAATCCGAACGGCATCCTTGTGGACCAACTGACCTATGTCGATCCATTAAGCGCACTCATGGCTGATTCACTCGATACGAACACTCCCCGTGAAGTGCTTTTGCAGGATGTACTGGATGCTATTTCCCATGCCGCCACTGATGATGATATTTCAGCCATCGTGCTGGTCCCCGACAGTCTTCAGGCTTCGGGTTTCAGCAAGTTACAGGAAATCGGGCAGGCGCTGACCCGCTTTCGGGAAAGCGGGAAAAAAGTCTACGCCTATGGGGACAACTTTTCCCAGGGACAGTATTACCTGGCGGCCCATGCCGATGAAATCATTCTCAACGGTATGGGCGGAGTCAACCTGGAGGGCTTCAGCAGCTACCAGTATTACTTCGCCGATGCCCTGGAAAAACTGGGTATCAACGTCCATATCTTTCGTGTTGGCGAGTACAAGTCTGCCGTTGAACCTTTTGAACGCATGGATATGTCCACCGAGGCACGGGAAGCCAACACCGACTGGCTCGGTGATCTCTGGCAGCATTATGTCAATGATGTGTCCGCCGCCCGGAACCTTGATCCCGCCTTTATTCCCACGTTTATAAACACCCTGGACACCCAGCTGGTTGAATTTGGCGGTAATGCCACCTCGCTTGCCCTGGAGCGGGGACTGGTGGACCTGTCCATGAGCCGCACAGAGACCAACGAATACCTGAAGCAGGTAATAGGAACGGGACCCAATGGTATCGATTTTCTCAACATTGATTACCGCAGTTACCTGGCAGCCCGGGCACCTGATGTCGCCAGCCTGCAAACCAGCAATGACGAGATCGGCATTATTGTCGCCAGCGGCACAATCTATGACGGCACCCGCGAGGCAGGTGAAATTGGTGGCGACAGCCTGCAGCGCCTGATTCGCCAGGCCCGTGATGATGAGAATATCAAGGCCGTGGTATTGCGCATTGACAGTGGTGGTGGCAGCGCATTTGCCTCGGAAATCATCCGCACTGCCCTGCTTGACCTGAAAAACGCCGGCAAACCCCTGGTGGTTTCCATGGGCAGTGTTGCCGCTTCCGGGGGTTACTGGATCGCAACACCCGCAGATGAAATCTGGGCCAGTTCCACCACGATTACCGGCTCAATCGGAATTTTCGGTTTGTATCCAACCTTCGAGGAAAGTTTTAACAAGCTCGGTCTGAACGCTGATGGCGTGGGAACCACTGACCTGGCCGGTGCACTGACCCCGGGTCGGGAGCTACCGCCTCTTGCTGCCAATGTGCTGCAACTGCAATTGCAGGATGGCTACAACCGTTTTATCAACCTGGTTGCCGACGCCAGGAATATGCCTTTTGACGAAGTGGATAGGATAGCCCGGGGACGGGTGTGGTCAGGTGAGGATGCCTTCGACCTGGGATTGGTGGACAAACTGGGCAATCTGAATGATGCCATTGATGCGGCGGCAGTCCTGGCAGGTCTCGGTGATTTCAATACCCGTATCATTGAACAACCCCTGTCCCCAGGCCAGCAATTACTCCAGGACCTGACCGGCAGCGCCATGGTGAAATCCTGGATCAGCCAACCGGCCTCGACTGTCACAACTGCCAATGTGCTCGGCAGTTTTTACCGGACCCTGAACCGGGATTTACAGGGATTACTGAAATTCAATGACCCGGACGGCTTGTACCTGCAATGCCAGGAATGCCGGCCAGCGCTTTCGCCCTGACAAATAGCCTACTGCCACCCCATGACCTGCCTGACAAAGGGCACGGTCAGTCTTCGCTTCTCTGCCAGGGATAACTGGTCAAGGGTATCCATGACATCCAGCAGGCTGTGCAGTTCACGAGAATGGCGGTTGAAAATATAATTGAGCACATCGGCAGACATCGCCAGCTGCTTTTCGCTGGCACGCTGGGCCAGGGCGGCCATTTTTTCCTCATCATTGAGTTCATGCAGCTGGTATGTCACTCCCCAGGACATTCTTGACGCCAGGTCAGGCAGCGCAAACTCAAGTCCCCGCGGTGGCGCATCGGCAGCCACCAGCAGCCTGACGCCAGCATCCCGACTGCGATTGAAAAACTCGAACAAGGCCTCTTCCCACTCAGGCTGGCCCACTATGCACTGCAAGTCATCAATACAGACCAGGTCCATGTGGTGAAGGCTGTTGAAGACTTCAGTGCCATACACGTGGATTTTTTTCATAGGCAGGTAAAGTGGCTGTATGACGCCACGCGATTCCTGGTCAACACATACCGCTTGCAACAGGTGACTCTTCCCGACTCCCTCAATGCCCCAGATGAAAGCCACTGCTTCCCGGTAAGCGCCAAAGTCTTTTAATAATGTCACCAGTTCCGCATTACTGCTGGAGGCAAGAAAATTGTCGAAGGTGTATTTTTCCGAGATGGAAAAATCAAAGGGTAATTGCGGGGAGAATTTCATACGGGGGATGCTGCTATTTTTGCCACTGGTAACTCATGTAGACCTGGTTATCATCGCGCACAAGATCTCCGGCCGGCTGCAGGTTGCGGTTCAGGGCGATCGTCTCCACCAGCTGGCGCAACTGGCCACCTGTGCCCAGCTTGAGCTCGATGGTTTCCTCCTTCACCCTGGCAATACGAAAAGAATTCACATCCGTCAACTCACTCACGTAATCAAGCAAACCCGCGTAATCTTCGGCATTACTGATACCACTGACCGTCAGGTTCACCTCCATTGTGCTCTCTGTACCTGACAAGCGCACTGCATAGTATGCGGCCAGCTCATCAGCCGCCAGCCCGATACTGTCCCTGATAAATGTCTCGGCGGTTTGTTCGTAGGTCTCCATTTCAAACACCTGCCCCCTGAACAGGTAATTGCTTTTACCCAGGACCTCACCCGTCAGCGTTCTGAACAGCCGTACCACCAGGACGCTTTCACTCTGGTAGCGTGCGGAAGCAGCCAGCAGTTTTTCAGCATCCATTTCCCAGACATCATTTGCCGATACCGAGCGCAAATCTTCAAAATCCAGGATGGGCAACAGCAAGGGCAGGCCCCTGATCTGCGCTTCTGATTCCAGCTGCGCCTGGATGTCCCGGTGCACGGCAGTACTGCTACCAACCAGTTCACGACTGCCCAGCTCATTCTGGACCACAAGCCAGACCAGCGTGTAGGGCCGGTTGCGTGGCCATAAGGGAATGTCAGCGGTTTCCAGCAAACTGAGTACCTCGGACTGGAAAAATGACACGCTGAGTTCGATACCCGTTTCAGTTTGTTCCCCGTTATCCGGTGCAGGCAGTGTGACGGTTCGGTATGACCAGGTGTCCACATAATTATCGGCATTGACCAGCGCACGGCGAACCATGGGTTGGCTATAGATACTGCTGTTGCCGGTGACCTTCAGCAAAACCTGGCGCAGGGCTTCGGTAAATGCCCTTTCACGTTCCCGGACATCGTCCCGGGACTCCACGTTCACCACTCCCTGGTAGAGCCCCTGGATCTCGATAGCCAGAACAGGTGTGCTCCCAAGGACAAACACCAGGGTCAACACCAGGCCTGCTAAGGTCCTGTTAAGGCTGCTCAAAACAGGATTTTTCGCTGAAAAATCAAGGGTCTTCATGGGCGCAATCATAACTGATAACTGGACGAACAACCATTGAATCAATACCATTGGCGTTTTCCAGGGAACCTACAGATTCATTGTTTTCTAATCCAGTATGGAATATCCGAAATTACTGCAAAAGGCAAAAAATCTCCCGGGTGGCATTGTCGCCACCCTGGTGGTGAGCCTGTCGGTAATAGTCACTGCCGCTGCAGCAGACCCCTCCCCTTTTACGGCTGAGTACCAGGCACGATACGGCGGTTTCAAGGCCAGTGCCGAGCGTTCACTTGAACATGTCGAAGATGGCAGTCTGCAAATGTTCACTACGCTGCAATTGAAATTCTTCGGCAAAACCATCAGCAGGATTCGGGAGTCCAGCATCCTGGAGAACGATACTGACACCGGCGAATGGCGTCCTCTGGCCTATAACTTTGAACAAAGTGGCATCGGCAGTCGCAAACGCAATATCACTTTCGACTGGGAAAACACCACGGCCACCACGGTGATTGGCAGGAATGAAAATGTCATCGCCCTTGAGGGTACCGCCATGGATAACCTGTCCGGTTACCTGGCCCTGAGGGAGCAATTGCTTGCAGGCAAACAGGAAGTGTTATTCCAGGGTATCGACAAGGGAGAACTGAAGGAATTTCGTTATCGGGTGATTGGCGAGGAACCACTGGAAACAGATGCCGGCAACTTCAATGCCCTGAAACTGGAAAGAGTCAGGGATGCCACCAGTCGGCGCACTACTGAAATCTGGCTGGCGCCGCATTGGGACTACCTGCTGCTCAAGCTGGTCCAGAAAGAACCGGGTTCCAATACCATCAGCCTGGAACTCACCTCGGCAACTGTGGCCGGCCAGACTGTTAAGCCGGGCAAAAACGGTTGACCTGTCGCGGGCTACCGCATCTTCAGCCTATACCCAGTCATCCAACCCGTATTCCCGGGATACAAGCTCGGCATGGGTCACCAGGTCCCGGGGCTCATCGATATCAGGCATTGCAGGGAGTTCTGACCAGGTCAGCCCTGCTTGTACAAGTGCGCTACGCGTCTGTTCAAGTACCCTTGAGGTGCCCCAGTCCATGCCCTGGAAAAGACTTGCCTGTGGCTGCCGTAACCCAATCAACACATAGCCACCATCACTGGCCGGTCCCAGTACGGCATCATGCCCGGATTCCAGAGCCTTGAATGCTGACTCCAGGGTGCTGGCGTCTATACCCGGGCTGTCACAACCAATCAATACGGCACAGTCACTCGACGTCAGTGCCTGCGCCAGGGCATGCTCCATGCGCTCCCCGATATCAGCGCCCTGCTGCCTGTAACGGCTGCCTTCAAAGGGCTGCAGCACCGGATGATTGTCATTACCTTCCACCCAACACTGACGATTGATACCAGGCATGGCGTTCACCAGCCTGACCTGTCGCTGGACCATACGTTGGTACAGGTCATAAACACGTGCATCTCCCAACTGTGATGCGAGTCGGGTTTTCACCTTGCCCAGTTCAGGTGACCTGGAGAACAGGATAAGACTGCGCGCATTACTCATCGCCAGTTTCCGGGTAGTACTGTTGTACCAGGTCCTCCGGGTCGGCACCGAGAAAATACGCAAGGCGCAATCGCCACATCAGCCATATGGTGCTGAACACGCCATGTTCCTGCCAGCGCCTGGCGGAAGTCGTGATCCTGGCTGACAGGCAAACCGGACGGGAATGGGACCTGAGGGTTTTACTCAGGGCAATATCCTCCATCAGGGGGATGGCCCTGAAACCGCCCACTTCATGGAACAACTGTTTTTTGACGAAAATACCCTGGTCACCGGTAGCTACACCCGAGAGACGACTGCGCAGGTTCATCATGGCTGCAATCAGGCGATATACGGGACCCCGGGCATCAAGCGCCACATCAAAACGCCCCCAGTGCCGCCCTGAAGTCGTCAGCGCCTGGTGAATACAGGCAGGAGCCCCTGGGGGCAGTTCGGAATCTGCATGCAGGAATAACAACAGCTCATGCCGGGCATTCTCGGCCCCGAGATTCATCTGCCGGCCTCGACCTGTCCCTGTCATGAGGACCCTGTCTGCCAGGGAGCGGGCACAGGTCATGCTGCCATCATTGCTGCCGCCATCCACCACGAGCACCTCGTGGCCCTCGGCACGACAGGGTTGCAGGGCATCCAGAAGTGATTGCAGGGAGTCCCTGTCATTGAGAACCGGGATAACGATGGAAACCTTGCCCTCGATCACACTCATGTCGGCAAAGGGGCTCACTCAGTCGTTCAGTGCGCCGCCACAGCTGCTGCCCTGACCGGCAGTACAGCCATAACAATGTTCGCCAACGGCAATGAGTCTGCCGTCAAGATTGTCGTCCAGCAGGTCCCTGAGATGGGGCTTGGGTTTGTCGGAAGCCAGCAAGGGCATTTTCAGCATCTGGTTGAAATCACAATCATAAACACAGCCCTGGTAATCAACGCTGATCAAGGTCCGGCACATGACCGTGGCCAGGTTGGATTCGGCATAGTTGTCTTTCAGGATATCCATGTACTTGTTGTACAGCCCCTTGGACAGCAGCATGCCGCCAAAACGGCTGATGGGCATATTCGTGATCGTGAAAAGCTGGTTGAAGACGATGCCGTACTTGTCATCCAGCTCGCGCTTGTAATCGGCTTCCAGGCCTGCCTGTGCCGGTGGCAAATTGAGGTCGACCGGGTTATAGACCAGGTTCAGTTGCAAGGACTCCTGGCGGCCATAACCAAGCTGGTTAAGTTTCTGCAGAGCTTCGATACTGCCCTCGAAGATGCCTTTGCCGCGCTGCTTTTCCACATTGGCCTCGGAATAACAGGGCAAGGATGCCGTGATGGTCACGCTGTTATCAGCCAGGAATGTGCCCAGGTCTTCGTAGCCGGGCTCCAGCAGGATCATGAGATTACAACGGTCGATTACCTCAACCTTCATGGCTCTGGCCTGCTCGACCAGGTACCTGAAGTGCGGGTTCATTTCCGGCGCACCACCGGTCAGGTCAAGGATGCGGATGTTTTTTCTTCGGATATAGTCCAGTACCAGGTCCACCACTCCCCGGCTCATCAATTCCTTGCGCCTGGGACCGGCATTGACATGGCAGTGCGTGCAGCTGAGATTGCACAGGTAGCCCAGGTTGACCTGCAAGGTATCGAGCTGTCCCCGTGTGATCAGGGGAAAATCGGAATCCAGCAGTAAGGGTCTGGTATCAAGCATGGTGTGACTATCGTGATAAGTAAGAACCGGGAAAACAGGTTTGAAAACCGTTTTATAATTACTGGCTTAAACCATCAAGACCCGTTTGCATGGCAATAATTTCTTTGTTTTGCGTGTCTTTCTATTGTACGGGAATGCCCGAGACCATGATAGCAAGCCACGGCTGCATTTCGTTCCTGTTGGCAGCCACGTTAGAATAATCTCCCTATGAATACCGCAATGAACCTGAAAAAGCTCGATGCTCTTGAAATCAGCGCCGATTTCATCAATGCCCTGCCCGGCGATCCCATCAGTGAAAACTATACCCGGCAGGTGCCCAAGGCCTGTTACTCACTTGTCCAGCCAGTGGCCTTTCCCAAGGCCCAGCTGGTTGCCTTTTCAGCGGACATGGCAGCTACGCTCGGACTGGATCCTGCCGAGTGCCAGACAGCCCTTTTTACCCGGGTGTTCAGTGGCACCGATTTACTCGAGAACATGACACCCTACGCCTGTTGCTACGGAGGGCACCAGTTCGGTAACTGGGCAGGACAACTGGGCGATGGACGTGCCATCAACCTGGGTGAAATCAGGGCGCCTGACCGACAGCACTGGGCCTTGCAGCTCAAGGGCGCCGGCCCAACCCCTTATTCCCGCTCTGCCGACGGCCTGGCGGTATTGCGCTCTTCCATTCGGGAATTTCTGTGCAGTGAAGCCATGCACCACCTGGGCATACCGACCACCCGGGCATTGAGCCTGGTCACTACCGGTGAATCCGTCGTCAGGGACATGTTTTATGACGGCCATCCGCAACGGGAGCCCGGCGCCGTCGTGTGCAGGGTGGCCCCCACCTTTGTCCGCTTCGGCAGTTTTGAAATTTTCACTTCACGCCAGGAACTCGATATTCTCAAACAAATGGCAGATCATACGATCCGGCGTGATTTTCCCCACCTCGGAGAACCCGGCAAAGACACGTATATCAGCTGGTTCAGGGAAGTCTGCCTGAGAACGGCAGACCTGATCGTGCACTGGATGCGGGTCGGCTTTGTCCATGGCGTCATGAACACCGACAACATGTCTATCACCGGATTGACCATCGACTACGGTCCCTATGGCTGGCTGGAAAACTATGACCCGGACTGGACCCCCAATACCACCGATGCCGAAGGCCGGCGCTACCGCTTCGGCAACCAGCCCATGGTAGCCCTCTGGAACCTGGTGCAACTGGCCAACGCCATTCATCCCCTGATCGGCGAAACTGCCCCCCTGGAAAACATTCTCCAGGAGTACAAGGCCCATTACGAACGGGAATGGCTGGATATGATGCGCAGCAAGCTGGGGCTCGAGAATAAAAACGACAATGATGAAACCCTGGTACTGGCACTGATCAGTACCTTCAAGCTGGCAGAAACCGACATGACATTGTTCTTTCGGCACCTGGCTCGCCTGTCCAGCGAAGACAGCCCGGAGCAGGCATTGAAGAAAGTATCCCCTGCTTTTTACGACAGCTCGCTCAGCCCGGAAGCCACAGAAGGCTTAATGGACTGGCTGCAACAGTACCTGGCACGGCTTGACCAGGAATCAGCCAGTGATGACGCCCGGGCTGAGGGCATGAATGCCGTGAATCCACTCTATGTCCTGCGCAACTATCTTGCCCAGCAGGCCATCGACAAGTCCGAGCAGGGAGATCACAGCATGGTCAATGAACTGCTGATGGTTCTGAAAACCCCCTATACCGAACAAGTCGGCAAGGAACATCTCACCCAAAAGCGCCCGGAATGGGCCAGAACCAAACCGGGATGTTCCATGCTTTCTTGTAGTTCCTGATCCCACCAGTAACTACAAATCCAATCTCCGGTAGTGGCTGTGTTTTACAATACTGTCACGCTCATTCGCGGCTAAATCCGCTTCCTACAGGGCGTCGATTTGGCAGAAGCAGCTTTAGCCGCGAAGAAACATAAACTGGGCTACACCACAATTTCCCCAGAGTTAGTCCTATTTTGCATCGTATAGACCAGTGCCCTTACCTTGCTCCGGTGGCACAGCTGGATAGGTTTATCCTCTCCAATTCCACTCATCTCCCCCGTTTCAAATATACTGCTTCACGCACCTGCCGGTTGTTGCGGAACTAATCCCCCTCAGGAGTGCGCAGCACTCCCAGGGTGTGATAAAATTTTGTTTCTTTAGACCCATGTGCCCTTTCCTGCTCCGGTGGCACAGCTGGATAGCGCGGCCCCCTCCTAAGGGGCAGGTCGCAGGTTCGAATCCTGCCCGGAGCGCCATTTCCATCTCAGCCCTGATTTTTCCGGCAATATCGTTGACGCGTGTCTTTTTTCAGCGGAAAACTGATTTTTGCCGGTAAATTTATTAATATCAGAACACAGATGTATTACTGATTATCTGATCATGTCTGCCACTATTCTTCCGTTTGAACTCCCCCGTAACGAGGCTGTGATGTCTGTCCACAGCGTGGTTCCCGAAACAGCAATGACTGCTGACTTTCTGGGCACCGAGCGGGAAAGCCATGCCATCCAGATCAGCCCGGACGGGCTGATGCTCACTGTGGGTTATTCCATTATGGAAGCCAGTGAAGTCTGGATATCCAATCGCCGCGGACAGACGGCAGAAGGCATCGTACTGGCCCAGGATTATGATTCGGGCATCGCCCTGATTCGGCCAACAAGCAGTCTCGGCAAGGCCTATCTTGATACTGACGGCGCCTCAACCGTGAACATCGGTGATCGCATTGAAATTGTCACCAGTGAAAGCACCAAGGCCATGGACGGTGTCATTTTTGCCAAGGAAGAATATGCGGGACGCTGGGAATATTTGCTTGAGGAAGCTTTTTACACGATTCCATTGTGCGAACACTGGTCAGGTGCCGGGCTGCTGAACAAGCAGGGCAAACTGGTGGGTATCGGCTCACTGGCCCTGGGACTGAAAGGCCCTACCGGTGACATCGTTCCGGGCAACCTGTTTATACCGACTGACCTGGTGATGCCCCACCTGGATCATTTGACAGCACATGGTCAGAAACCGGGCAAACTTCGGCCCTGGTTGGGCACCCTGGTCGAGGAGCATGAATCAGAGCTTTGCGTGGTAGGACTCTATCTTGGCGCGCCCGCTGCCCGTGCAGGCATTAAAACCGGGGATATCATCCTGTCAGTGGATGCACAACCCGTATCTTCCATGGCCGGCTTTTTTCGCACCCTGTGGCACTACGGGCCTGCAGGCAGTCGCATTCCGCTGACCCTCAAGGACGGTGACAGTACACGGGAAGTCGTCCTGGACACTATCGACCGTAACAGCTTTTTCGTTCAGCATTCCACGAACATGTTCAATTGAACATGGTCCGCTATTTTCATCATTTGCGTAACCGGTAAACATTTATGCGTCTACTTTCATGGAACGTCAATGGCATTCGTGCGGCTGTCGGCAAAGGCTTCGTTGATACCGTCAATGCCCTGGATTGTGACGTCATTTGCCTGCAGGAAACCAAGGCACAGGAAGACCAGGTACACACGGCCCTGGAAGGCCTGGACGGCTACCATTTATACCCTAATTCAGCAGTGCGAAAGGGCTACTCCGGCACAGCTATTTTAAGTCGGATCAAGCCAGTTGAAGTGGTCCCCCATATCGGAATTGACGAGCATGACCAGGAAGGCCGGGTACTGTGCGCGGAATATCCTGATTATTTTCTCGTTACAGTCTATACACCCAACTCCGGGAACGGCTTGCGACGCCTGGAATACCGCCAGCACTGGGACCGTGAATTCCTGGTCTATCTGAAAAAACTGGAAAAAAGCAAGCCGGTGGTAGTTTGCGGTGACCTCAATGTAGCGCACAGGGAGATAGACCTGGCTCGACCAAAACCGAATTACAATAAAACTGCAGGCTATACCCAGGCCGAAATCGATGGCATGGACAACCTGATGTCCGCCAGTTTTATTGATACCTACAGGCACTTGCATCCTGACACGGTGAAATACAGCTGGTGGAGTTACAGGGCCGGTGCCCGCGGCAAGAATATCGGCTGGAGAATTGACTATTTCCTGGTGTCCGCCCAACTTTCAGACAAAATCCTGGCTGCGAAAATTCATGACCAGGTCATGGGCTCTGATCATTGCCCGGTATTTCTTGAACTTGAAGGCTGACCAAAGCGGCAATACCTGGTCCGTTTAGAAAACCTTCCGCCCATAAAAAAACACCCGGCAAAAGCCGGGTGTTTTCGTTTCCATCCAGACCAGGTTTATTCCGGAGTACCTTCAAGTAATCCCAACCCGCCCAGGGCTGATGCCCCATTGGTGAGTGAGAAGCCAGTGACAAAGCCATTGGTGTCACCTGCTCCGGTGAAGACACCGCCCAGGCTGCCCTCAATGCCCTGAGTGATGCCGTTCGGGCTAATCACTACGTCGTTACTGAAGTTATCCATGGCTGCCGAAGCACCATTGACGCTACCGGTAAAGTTCATGCTCCACTGCTCGGCACCGTAACCAACCGTGGCATCGAAATTACCATTGGAAATGGCGCCAGAGTTTAGGTCAACATCAAACCCCATCTCCAGGCCGGTCAGGGTGCCTGCCGTACCGGCACCGGTGAACTGGTTCGGTACAGAACTGTAACTCCAGTTGCCGGAAACCGATTTCAGGTCATCCATATTGGCCGGATCAACCACTGCCAGGTAGACACGCTGGAAGTCAGCACTACTGATTTCCTGGCTACCCTCAAGCAGCCCGGGGAGGCTCCAGTAGCCCCAGTCAACCGTCAGGTCACCTACCCTGCCACTGGATTCAACACCACCTTCAGCGTCGGCTGGTACTGCAGCAAACAGGACAGTAGTGTCACCAACTTCACTCACAGTGACTGCGCCTGCAGCATTGTTGATGTCTTCGCTGATACCAGTGATCAGGTTACGAATCTGGACTGAGCTATCCTGTTCCAGGTTGTTACTATTACCATTGCCGTTGCCGTTGTTATTGCCGTTACCGTTGCTGGTTTCATCCACCAACGTACAGTTTGCATCAGCAATACACTCTTCAATGGTCAGATCAGGATTGCTGGGTACCTGGTTTGTGCTGGTAGTTACATTGTTGCCATTATTGCCACCACCATTGCTGTTGTTATTACCGGAATTGCCATTGCCGGTGTTACCGGTATCGGTACCAGCTGTGTCAGTTCCACTGTTGTTACCGTTGCCGTTGTTGTTGCCGGAATTGCCATTGCCGGTGTTGCCAGTATCGGTACCTGCCGTGTCAGTGCCACCGTTGTTACCGTTGCCGTTGTTGTTCCCGGAATTACCATTGCCGGCAGTGTCGCTGCCACCGCTGTTGCCGTTGTTATTTCCGGAATTACCGTTTCCGGCAGTGTCGTTGCCACCGCTGTTGCCGTTGTTATTTCCGGAATTACCGTTACCGGCAGTGTCGTTGCCACCGCTGTTGCCGTTGTTGTTCCCGGAATTACCGTTACCGGCAGTGTCGTTG
>Ga0181580_10002087_pt1 | contig 16102 bp, 16 predicted proteins | sample 071ome_23_FD_132413 | JGI IMG/M metagenome (GOLD analysis project Ga0181580, IMG submission 132413) | Coastal salt marsh microbial communities from the Groves Creek Marsh, Skidaway Island, Georgia - 071403BT metaG (megahit assembly) | ecosystem: Environmental > Aquatic > Marine > Intertidal... | reverse complement strand
TTTACACAAAGACTAATTAGTGAAATGCCTTTGTTACATCATTTAAAACCAAGAGATGACCAACGTCATTCTAAAGTTTCTTTTGATGTTGCACCGGCTAGAGCGTCACACGCACCTTCAGTTAAATCTTTAGGTGTTACATCGCAATTGACTGGTTCACGTGCAGATTTAATTATTGCAGATGACGTAGAGTCAGCTAATAACTCTCAAACACAGCTAATGAGGGACAGGCTAGGTGAGACTGTAAAAGAATTTGACGCTATCATCAAACCTGAAGTAGGACGTATTGTTTTCCTAGGTACACCTCAGACAGAAATGAGTTTGTACAATGACTTGGAAGAACGTGGATTTGAAACAAGAGTATGGACGGCATTATATCCTACACAAACGCAACAAGTTAATTTAGGTAATAAACTAGCACCTAAAATAGTTGAAGCTATTAAAAAAGATAAAAAATTAATTGGTAAACCTACAGACCCACAAAGATTTGACGAAGTAGACTTAATGGAACGACAAGCGTCTTATGGACGTAGTGGTTTTGCATTACAGTTTATGCTTGATACAACTTTAAGTGATTTAGAAAAGTATCCGTTAAAATTAAACGATTTAATTGTAGTATCTGGTTTAGATACATGGAAAGAAGCGCCTACAAAGATACAATGGGCTTCTTCTGTAGACCAAATTAAAAATATAGATAGTGAGCTGCCTAATGTCGGACTTAAAGGTGATTATTACGTAGCACCTATGTATATGTCCGAACAATACGCACCATTTGAAGGTTCAGTTATGTCAATTGACCCTGCAGGACGTGGCGCAGACAAAACAGGCTATGCTGTCGTTAAAATGCTACATGGAATACTTTATTTAACAGAATGTGGTGGTTTAGACGGTGGATATAGTGATAGTACGTTAGAACAGCTTAGTAATATCGCAAAAAGACAAGATGTTAACTATGTAGTCATTGAGTCTAACTTTGGTGACGGAATGGCAACAGCCCTTCTAAAGCCTATAATGGGACGTATACACCCATGTACGATTGAAGAGGTCAGACACTCAAAACAGAAAGAATTACGTATTATAGACACTCTAGAGCCTGTTATGAACCAACATAGACTGGTTGTTAGCCAGGAGTTAATTAAAAATGATTTTAAATACGAATTAGACCACCAGTTATTTAAACAACTAACTAGAATTACAAAAGATAAAGGTTCTTTACGACATGATGACCAATTAGACGCATTATCTATTGCTGTGAATTATTGGGTAGAAAGAATGGATAGAGACCAAGTATTAGCCTTTAACGACCATAAAAACGAATTATTACAAAAAGATTTGGATAGATTTATGGAAAATACAATTGGTAAAAAACCACAAAATACAAGGTGGATTAATTAGTACCCCTATTAGAACTAAGGGGTAGAAAGTCCCCTATAGATATACAAGGAGAGACATATGAGAATACTATCGGTATTACTCATTGTTATCTTATGGACTACTAAAAGTTATGCTTTGAGTCCACATCAAGAACAATTTATAAGTAATGTTAATGTGTGTATTGACAACCTCCCCACCAAGACCTTTGTACCTAGAAAGATAATAATAGGTATGGCAGCTCTGGAGAGTGGATGGGGTACTTCAAGATTTTTCTTACAAGGTAACAATTTGTTTGGGATAAGAACATTTGACCCAAACGTACCAAACATGAAACCATTAGATAATCCAAATGCTGAGTTCGGAGTTAAGATATACTTACATCCGTGTGACTCAGTGTTAGACATGGTGTCAATACTTAAACACAGTAGAAACTTTACTCAATTTAGAGAAATGATATTTAACGGCTTTAGTTTATATTCGGCTCTTGCCGCTTTACAGCCATGGGCTGAAGATACAAGTTATGATAAAAAATTAGAAGGGATTATTAAAAGACTATGACATTACCAGAAATAATACTATTAGGTTACGTACCTTTGCTCATCTTTAGGTTTATCCGTAAGATTTTGGTAAAAAAATCTGAAAGGGTATCATTAATATAAAGAGGGCGATGTTCCCCCTTTGTTCTTTTGTTCTCTGTTTGTTCTCGTCCAGGCGTGGCGTGTTTCCTTATGTTTTTATCGGTTGTTATAACCGTTGCTTAACTTTTATTCTCTTTTTTTGGTTTTCTTTTGGTCTTTTGTTTTCGGTGGGGTCTATTTTTTTTTCTTTTTATTTAAACTTAATGATTAACTTTTATTTATTCTTTTAAATTAGAATTAAACTTAATGATTAACTTTTATTTAAACTTTTAAATTACTTTTAATTATTCTTTTAATATTCTTTTAGATTAACTTTTAATTATTCTTTTTATTTATTCTTTTATTATTCATTTAGTTTTATTTTAAATATTACTTTTAATTATTCTTTTATTAATTCTTTAAGCTTTTAATCAATTCCAGAAATAACCTAAATTTAGGGGGGTGGTATAGGTCACGTTGAAGGCTTAAAGGCGCTGTGCGTTGAGATATGAGCCTTTTTTTTGGGGTGATTTGCTCAAAATAGCCTATTTTTTGATTTTTTGGCAAAATAGCCATTTTAAAGGCTTTTTTATATAGGGTCTAAAAATGCCGTAAAAGCTCAGTTTTTATGCGTTTTTACATTTAATTCATAAATGGGTTGTATTCGTTAACGGTTTAATGTTATAAAGAATATGCCGTGAGGAATATATTAAAAATAAAATCAGTTTTGAATAATGCGCCTTTTAGCATTAACGAGGTTTTAGGCTTAATAGATTTTAAAAAACTCATTGATTAAATAACGTAGGCTTTAATAGTCTGGTTTCGTGGCTAGGACATACTTGAAAAAAAGACAGTCTGAAAACAAGTTAAAATAAATGAGCATTTATAATTATTAACTTGTGAATTTTTAAAACGATTAAAGGCGTTTAATTGAAGGCTTGATTTTAACACTACAAAAGGAAGGAAATAATATTATGACTAATCTATATTTGATATCGCATAATGAAAACCAAACTAACGTTGAGTTAAAACCAATAAACCAAAAGGAAGGGGCAAGTCATTTAAAAAGTATTTTTAATGATGAGCCAAAAAAATGTTTTGAAAATGCAATTAAAAAAAATGCGTTTTCTGAAACTCGAATTATTGACGGTGGTTACGATTATATAATGTATATGTGTAGTAATTCGAAATATGACTTTTTTAAATCAAAAGTCACTAAAACAAAATGGAAGGTATTAAGATAATGTTTAATGCTGTTCTATTAAGTATAACATTTGCGTTAAGTTTTGCGCTTATGTTTTTAGGTGTCATAGTTTCAATTCATTTTGAGACGTGGCTAGGTTTAATTTTAATTGTAGTCGGTGGTCTTAGATTTTTTAGAGACTTACATTATAATTAAAATTTATTTTTAATAATAAACTTTCAAGCCTTCTATTAAGCGCCTTTAATTCGTTTACTATCAAAGCGCCTTTTATTTTTTCTTAAAACTACAAAAGGAAATAAACATATGAAAAAACTACCATTTGTAAAAAGTAAAAAGTTATTGAACATAGATAACAACGCCAAAACGATTAAAGGGCAAAAATACGGATATAAGACAGCTATTTTATATCTAGCGCCTTCTAATTTGTCTGGCTTTAATGTTTGTCCAATGGCTTCAAAAGGATGTAAACAAGCTTGTTTAAATACAAGTGGACATGGCGCATTTTCTAACGTGCAAAATGGACGTATAAATAAAACACGTTGGTTTATGCAAGAACGCCAAACCTTTTTAGAACAGTTAGAACGTGAAATAAAAAACCATGTTTTTAACTGTCATAAAAATGGGTTTATACCTTGTATTCGTTTAAATGGCACAAGTGATATATCATGGGAAAATTTTGGTATAATACAAAAATTTCCTAAGGTTCAATTTTATGACTATACAAAAGTTTATAAAAGAGCCTTAAAATTTATTAGGGGTCAATTGCCTAAAAATTATTATATTACTTATTCTTTAAACGAGGATAACAAAAAAGAAGCTTTTAATATTTTAAAATTAGGTGGCAATATTTCAGCCGTTTTTAGAAATATGCTTCCTAAAACTTTTAAAGGCTTTAATGTTATTAATGCTGATGAAACTGATTTAAGATTTACTGATAGTCTTAACTCAATTTGTGGCTTAATGGCAAAAGGTAAAGCGAAAAAAGATTATTCTGGTTTCGTTTTAGATGTACAATAAATTTTTTTTTGGTTCACCTGGACCACAAAAAATAAACCGTTGTAACTTTCATAAAAATTTTTTTTGACGGTTGCAGCTCAAACTACAAAAGGAAATAAAAATATGAAACTAAAAGAAATATTTAAGATTGAAAACATCTTAACTAATAGAAAAACGCCATGCGATATTGAAAGTTTTTTAAACGAGGAATATTATTCTGAGTCTGGAAATACTTTTATAAAATATGGTGATTTAGATTTAACTCATTTTATTAGAGCAAATTTAAAAGAGTTTAGAAATCTAGATTTAAACAACGAGGTTTTAAACAAAATAAAAGAATTAAAATCAATCGTTATTAAAAATCAAAACTAGACAAAAATTTAAGGCGCTTTGATAGTAAACGAATAAACACCGTTTACTAAATTGCTAAATGCGTTTTTATGGTTTTGTACTGACTGTAAAATAAAGGCGTTGGATATGTAAAACACGCTCAACGATTAGCAAAAACTCACTTTTCGATTAGGTTCTGTGGGGCGAGAAATCGCCCTATGGAATATTTTTTTTAAAACATCGAGGGGCGAGGGGCGAGGGGCGAACCCTCATTTAACAATCAACTACAAAAGGAAAACAATATGAACGTACTATCATTATTTGACGGTATGAGTTGTGGTCAAATTGCTTTGAAGAAACTAGGGGCGAAGGTTGATAATTATTATGCAAGTGAAGTTGATAAGTATGCAATTTCGATTGTAGAAAAAAACTTTCCAAACACTATTCATCTTGGCGATGTGACTAAAATTACATCCGTTCCATATAATGTCAAAATTGATTTATTAATCGGTGGTTCACCGTGCCAAGGTTTCAGTAAATCTGGCAATAGATTAAATTTTGAAGACCCACGAAGTAAATTGTTTTTTGAGTTTGTAAGAATTTTAAAACTTACAAAACCAAAATACTTTATGCTTGAAAACGTGGTTATGAATAAAGAGTCTAGAGATATTATAAGTGAATATCTTGGGGTCGAGCCTATCGAGATTAATTCTAATCTTGTTTCAGCACAATCCAGACGAAGACTTTATTGGACAAATATACCTAACGTTACAGTTCCAGAAGATAAAGGAATTGTTATTAGAGATATTTTGGAAGATAACGGAATTGCTGACATGGTTATTAATCAAGGTAAGCAATTGGCAAAAGCTGATATAAAAAAATCTCATTGTTTAATGGCAAGAGATTATAAAGGCTTTGGCAATCAAGGTATGACTGGAATTAGATTAAAAGATAATTCTGTTGTATCAAAAGACGGTCTTAATCATGTAGGCAATGAGATTGAGATTGTAAAAGTTCGTAAACATAAAGTAGATATAAAAGGTCTACAAACTGTTTTACGTTATCATAAAGGAAGAGTTGCTAATTTAAGTATTAGTCAAATTGCTTCTTTTTGCCATGTACCTAAAACACAAGCTGAACATTGGTTTAGAACAGATAGTTCTTTTTCAATTCCAGACCCAGAGTCTTGGATGTTTTTAAAAGAATGTTTAGGTATCGAAACAAAACAATTTGATAAATCTATTACAGAGTTTGAATACCGTGAAGGTGTCTTCGAGCAAAGTTCTAGAGTTTATCATGTTGACGGTAAAGCACCGACTTTAACTAGCACGTTGGCAAGTAAACAAAAAGTTTACATACCATTAGATAAAGTCGAAAGTAAAAACGGATTAATATTAAAAGGTCATGCAGAATTAAATGGTCACGATGTATTAAAACGTGTTTACGATAAAGACGGAAAGTCACCTACATTAAATACTTGTGGTGGTGGTAACCGTGAGCCTAAAATTTCTTTAGGCAATAAGCAATGGCGTAAACTTACGCCTTTGGAGTGTGAGCGTTTACAAACTGTTCCAGATAATTACACGGAAGGCGTATCGAATACTCAAAGATACAAAATGCTTGGTAATGGTTGGACGGTTGATGTGATTGCTCATATTTTTAAAAACATAACTACAAAAGGAGAAACATATGAGCGAAACTATCAACAAGTTTCAAGCAAGGTTGTTGGCAAATCCGTGTAATAAAGACGGTATTGGAAATTATCTTTTTTACGGAGTGCCAAACGACTTTGAAGGCGAATTGTTTATGAAATTATTTAAACGATATTTAAATCCTAAGTTTAAATATAATAGACAATTTAGAAAACAAGGGTCTTGGAGTCATTCAGTAAATTCAACAGACGGTGACAGTTTTGTTATTTACGTAAATGAAAAAAATCCAGAACCAACTTTAGACCAAGCTGTAATTACAGTTAATGAACAGCATGTTGAAAAGTTAAATCAAATAAGAAAAATTATAAATGATTAAATGTTCAAAATGCGAAAGCAAGGCGACAGTAGTAGAAAATAAAATCTATTACTGCGCCATTTGTATGTTAAAAAAAATCGGAATATGGAGGGGTAGTTAGGGTCGGACAAGACCCTAAAACCTTCTGTGCGTTAAGATATGAAGGAATTTTTTGAGCTGCCCTGGTCCATTTTTTCTATTTTCTGTGGGACGAGACATTTTCTGAGGGGCGAGGGGCGAGTTACAATTATAAAGAGATTTACAAAATTCTATGCAAATTATAGAATAATTTACATTAACATTAAAATGAAAGGAGGGTATATGCACAAGTCACAAGAAGTGTTGCGAGACGGAATTTTGGGATTGTACAGCAATCAATTACTAACAATGATTATTTAAGGAGGTAAAAATGTATATCAATTTTATTCTCTTCAAAGTCTATATTGAACGATATAGTAAATGGAGTAATTTTGAATGCAAACGTGACAAAAATGAATACATAATTGATTTTGCTTTTTATAGAATCTTTTTGTATTAACGTTTAAGTACGAATTTTGTTATTTACCGTGCTGATAAAATTAATAAATAACAATAACTGAGGACAATCAATGAATGCTATTAATCTGCTAAAACATATCGAAAGTTTTAGAAAATTCGATGCAGATATACAAAGCCAAACTATTGCAGTTTTTTTGTATGTTGGAATACACGAAGGTAACGAGGGTGTTCCTATGACTAAAATTGCAACAGAACTAAATATGGCTCAAAGTTCCGTGAGTCGTAATGTTTCTCTTTTATCAAAATGGAGTTGGTCAAGAAAGGAAGGGTTAAATTTTGTTGAAGCCCTGGAAGACCCCATGGAACGTAGAAGAAAACTTGTTAAGTTAACTAACAGAGGAAAAAAATTGTATGCTACAATTAGTTAACATTACATCTAGCATAGGAAGGAGGTATATAATGAAAGCTAATCCAAAAGAGCTGCAAGAAATCTATAATTTAGTTTGCAAAACACAATGGGATTTGGGGCGAGATGAAAGCGTTAAAGACCGTGCAAAAAAGATTATAGAGTTTTGGGGCGAAGACACTTTTATAACTGACGTTGACGAAAGTATGATTGACGGTCTAGTTGCAGAGTTAAGAGATAGAAATTTATCGAATGCAACAATTAATAGATACTTGTCAGCTTTGTCTACAATGATAACTTTTTGTTTAAGAAGACATGGAGTTTATCAATTGAAGAGAAAGCCATACATAAGTTGGTTAAAAGAACCGAAACATGAATTGAGATTTGTAACTTTAGAAGAAGAAAATTTATTAATCTCTTTGTTACGTTCTTGGAACATGAAAGATGACGCTGATTTTTTTATCATGTTAATTGATACTGGAATGAGATTGTCTGAGCTGCAAAATCTTAAAGTTGGTGATTGCTATGAAGATAGAATTGTCTTAACTCATACAAAAAATAATGAGTCGAGGGGCGTTCCATTAACAAAGCGTTGCCAAAAAATAGTTGAAAGATTTTCACATGATAAAAAACCAGGTGAAAGATTGTTTCGACATTTTGCTCAGTGGAGACCAAACTCTAGTTGGCGTAAAGTTCGTAAAGCAATGAACTTAGAGCATGACAAAAGATTTGGTATTCATGCTTGTAGAAGAACTTTAGTACACAGATTATTAAATGCTGATGTTCCTTCTAAAGCTGTTCAGTCATGGGTCGGACATAAAGATGACCGAATGATTGAACGTTACGGTACTGTACTTAGCACACGATTAACTTCGTTTGTTAACGTACTAGAACCACAATCCACTAAAGAGATTGAACCAACGGATAGTAAAGAACCGTTGCGTAAAACCTCTTAATGGATTAAATAAATGTTTGGATTAGTGTTAAAAGATATAGTAAACCATCGGATAGATAAAATTGCGCCCTTAGCTCAGTTGGATAGAGCATCGGTTTTCTAATCAGTTGGTGGTATACAAAGCCCATCGGTGTGTTTAGTGTTTTTCCACTGATATTACTATCTTTTAACACTTTCCAGGCATTCTAAAAAATTTATCTATAACAATCCGTATGTGGGTTAATTAGTACCCCTATTAGAACCAAGGGGGCTACAAGTCCCTCTATAATCAAAGGAGTCGTATGTTGAAATCAAGTAAGTATATAACATTGCCTTTTTCATCCTTGAAAGAGCAATTGGAATTAGAAAAGGATATGAGAAATCGTGGTATTAATCGTTTCCAAAAGAGACTACAAGACCACAAAAAGAGAGGTGAAGAGAGTTTTACTAATTATGGTAAGACTTTATTATCTAACTCAATAAGACCTCTTTCGGAAGCCATCAAATCATTTGTGGAAGAGGAAGACAAAAAGGGTGTCCAACCCATCGCAAAAAGATTGTTGTCATTAATAGAGCCAGACATAGCTTCATTAATCACAGCCAAGTCAATTATCAATTCAATCACAATCGCAAGAAAATTAACTAGCGCAGCAATAAACGTTGCAAGTAAAATTGAAGACGAAGTTGCGTTAAGAACTTTTGAAGAGTCTAGACCAGAACATTATGGCATAGTAAAAGCAGACCTAGATAAAAGGTCGTTTGGCTATATGTACAAAAGAAGAAAACTTAGAGAGTCAGCACAAAAGAATGAACTTGAATGGGTGCTGTGGACTCGAAGTGAAAAAGTTCATGTAGGTTACAAGCTTATAGAGCTTATGGTTTTATCTACTGGACTATGTGAAGTAAAAGCGCAGCTCAGAAAAAAACGACAAGAAAAAGTTTTGTTACCAACAGAGAAAACTTTGGAATGGATAAATAACAGAAATGATTTTCTTGAAGTTTTAGCACCAGAATATTTTCCAACAATTGTCCCACCAAGAATGTGGGAAGAAGGGAAGGTTACCGGTGGTGGTTATTATTCAAGACATATAAAACCATTAAACTTAGTTAAGTATCGTAAAAGAGAAAACTTAAACCAAATTAAAGATGTCAAAATGCCAATCATTTATAAAGGTATAAATGCAATGCAATCGACACCTTATAAAATAAATCATTTTATCTTAAATGTTTTACAAAAAGCATGGGATAAAAATATTACTATTGGTGGTTTACCAAAAGCTGAACTAGAAGAATTACCAAACAAACCACACGACATAGATACAAACAAAGAAGCAAGAAGAGACTACAGACAAAAAGCTGTCCTGGTCCACACAGAAAACGCAAGACAAAAATCTAAAAGATTATTGTTTGCAAAAGTTTTGTGGATTGCAGATATGTTTAAAGATAGAATTTTCTATCACGCTCACACGTTAGATTTTAGAAGTAGATGTTATCACGTAACAAACTATTTAAACGGACAAGGCGTTGACTTTGCAAAGGCTTTACATTTGTTTGGAACTGGTAAGAAAATTACAAAAGAAAACAATGGTGAGTTTTGGTTGGCTGTCACTGGCGCAGCTCTATTTGGAATTGATAAAGTAAGTAGAAAAGAACAATTAGAATGGGTAATGAATAATCAAAAAATGTTTGATGAAATTCAATCAGACCCATTTACTTTTAGAGATTGGGAACACGCAGACAAACCGTTTCAGTTTCTTGCATGGGTAAATGAATGGTGTGAATTTAAAAAGCAAGGTTATGGTTATGAAAGCCATTTTATCTGTAACCAAGACGGAAGTTGTAACGGTATTCAACATTACAGTGGAATACTAAAACACACACCGTCAGCTAAAGCAGTAAACTTAGCACACAGTGAAAGACCACAAGATGTTTACACTGTAGTAAAAGATAAAGTTGTAGAAAATTTAAAAACTATGACTGATAGTGAGTTTGCAAAACTTTGGTTACAGTTTGGAGTTAAACGGTCTACCGTTAAAAGAGCAATAATGACAAGTCCTTATGGCTCGACACGATATTCTTGCAGTGATTTTGTAGATGAAGACATTGTAAAAAGAAAAGACCAAGGTGACCTTCATCCTTTTGGTAGTGCTTCATTTCAAGCTTGTACATTTTTGGCAGGCGTGATTTGGGACTCAATGGGTGAAGTATTATCTTCGGCACGATTAGGAATGTCGTTCTTGCAAGATTGTGCAAAAGTTTTAGCAAAATCTGGACACGCTGTACGTTGGAACAATCCAGTTGGATTTCCAGTAATACAAGATTATCCAGAATTTAAATCTATGCGAGTAAAAACAAAATTATTTGGTGAAGTAATTAAACCTAGAATAAACGTAGAAACTGAAAAGTTTTCTATACATAAAGCTAAGAATAGTTGTCCACCAAATTATATACACGCTCAAGACTCAGCGCATTTATTTATGACTGTGGTCCAGGCGTATGACAAAGGGGTATCACATTTTTGTAATGTGCATGACTCTTTTGGAACATTGGCTGCCGACAGTCAAACACTAGCAGACACAATTAGAGAAACTTTTGTAGAGTTATATTCTAATGGCTGTCCGTTAGAAGATTTTAAGACATCAATGTTACCAATATTATCAGACAAAGAAAAAGAGAAGCTACCAAATGTCCCAGAAAAAGGTGACTTTGATATTCAACAAGTTTTGAAGAGCGAATTTTTCTTTGCGTAAATCAATCCACTAAGGGGTTAATAGTACCCCTATTAGAACTAACGGAGTAAACTATGAAGGAAGTTCAAATGCCTTTAGACGAAGGCGTAGCCTTAATTGAAAAAGGCTATTTAGATGAAGAAACAGTAAATGAGGAAATAGAAGATGAAGAATAAATACACAAAGATTGTTACACCAAAAGGCGTGGCTCAATATCCATGGCTTAGTTCACCAGACACAAAGTTTAGTGAAATAGGTGAGTATAAAACAAATCTTATTCTTAATAAAAAAGACGCTCAAGACATTATCAAGATGATTGATACTGCTAGAGAAGAAAGTATGAAACTTGCTGCTGAGAAATCAAATGGCAAGAAAATAAAACAAGCTGACGCACCTTACTTTGATGAAGTTGATGATGACGGAAAGCCAACTGGCAATGTTATTTTCAAATTTAAATGTAAAGCAAAGGTTACTACTAAAAGTGGTGAAAGTTTTGAAAACAAACCAACACTCTTTGACGCAAAAGGTAAACCAATGCTTAACATAAATGTATGGGGTGGTTCAGAAATAAAAGTTAGTGCTGAACTTATTCCGTATTTCACCAGTATGGTGGGGGCAGGAGTCAGCATGAGACTTAGAGCTGCACAAGTAATTAAATTAATTGAAGGTGGCTCAAATTCTTCTGGCTACGGTTTTAAAGAAGAAGAAGGATATGAACACTCAGAGACGAAAACAACTGAGGAGTTTGAGGATGATACTAAGACCGAGGTACAAGAAGATAAAGACGACTTCTAAATATAGAAGTGGTTTAGAAGAACAGATTGCTCGACAATTAAAATTAAAAAATATTAAATTCGAGTATGAAACAACGACTTTAAAATATACGAAACCTGAAAAAGTACATAGGTATACGCCAGACTTTATATTAATAAAGAAAAGTGGTGAGCCTATGTACATTGAGGGCAAAGGTAGGTTTTTAACAGTGGATAAGCAAAAATCATTGTTAGTCAAAAACCAATACCCTAATCTAGATTTACGATTTGTATTTTCAAATTCAAAAACTAGAATTTCTAAAAAATCCAAAACAACATACGCAATGTGGTGTGAGAAGCATGGTTTTAAATATGCTGACGGCTACATACCAAAAGAGTGGATTAAAGAATTAAATTAGGGTATACCTCCCGTAGGGTAGTTTTCATATGCTACCTTTTGTAGTGACCCCTGAGATAACATCAAAGGGGTCTTTCTTTTCAGACCAAATATTTTGGGTCAAAAAAATTTACAGGAAAAATTAAAATGGAAAAAAGTGATTTTATGTATCACGCCCCATGTTCTGAATGTCAGAGCAAAGATAATGTGGCTGTGTACTCAGACGGACACGGACATTGTTTCGGATGTGGTCATTACTATCACACTTACGAACAAACAGAGGAAACGAAATTGGAAACTGAATTAATACAAGGTGAACATAAACCTTTAAACAAACGACATATAAATTTGGAAACAACAACCAAGTTTAATTATCAGATTGGTAAACACAATGGTAAGACAGTTCAAATTGCAAACTACTATGACAAACATAATAAATTAGTTGCACAGAAACTACGTTATCCAGACAAATCGTTTCAATGGTTAGGTGATAGCAAACAAGCTTTATTGTTTGGACAAAATTTATGGCGTGACACAAATAAAAAAATAGTAATTTTAGAAGGTGAACTAGACGCACTGTCTATGTCGCAAGTACAAAATAATAAATGGGCTTGTGTTTCAGTTAAAACTGGAAGCCAAGGCGCAAAGAAAGACTTACAACAACAAATAGAATGGCTCGAACAAGCAGAAGAAATTATTCTTATGTTTGATAATGACGAACCAGGTAAACTGGCAGCTCAAGAGTGTTCTAAATTATTTACTCCTGGAAAATGTAAGATTGCAACTCTCCCAAGGAAAGACGCTAACGAAATGTTGGTCCAGGGGGAGACTGCAAAACTTATTGACTGTATGTGGAGTGCAAAAACTTACAGACCAGATGGAATTATATCTGGTACAGAAATTTTTGAGTTGTTATCTAAAGAAGATAAGACAGAAACAATTCCATATCCTTTTGATTGTTTAAATACAAAAACATTAGGGATGAGAAGAGGTGAACTTATAACTGTAACCAGTGGTACTGGACAAGGTAAGTCACAGCTTTGTCGTCAAATTGCTCACCACCTTATAAAAAGTGGAGAGTGTGTTGGCTACATTGCATTAGAAGAAAGTGTAAAGAGAACTGCATTAGGAATAATGGGTATCGATTTACAAAAACCATTACACTTAAACAAAGACGGAGTAAGCAAAGATGAATTTAGAAATAGTTTTACTTCAACAGTTGGTAGTGGCTTATTGTATCTTTTTGACCATTTTGGCAGTACCGAAAGTGATAACTTACTTTCTAAAATTAGATACCTTGCAAAAGGCTTGGGTGTTAAGTGGGTTATACTTGACCACCTGTCTATTGTTATTAGTGGTCTAGAAAGTTATGACGAAAGAAAATTAATTGATGTCACAATGACTAAGCTTAGAAGTTTAGTTGAAGCAACTGGCATTGGTTTAATTTTAGTTAGTCATTTAAGAAGACCAGAAGGTAACAAAGGTTACGAAGACGGAATACAAACATCATTAAATTCTTTACGTGGTAGTCATGCAATATCTCAATTGAGTGACAGCGTGATTGCGTTGGAGAGAAATCAGAATGATGATGAGAATAAAAACTACACAACAGTACGTGTGTTGAAGAACAGACACACTGGTGACACTGGCAAATGTGGAACATTATATTTTGATAATGACACAGCTTGTCTTGTGGAAATTAAGGAGGGACATGAAAGAGATTTCTAAAGTGAAAAGAGTCAAGGGTTGGAATATTACTCAAGAAGTTAAAGACGCTATAGAACTTGTTAGAAAAAATCCAACAAAAATGGCTACCATTCAAGTCCCTAACACAATGGTCTATCTTGCAGCAGAAATGTTATTGAACGAGTTATCAATGTTTGATGAAGCTGCGTGTAGAGTAACAGTTGAGAAGGCAACAGTACATTAATGAAATTACCAACGATACATAAAAAAATATTGAACGCACCTTTTGTTCATGTGTATTGGAAAGATATAAATTCTAATAGCGCATGGTTAAATTTAAAGGACGCAAGAAATAGTAAAGTAACAATTTGTATTACATCTGGTTGGCTTATTAAAGCAGACAAGGATGTACATATAATTGCAGGTGACGTTAACTTTGAAGATAACGGCACGTTAGGAGATGTAGGTAACATAACGACAATGCCTACTGTCAATGTATTAAAAATAAGGAAAATAAAAACATGAGTAAATATTGTTTTGATATAGAAACAGACAATCTATTAGAAGATTGTACCAAGATACATTGCATAGTTTTAAAAGACATAGACACTAATGAAGTCTTAACTTTATCTAATGATACAGCCATAGACAAACTTAGTAATGCAGAACTTATTATCGGACATAATATAATTAAGTTTGATATTCCTGTTCTAGAAAAAATTTATAATTTTAAAACTAAAGCAAAAGTATTTGATACTTTGGTTGCTACACGGTTGATTTGGTCTGACTTAATGGAGTCGGATATGAAGCGTGTACACTCAAAAGATTTCCCAAGAAAATTAGTCAACAAGCACAGTTTAAAAGCATGGGGTGTTAGACTAGGGAATTACAAACAAGAGTTTGAAACAGATTGGAAAGAATTTTCTAATGAAATGTTAGAGTATTGTGTACAAGACGTAGAAGTCACACACAATCTTTACCAAAAAATTTTAGAAAAAAAATATTCTGAACAATCTTTAGAATTAGAACACGCTGTAGCAACATTGATTGCAAAGCAAGAAAGATATGGAGTTTTGTTTGACAAAGAAAAAGCTACAAAACTTTATGCAAACTTGTCGGAACAAAGAGACAAGATTAAAAGAGAAATGGAAGAAACTTTTAAACCTAAAGTTATTAAAAGAGTTTCTGAAAAGACCGGTAAACCATTAAAAGATAAAGTCGTAGAGTTTAATCCTTCTAGCAGAATGCACATCGCAGAAAGATTAATTGAAAAATATAATTGGAAACCAAAAGACTTTACTCCAGATGGTAAACCAAAAGTAGATGATACTGTTCTTAATAGTTTAGATTATCCAGAAGCAAAACTGTTAGCAAAATATTTTCTTTTAGAAAAAAGAATAGGAATGTTAGCAGAAGGTAATCAAGCGTATTTAAAATTAGAACGTAACGGAAGATTACATGGTACTGTAAATACTAATAATGCTGTAACTGGCAGAGCAACAGCAATGAAACCTAATCTACAACAAGTACCCTCTGTCAGTGTACCTTATGGAAAAGAATTTAGAGAATTATTTACTGTTCCAAAAGGTAAAGTATTAATAGGAATAGATGTAAGTGGACTTGAGCTTAGATTGCTTGGTCATTACATTGCAAAATTTGATGGTGGTGCATACGCTGACATTGTAGTCAACGGTGATATACACACTACTAATCAACACAATGCAGGTTTAGAAACTAGAGACCAAAGTAAAAGATTTTTATACGCTTGGCTTTATGGCGCAGGTGTAGGAAAGATTGCAGAGGTAACTGGTAAGACTAATAAAGAAGCTGCAAAAGTTAAGAAGCGTTTCTTAGATAGACTACCTGCTTTAAATAAACTTATCAAACAAGTACAACTTTCTGCTGAACGTGGTTACTTAGTAGGTCTAGACAAAAGACATATCAAAGTAAGAAATACTTTCAGTGCATTAAATACTTTGTTGCAAGGCGCAGGCGCAGCCGTTTGTAAACAATGGTTAGTTGAGTTTGACAAAGCTGTTAAAAACTTTTCTGGTGTTCAACAAGTATTGTGGGTACACGATGAAATTCAAGTTGAATGTAATAGAGAAGACGCAACAGAGATAGGATTGTTAGCTGTCGAATGTATTAAACGAACTGGCAAACATTTCCAAT
>Ga0181580_10002083_pt1 | contig 16117 bp, 13 predicted proteins | sample 071ome_23_FD_132413 | JGI IMG/M metagenome (GOLD analysis project Ga0181580, IMG submission 132413) | Coastal salt marsh microbial communities from the Groves Creek Marsh, Skidaway Island, Georgia - 071403BT metaG (megahit assembly) | ecosystem: Environmental > Aquatic > Marine > Intertidal... | reverse complement strand
AGTGAGTACACCACCGCTTCCTTGAGTGTCTCGGGCACCTCACCATCAACAATCATCTTGGCGAGGCCTTCTGCGATGGCTGTCTTCCCAACACCCGACTCACCGACGAGTAGCGGATTATTCTTACGACGACGCGCCAGAATCTGCGCCACCCGCTCAACCTCATTAAGCCGTCCAATCAGAGGATCGATGTTGCCCGCCTCCGCTTCGGCATTTAGGTTTGTCGCATAAGCCTCCAGTGGGCGCTTTTCGCTATTCTCGGAGCCGTCTTCCGCACCCGATATGGGATCCCCCGAGGCCGAGTCTTCCTCGCCATCCTTGCCAATGCCATGCGTAATGAAATTAACCACGTCCAACCGCGAGATGTTTTGCGACTTCAGAAAATAAACGGCCTGCGATTCCTGTTCGGAGAATATCGCCACAAGCAAATTAGCCCCAGTGACCTCTTGCTTGCCGGAGCTTTGCACGTGGAATACCGCCCGCTGCAGCACCCTTTGAAATCCGAGTGTCGGCTGTGTGTCTCTGCCATCGTCGTTGTCTGAAAGCAGTGGCGTGGTTGAGTCAATAAATTCGATCAGCTCTCCCCGCAACTCCTCCATGTCTACCTGACACGCACCCAACACGGATACCGCAGCGGAGTCGTCTAACAGGGCCAGTAACAGATGCTCGACCGTGATGAACTCATGGCGACGCGCGCGAGCGGTGCGGAACGTCTCATTGAGCGTATTTTCGAGCTCTTTACTCAGCATTTATTTACCCCTCGTCATCAGCGGATGGCTCAACTTCGCACAGCAGTGGATGACCACTGTCGCGTGCACTTTGATTAACCTGCTCGGCCTTCGTCTCTGCAATATCCTGAGGATATATTCCACATACGCCTTTTCCCTGTGTGTGGACTGCCAACATTACCTGAGTGGCCTTTTCCCGATTCATGCCGAAAAACTGCTCCAACACCAGTACGACAAACTCCATAGGCGTGTAATCGTCATTCAGCAAAATAACGCGATACAGCGGGGGCTTTTTGAGTTTTGGCTTGGCCGGCGCTACCGCCAGTCCACCGTCGTCATGGTCGTCACCCTCAGCGCCGGGGGGGCCTGACCGCGTTTCTACGGATAGAAATGATTGCTGGGAGCCACTAGTCATGCCGCCAGTATAATCCACCGGAGAGCGATTTGAGCGCTCCCGCGAGGAGCTTTAGTCTGTTTTTTTATTGCCCCGTGGCGCAGAAAATTCGTCAGTGCCAGAGCCGCCTTTTCCACGGCAAAAAAAAGCCCGCTACACAGCGGGCTCATGGGATTGGGGTCTCTTACATTTTAGCAATGACAGCTTCACCAAAGGCGGAGCAGGACACCAACGTGGCGCCCTCCATCAACCGTTCGAAGTCATACGTCACGGTTTTAGCCTGAATCGCGCCGTTCATACCGTCGATGATGAGGTCTGCCGCCTCATTCCAGCCGAGATGTCGGAGCATCATTTCAGCTGACAGGATGAGCGAGCCAGGGTTGACCTTATCCTGACCCGCGTACTTGGGTGCGGTTCCATGAGTCGCCTCGAACAGCGCAACTGTGTCCGATAGATTCGCACCGGGCGCAATGCCTATGCCACCAACCTGAGCGGCCAGCGCATCTGACAAATAATCCCCGTTCAAATTCAGCGTCGCCACAACGCTGTAGTCTCTGGGTCTGGTGAGGACCTGCTGTAGCATAGCGTCGGCAATCACGTCCTTCACGACGATGTCGGAACCGGTTCGCGGATTCTTAATACGCACCCAAGGCCCCCCGTCGAGCAGTTCGCCTCCAAATTCCTTCTGCGCTAGCTCATACCCCCAGTCACGGAAAGCGCCCTCCGTGAACTTCATGATGTTGCCCTTATGCACAAGCGTCACTGAGGGCAAATCCTGATCAATAGCGTACTGAATGGCTTTCCGAACAAGCCGTTGCGTGCCCTCTGCGGAAACCGGCTTGATACCAATCCCCACGTTCTGAGGGAACCGAATCTTGGTCGCTCCCATCTCGTTGATAATAAAGTCGACTACTTTCTGCGCCTCTTCAGTGCCTGCTTGATATTCAATGCCGGCGTAGATGTCCTCAGAATTTTCCCTGAAGATCACCATGTTGCAGTCGCCTGGATTCTTTACCGGAGAAGGCACCCCTTCAAACCATCTCACAGGACGAAGGCAGGTATAGAGGTCCAGTTCCTGTCGTAACGCCACGTTCAAGGAGCGAAATCCGCCGCCAACAGGGGTCGTTAACGGACCTTTTATCGCCACGCTGTAGGTCTTGATCGCTTCCAGAGTTTCTTCTGGGAACCAGTCACCGTCGTATAACTCGGCCGCTTTTTCGCCAGTATAGATTTCCATCCAGGAAATCCTTCTGGCGCCGTCGTAGGCTTTGGCGACCGCCGCATCCACCACCGCAATCATCACCGGAGAGATGTCTACGCCAATGCCATCTCCCTCGATGTAAGGAATGATGGGATTGTTAGGGACTGAAAGACTGTTGTCGTCGTTCACGACGATCATCTCACCGGTCTCAGGTACTTGGATATGTTGGTATGCCATGTTGGAGCTCCCCCAGAAAAACAAAATTAACCCTCCAGTCGGAGGTGCCACACAGCGAGACGCAACCCCGGTCTAGTGGGGTTGCCAAGCTCAGCAATGCGGTTCCGCCATTTTAACACCAAATACGGCACACTATGTGCATGCCAAAGCTCATTCTCTTTAACAAACCGTTTCAGGTGCTCAGCCAATTTACCGATCGCGACAACCTGCAAGCGCCTCGCGCAACGCTGGCCGACTTTATTGACGCGCCCGACTTTCGTCCAGCGGGGCGTCTAGATTTTGATTCGGAAGGACTCTTGATCCTTACCGACGATGGCAAGATTCAACAGCGGATTGCGCACCCTCGCCACACTTACTGGAAGACCTACTGGGTGCAAGTGGAAGGTGAAATCGACCACTTCGCCTGCGACAGGCTATCCAAAGGCGTTGACCTGAAAGATGGCGCGACCAAACCAGCCCGAGCCCGGGTGCTCTCCCCACCAACCCTATGGGAGCGAGAGCCTCCCATCAGGCAGAGAAAATCTGTCTCGGACTCCTGGCTAGAACTCAGCATCAGCGAAGGAAGGAACAGACAAGTCCGGCGCATGACGGCAGCTGTCGGCTACCCCACCCTAAGACTCGTTCGCGTAGCGGTGGGCCCCTGGAATCTGGAGGATTTACTCCCCGGCAAATTTCGGTGGGTTGATGCCGACCTTTAAAGCGTTGATGATACGGCGCTTCCCCACCATGCATTCGAACATGATTCTGAAGCTCATTTTGGATAACGAGTCGTGAATACCATTGCAAACGGCAACGGCCAGAGTGTCATTGTGGGGATGTCCGGTGGTGTGGACTCATCGGTAGCAGCCATGCTGCTGCTTGAGTCAGGCTACCGCGTCGAAGGCCTGTTCATGAAGAATTGGGAAGAAGACGACGGTACAGAGTATTGCACCGCAAAAGAGGATTTGGCCGACGCTCAAAGCGTAGCAGACGCGCTGGGCGTGCATCTGCACACCGCAAACTTTGCAGCAGAGTACTGGGACGACGTATTTGCTCACTTTCTGAAGGAATACGGTGCCGGTAGAACCCCAAATCCCGATATTCTCTGCAATCGGGAAATTAAGTTCCGCGCTTTTCTAGACTACGCGATTGTGTTGGAAGCCGATTTTATCGCCACGGGTCACTATGTGCGGACCGCGCAAATCAACGGTAAAACAGCTCTCAAAAAAGGGATCGACAGCAACAAAGATCAGAGTTATTTCCTGCATCAGGTCGACCACCGAGCACTAAGCAAAAGTCTTTTCCCGCTAGGGTCTCTGAGCAAGCAAGAAGTGAGGGCGCGTGCAGAGAAAGCTGGATTTCAGAACGCCAGGAAGAAAGACAGCACAGGAATATGCTTCATCGGCGAGAGGCGCTTCAACGATTTCCTCAAGCAATATTTATCTGCGAAGCCAGGCCCCATTCTAACAACCGAAGGAGAGCATCTGGGTCAACATGAAGGCTTGATGTACCACACTATTGGTCAACGACAGGGTTTGCGAATCGGCGGTCTTGCCAATCACCCCGAAGCGCCGTGGTATGTAGTGGATAAAGATTGCTCGCAAAACACATTGATCGTCGCTCAGGGAAACAATCACCCCGCGCTCTATCGTAAGCAACTGGTGGCTTCAGAGATATTTTGGATCAACGGTGAGCCGCCAGAGGCACCCTTTCGCTGCTCTGCCAAAATCCGCTACCGACAAGCTGATCAAAGCTGTTTACTAAGGAAAGACGATGCGGGCTATTCGGTTATCTTTGACACGTCGCAGAGAGCAATTACACCAGGGCAATCGGTGGTGTTTTACGACGGAGACGTCTGCCTCGGTGGCGGCGTAATCGAGTCAGCACTATGACCGAGCGCACGCAAAAAGAACAACAGACTCTGGCGCTCGCGGGAGTAGCGCAGGCCGCCAGAATCGTTGACCTCGCTGCAAAAACCGGTAGCTGGCCGACGCCATTCGTTGAGGCGTCCGTGCACTCGCTGTTTTGCTTTGATCCCGACGAAGTTGAGGAGGTGTTCGGGACCATACAGGGTGTGCGGCTTGGCCTCGAACAACTCTCCACTTGTCTGCGCTTGTCTCAGGACCCCGCCGCCGCCGATACACTGCGCTACATGCTAGCGATTTTGCAGCTAGAAAAACGATTTGCCCGTCGCGATGATCTGCTATCCATCGTGCATTCAAGATTGAAACATACCGCCTACAAGGCAGAGAATTTTTCAAGCGATATCAATAGTCTAAGCTCTAATATTTCATCTATTTATCAGGATACACTGAGCGGGCTCCCCTACAGGATAAAGGTCACAGGGAGTGCACAACACCTCAACAACCCCCGCGTAGCGGATCTCGTGCGTACAGTACTACTGTGCGGCGTAAGAGCAGCTTTCCTATGGCGTCAACTTGGAGGCTCTCGGCTCAAGCTGATGCTCAGTAGGGGCTCAATTGCGTCGACGGCAGCCCGACTCGCGATGGAAGTGGGCACCGTGCACTGATCCAATGGAAATGCTCCACTCAGAAGCCTGATTTTGCTAAACCGCATAATCCTTGAACTTAAACCGCATGTTAAACTTGTCGTTGACCTGTTTGGCGGCGCCACATGACACACTACGCACTGACCGCACTGTCGCCTCTTGACGGGCGATACCGTTCAAAACTCGATCCTCTACGAGGCATCTTCTCGGAATACGGCCTGATAGAACGTCGCGTGATCGTCGAGATTGCCTGGCTGAGAGCGCTGGCTGACCTGCCTCAAATCCCTGAAGTTCCCGCTCTCAGTGCCGAGGCCTCCCTCAAACTGGACGAGATACTGGCAACTTTTGACGAAGATTGTGCCGAGCGGATCAAGAAAATCGAAGCAACGACCAACCACGACGTCAAAGCGGTCGAATATTTTCTCAAAGAAGCTATCGCTGACAATGAGGAACTCGCTGCGGTAGCAGAATTTATTCACTTCGGGTGTACGAGTGAAGACATTAACAATCTGGCTCACGGCCTCATGATCAAGGATGGGCATGGAGTCATGCAGGCAGCCTACCAGGCGGTGTTGTCTCAATTACTTGCTATGGCCGATGAGCACGCTGATCAGCCAATGCTGTCTCGAACCCATGGCCAATCCGCCACGCCCACAACACTGGGAAAGGAGATTGCTAACGTAGCGTCCCGGCTCCGGCGTCAGCTCGACACGGTGGAGAGAGCCAAACCGCTCGGAAAAATAAATGGCGCAGTGGGGTGTTACAATGCGCATCGCGTTGCCTATCCAGAGATCGATTGGCCCGCCGTATCACAGGAGTTTGTCAGGTCTCTGAACCTGGAGTGGAACCCACACACGACACAGATAGAGCCCCATGACTACATGGCGGAATACTTTGACGGTATTGCCAGGCTGAACACCATTCTGATTGATTTCGCCAGAGACGTTTGGTCCTACATTGCTCTCGGGTACTTTAAGCAGCGGGTGGTGCAGGGTGAAGTCGGTTCCTCAACGATGCCGCACAAAGTGAACCCTATCGATTTCGAAAATGCGGAGGGGAACTTTGGCCTTTCCAATGCGCTTCTCTCGCACCTCTCGCAAAAGCTACCCATCAGTAGATGGCAGCGAGACCTGACTGACAGTACGGTACTGCGAAACATGGGAGTGGCGCTGGGCTACGCTTTGCTAGCCGTCACCTCGCTACAGCGTGGGATCGACAAGCTAGAGGTCGCGCCAGAACCGATAATGGCTGATCTCAACAATGCGTGGGAGGTGCTCGGTGAGGCCATTCAGACTGTGATGAGACGTCACGGAGTGCCAGAGCCATACGAGAAACTCAAAGCCTTTACGCGAGGAAAAACGCTGGATGCAGAGTCCCTGAGAGACTTTATTCGCGAACTACAAATCCCGGACGATGCCAAAGACCGCCTGCTGGCTCTTACTCCCAATACCTACCTCGGCTACGCTGCCGAGCTGGCCAGAAGCATTGAGCCGCGCGACACGTAACGGAGCGCGCCAAGCAACTCGACCATGAGACTGCCCTGCTCTGAATCTGAATTTCTTGAACGGTATTGGCAGCAAAAACCTGTTCTACTGCCCCAAGCCCTACCAAACTTTGATGCGCCTTTGAGCCCTGAGGAATTGGCGGGGCTAGCCATGGAACCTGAGGTCTCCAGTCGCATGGTTACCTGCAGTAATGGCGTCTGGGAGAAGGCTGACGGTCCTTTCTTGGCGACAGACTTTCAAAAGCAGGGCGCTTGGACACTGCTCGTAGACAAGGTAGATCGCTGGCACGAAGCCGTCCGCGCATTGCTTGGTCACGTTTCCTTTTTGCCTAGCTGGCGGTTTGATGACGTTATGGTCAGCTTTGCGGTAGACGGGGCTGGTGTGGGCCCACACTTTGATCGATACGATGTCTTTCTTTTACAGGGGCTGGGCGAGCGCGAGTGGCATATCGGCCCGAGGTGCGACGAGCATACACCTCAAATGCATACTGACGGACTAAGCTTGATAGCAGAATTTGAACCGGCTGAATCCTATACGCTGAGGCGCGGTGACGTGCTGTATGTTCCCCCAGGTGTGGCGCATTGGGGGATTGCACGGGGAGAGTGTATGACCTACTCCCTCGGCTTTAGAGCGCCACGCATATCGGACCTAGTCGCTAGACGTGCAGACTCAGTGCTCGAACGACTGGCAGAAACGACTTTGCTTGAAGATGGATATTCAGTCTCGACCGAAGCGAGGCCTGGCGAGATCACTCGGGCGCATGTCGCCAACGCATTGGATGCCATCGCCAATGCCAGCGACGCATTGGACGATCGGCGCTGGTTTGGTGAGGTTGTCACGGAACAGCTGAGCGCAGATGACGAGGCCTTTGAATCCCCCGCCGCGCTGCAGGAAAGTCCCCGCGTTCGTCTGATTTCCGCAAACAGTGTGGCGTGGTCTGCATACTCCGAACACGTTGAGGTATTTGTGAAAGGCGAGACGTTTCTGGCCCCGCTCACCGCGCTGGAGTCGCTAATGGCTCTGTGTGCAGGTGGTTCTGTATCCTATATCGAACTGTCGGCCGACCACCGTGAACTGTTTGACGCGCTACTCATGCAAAATGCAATCGAGCCGGGTTAACGGGCCCCTCTCTCACCCCTCTCAGTGACTAATGAGCCAAACGTTGTCTGGCCATCGATTCCCGAGATATACGTGAGCGAGCAAGACCACTGGCCGCAACGTGAACCGCCCTTACACACTGTCCAATGCCGGAGTCAGCACCCTGCCCAGATGCGACAACACATCGCCAGCAGTCAAACCGATACCGTGCTCTTTCCACGCGATATCCGCTGCAGCCGCGTGGGCATAGACACCACCCTCCGCCGCATCGGAGAGGGAGTAACCCTGAGCGAGCAAAGCACCCAAAAGACCCGCCAGCACGTCGCCCATGCCACCGGTGGCCATTCCGGGATTGCCTGCAGCGCAAATCCTAGGCACCCTGCCCGCCTCTCCTGAATCAACAACGGTTCCGGCACCCTTGAGAATCACCGCGCTGTCCCATTCTTGCGTGAGCCTGGTGGCCCAACCGACGCGATCCGATTCGATCATCGCGACGGAGCACCCAGCGAGTCTGGCTGCCTCGCCAGGATGGGGGGTCAGAATCCGAAGTCTTTGGCCGCCTTTAAATCCCTTTTGGCGCGCTAACAAGTTGATGGCATCAGCATCGATGACTGCGGGCACATCGCTCTCCAGCACGAAGCGCATGCAGGCCGCCGCCCAGGCGTCCTGCCCTAGACCAGGCCCCACAACGATGGCGGTAGCTCGCTCACATAGCGAGGATAGAATATCCGTGGAATCAATATCGATCGCCATAACCTCCGGGTGCCGCACCAGCGAGGGCGCAACATGTTGCGCGCGCGTCGCAAGTGTTACCAAACCCGCGCCGCCACGAAGCGCCGCACCGGCGGCGAGAATAGCGGCTCCGCCCATGCCCGCATTACCCCCTACGACAAGTACGTGGCCACAATCGCCTTTGTGAGCCGCCCTAGCTCGAGGTTGGGCGAGACTATCTGGGAGCGCACTGGGAAGACAGACCGCCGTAGGCTCAACCTGCTCTAACACACCTGGCGCTGTTCCCAATGGTTCAAGCAATAAATCGCCCACGACATTGCGCGCACGCCCCGTCAGTAAGCCGGGCTTCAATGCGATAAACGTCAAGGTAACGGTGGCGATGATGACAGCGGAGGTCATTGCGCCGGTGTCGGTATTAAGGCCGCTCGGCGCATCGAGGGATAGCACGGGGCGCCGTAGCAGGTTAACTCGCTGAACCAATCGATCAAACGATTCTCTTGAACTGCCTTTGATACCGATTCCGACCAATGCGTCGATCAATACCTCATCAGCACACGCGGAAGCATCCTCATCATAAAAAGTTGCCGCGTTGCGCGGCTCGTGCCCTGTAGCGGCTTGCCAGGCGTCGAACGCCTCACGCGCCGGCCCCTGAATACGCTCCTGGTCTCCCAACAAATAGGCATCACATTTCAATCCAGTCTCGTGAAGCAGTCGGGCTACGACCCATCCGTCGCCACCATTGTTACCCGTACCGCACAGCACGGCGAACCGACTGGCGGCAGGCCATAAACGCCGCAAGTGCGCGAATGCCGCCTCTCCTGCACGTCGCATGAGCTCATATTCAGATACGCCTTGATCAGCAGCGGATAGCGCGTCGAGCCGACGCATGGCCGTCGCACTGAGGCAGGGACCGGAAATCAGGGCGACCCCCTCTTATTCGAGCAGTGTTGTGTATGGCGTAGCCGGCGCACAGTGCTGCTCATCCCCCGACACATTGCATTGACTAGCTCACTCTCGAGACAGAGCCAATATCGCTTCGGCTGCCGCTAATGGTGTTTGCTGGGCATTGGTCACCGCCGCCTCTATTCGGGGTAGAGCCGCGCGCACAGCAGGATGCTGGGTCAACGATGAACGCAATAACTCATCTACCAGTTGACGCATCCAGGTCAGATTCTGATCTGCTCTCGCCTGCTCAAAGAGACCCTTCTCGCGCGCGACCTCCTCATATTCGCTAATTGTCTGCCACACCGTATCGATGCCAACACCATTGAGCGCTGAGCACATCATGACTCTGGGCTCCCAGACGTCGCCGTGATTCAGTAAAGACATCGCGCCGCGATAATGCTGCTGAGTCGTGCGTGCCAGCGCCTGGCTTTCCCCGTCAGCTTTGTTTACCGCGATGGCATGCGCGAGCTCTAGTATGCCTTTTTTGATTCCCTGTAATTCGTCACCACCTCCGGGCAACATCAGTAGCAGAAAAAAATCGACCATCCCCGCAACCTGATGCTCTGACTGACCAACCCCCACCGTCTCAATCAGGATAACGTCGAAACCAGCTGCCTCGCACAGCAGGAGCGACTCGCGAGTTTTAGAGGCGACACCGCCCAATGCCCGTCCGGCTGGGGACGGCCGGATAAACGCGGCATCGGCGCGCGACAACTGCTCCATTCGCGTCTTATCGCCAAGGATAGACCCGCCTGCTACCGGGGAGCTGGGATCCACCGCCAACACAGCCAATCGATGCCCTTTCGAGATAACGTGTTGCCCAAACGCCTCTATGAAAGTCGACTTCCCGACCCCGGGTACACCTGTTACCCCTACGCGAATGCTTTTACCGGTGTGGGGCAGGAGCGTATTGAGAAGAGATTGCGCAATCGCCCTATCTTCGACGCGCTGGCTTTCCACCAACGTAATGGCCTTAGCCAGTGCGCGGCGGTCGCCCGCCAAGATTGCTTCAGCTGTTGGCGTTGACTGCATCGAGGACTTTGCGCGCGGCTTCCGGAATTGGCGTTCCCGGCCCAAAGATCAGCGCCACCCCTCTTTGCTCGAGAAAAGCATAATCCTGCTGCGGAATCACGCCACCGGCTATCACGATAATATCCTCAGCACCCTGCTCCCGCAGCGCGTCGATCAACTGAGGAACTAAAGTCTTGTGACCCGCGGCTAATGATGACGCGCCCACTATGTGCACATCATTCTCAATAGCCTGACGCGCCACTTCCTCAGGCGTAGAAAACATGGGCGAGAGGTCCACATCAAAACCCACATCCGCAAATGCGGTGGCGACTACCTTGGCACCTCGATCGTGACCGTCCTGCCCCATTTTTGCGACCAACATGCGAGGCCTGCGACCGTGCTGCTCAATAAAGGCATCGATATCCATCGAGATCCCCTCCCAATCAGCGTCTTCCTTAAAGGCAGCCCCGTAGACCCCGGAGACGGTTTGCGCATTCGCCACGAAACGGCCGTAAACTTTTTCCAGAGCGTCGGATATCTCACCTACTGTCGCACGGCTGCGGGTTGCCTCGATTGAAAGCGCTAGTAAATTGCCGCTTCCTGACTCTGCCGCGCTGGAGATTGCTGCGAGACAGGCTTCCACTTGAGTCTCATCTCTTTTAGCGCGAATGTCAGCCAGACGCGCCAACTGCGCATCACGCACCTGATCGTTATCGATCTCCAAGATGTCCACTTCGTCCTGCTCGTCGATCTGAAACTTATTCACACCGACAATGACATCCTCGCCGCGGTCGATTCGAGCTTGCTTCTTGGCTGCGGCTTCCTCAATCCGGAGCTTCGGAACGCCGCTCTCTATGGCTTTTGCCATGCCACCAAGCTCGTCAATCTCTCGCATTAATTCTCGCGCTTTCTCCGCCATATCGTGCGTGAGCTGCTCCATCATGTAGGAGCCGCCCCAAGGATCCACGACCTGCCCGATACCAGTCTCCTCCTGCAGAATCAGCTGGGTGTTCCGAGCGATTCTCGCGGCGAAGTCCGACGGCAGTGCAATGGCCTCATCCAGGGCATTGGTATGCAATGATTGCGTGCCACCAAAAACCGCTGCCATGGCTTCGATCGTGGTTCGAACAATATTGTTGTAGGGATCTTGCTCGGTCAGGGACCAACCCGACGTCTGGCAGTGCGTTCTCAGCATGCCGCTCTTGGGGTTAGTAGGGCCGAATTCTTCTACGATCTCAGCCCAAAGCAGGCGCGCCGCGCGCATCTTGGCGATTTCCATATAGAAATTCATGCCAATGCCCCAGAAAAAACTGAGGCGCGGAGCAAAGTCATCAATCTGCAGTCCCGCTGCGATAGCGGTCTGAATGTATTCCTTGCCATCCGCCAAGGTATAGGCAAGCTCGAGTGCCGCGTTAGCCCCCGCCTCCTGCATGTGATAACCGGAAATCGAAATCGTATTGAACTTGGGTAAGTTCGAGGAGCAATACGCGATGATGTCGCCAATGATTCGCATGCTGGGCGCAGGTGGATAGATGTAGGTATTACGAACCATAAATTCTTTGAGAATATCGTTTTGGATCGTGCCAGACAGTGCGGCCTGATCCACACCCTGCTCTTCCGCAGCAACGATGTAGCCCGCCAGGACCGGCAGCACTGCCCCGTTCATCGTCATCGATACAGACACCTGATCAAGCGGAATCCCGTCAAAAAGGATTTTCATATCCTCGACGGAATCAACGGCAACCCCGGCTTTACCGACGTCGCCTGTGACTCTTGGGTGATCGGAATCATAGCCACGGTGAGTGGCAAGATCGAAGGCCACTGAAATGCCCTGACCGCCTGCTGCGAGCGACTTACGGTAAAAAGCATTAGACGCTTCGGCAGTAGAGAACCCTGCGTACTGCCGGATAGTCCAACGACGCCCCGCATACATGGTCGCTTGAGGACCGCGGATGTAAGGCGACATGCCTGGCAAGGTGTCCGTATAGGGGAGCCCTTCAATATCCTTGGCTGTATAAAGGGTTTTGAGCGGAATACCCTCGGGCGTGTGCCAGGTAAAATCCTCCGGCGTCAAGCCCTTGCTCTGCTTCTCGACCAACTGCCCCCAAGCGGACAGCGTCGCAGTATTCGGATCATATACGCTCATTAATGATCCCCTGCTGGCTGAGAGAGTTCGATCAGCACGCCGTCGCAACTCTTGGGATGGATAAAGATCACCCGGGCCCCATGAGCGCCCGGCGTTGGGGCATCACTCGTGAATTGGTAGCCTTTCTCGCGCAATCTGGCCACGTCTGCGTCAATATCGTCGGTCCTAAAGCACAAATGATGAATTCCACCGCCCCTTTTCTCAAGGTACGCCGCGATCGGCCCACCGCCATCCAAAGGATGAACTAGCTCTATATGGGTCTCCGGGACGCTGAAAAAAGCTGTCATCGTCTGTGCGGCCTCCACGGCTTCGTTGCCGTCATGCTGCAGTCCAAAGTCGGTTAAAAACCGTGCCACAGCCTTTTCCAGGTCGGGTACCGCGATTGCAATATGGTCGAGCCCTGTGATCATGAGATCAGTTCCTGTATGCCACGTTTAAATGAAGAGCTTCACCAACTCTGCGGTGTGTTTGGAGCGAGCCGCCGAGATTTCCGCTTCAGACAGCACTTCCACCTTCTCATCGGGCGTCACTTTAAACAGCTGCTGCCCCTTGCTGATGATCACGCCGTCTCCCTCAACCAGCACTTCTTCTATGGTCCCGGCGAATGGCGCAAGCACCTTGTTGAACATTTTCATCACCTCAACGATATACAGGGGATCGCCAGCTTCGAAGTGATGTCCCGGCTCGACATATAAGGGTGCCTCCGGGGACTCACGGCCATAAAACATGCCTCCGCTGGCGGCCAAAATTTCATCAGACTTCGCAACGGGTGGTGGAGCGAGACATTTCGACATCGCCTTTTGATACGCAGTATCCAATAGTCTTTCCGGGAAGCTGATGGTCATATCCGGGTTCACCGCTAAATCATAAAACCCGGTGAATCGCGCCATCGAAGGCAACAGCTCGAGGATTTCTGTACCGGCTTGAAAGCCCCTATGAGCAGCGATAATCGAAGCCCACTCTTCGTCCGAGGTGCTCTCAGGCGCGCCAGACTCAAAAAGGTTTTGAATTGCCAACCAATCTTCACATCCATAGCGGCGGCCCAGCTCTGCATAAAAGTCCTCGGCCTCGGTTAGGATGTGCTGATCATGGTCCCAAATCATATTTGCGGCTGGCAGACTTTCACTCCAATCCAGCCTCAGAAAATGATACGTATCGGAGAGCACTTCGATCGGGTTCTCCGCCCAGGAGAAATGCCCCTCCTCAAATTGAAAAGCCGCCTTGTTCAAGCTCAGCCATCCCGAAAGGAGATGGGCAGAGGACATCAGCTGTTTGATCGGCCGAAGTAGCAAGCTCTCTTTTGCAGCCAGAGTGGCTCGCATCGATGCTTTGTCGTGGACTTCAGCATCTACTCGCGCGCTACAGAGTAACCGCCAGGCAACATCCACATCGACCCGCCCCGCTTCCTGGGCCAACTCTCCAACAGCAGTTAAATAGGGGACGATGAATTGCGTGGTAGGCCGAGCGTTGACTGTCCGACCCAAGAACCAGTGCACAAGCCCGTAGTGAAAAGCGAGATTGGTCTGTAAATCCCTACCCCGCAAGCGGGTAGCCCTCAGGACCTCAGCCATTTGTTCATAGGCCGCCTCCCTGCTGTCCCCCACGGTGAGTAGCAGCGCGATGTTGGAATCGTAGGCGCCCGCGAGGGTGTAGTTCATAAAGACGTCAGTATCTGGATTATGCAGGCTGATACCTTGATCATCTCGAATCTCTCCCGCTATGGGGTCCGACCAGAACTCGACAACACCGCCTGCGCTGGGTTGTAGCGCGTCATTGGTGGCATTCAGTCGAGCCTCAAGACTGTCCGGCAAGCGCGGCAAGCGCTCAGGTTTGGGCAGGTTAGGGCCATGCACAGCCAGCAACACCATCGCCTCGACGAGAGAATCAACGATAAAGCTGTCCTTGGGATCATCGGGGTTGCTGAATCGCATCGCGTAACATAACTCAGAGACGCGATGCTCCACCTGAATTCGAGTGTTCATTTCCATGAAGAAATGCTGGTCCCTATCGACTATGCACTCGAATGTGGAGACAGAATCCAGGCCAACCGCCTCACCAAATTTGGCAGCCTCCGCTTCCATAGCGTCCAAAGTCATCACATCTTGGCCAAGGACCCTCGCTTCCTCATCGGCCCCGGCGTGACTCGCTCGCGCTTCTGCCGCCAGCAAAGATTCACGTGTAACCGAGACTTCTAGTAATTTCTGTTCATGCATCTGCAGAGAGCAATCACGCCCACCCAGAGTGATGCACCAGTCGCCATTGCCAATAACCTGAATTTCCTGGTGGCGAGTGGTTTCAATGTTGAGCTCAACCAGCACATTTTTGTTGTCGCCAACGCCGGTTGCCTTGACCTCGTTGAGTATCTCTCGCACCAATTCGGGAGTCCGCGCGGCCTCACCAAGCGGCACAATACGCTGACCCTTGCCACCGCCGCCGCCAATCGCTTTGAGCCGCACTCTGTTCTGCGGGTACTGCTCGCTCATTTTGAGAACGGCCTCAGTCAGAGTCTCTCCCAGCTCGTCGATGGTGTAGAGGTCAATGCCCTTACGATAACTCGCAGCCAGGATCCCTTCTGCAAGAGACTCAAGGTCCTCTTCGCCGCCAGAATCCCCCTCCAGTTCCAAATCATGCTCCGCCACTAAAGACATCAGCGCATCTCGATCGGGATATTTGTTGAGCAACGTCAACGTGGTGCCATTATCAATCCCTGGCGTCACCGACACGCCAGCGCGGAGAGCGGTGCGCTTGGCCTCGTCCTTTAGACCGGCCTGGCGAACGGTTCTCGAGCAAGGACCGATAAAATTGAGTCCCGCACTTTCCATCGCTGAGACCATCTGCTCATCCTCAGCCATGAAGCCATATCCCGCGAAGATGGCGTTGTAGCCGTGACGCTGAGCAATGCCAATAATGTCGCGGATCCGTTGCTCGCGCTCTTCCTTGGTCGCCCCGCTGTAGTCAGGAACACGATGCACTCGCTCTGGATCTGTCAGGGTCCTGAGTTCGGGTGCGAGTGCGCCTCGGTAGACGATGGAATCTTTCTCAGATAACAAAATGCCAAAGTCGTTAATACCCATTTCTGAAAACACGTCCATCGCTTCTTTGCGAATCGGGCCACGACAAATGATGAGTGGCTTGAGCGCATCACATCGAAACTGCTCCGACCATTCTGACGCGCGCAGTTTTTGACGCCTGTCAGCATGTATCAGCGGATTATTCAGGTAATGGTGCGTGCCCACTTCAGCTACTCTCCAGTCCACCTATCAGTGGAATTCGCGTTGTACCGATTGCATCGGCCCTGGCTCATAGTGCCTGAGGCAGAATGCGAGTTGTGCGGCGAGGACCCGGCGCAAGTCAGCGGGCATAACGATCTCGGAAACGGATCCCAAACTGAGCGCTTCCTCCGGATTCATGATCTCACGCTCGTAACGCTGAGCCAGTAAGGCCTCATCGGCCTTAATCGCCGCATTGACAAGTTTCTCGGCCTCTACTCCCGCCTCGGAGGATGAGAGACCACTCTTGATGAGTGACTCTGTCTCGGCCGCAATGCGCTCGCTTCTGCCAGCACGTATCTTCTTCAACTCATCCTTGTAAACATATTCAACGCCGGCAGGCCCCATCACTGCCACACGGGT
>Ga0181580_10002072_pt1 | contig 16158 bp, 28 predicted proteins | sample 071ome_23_FD_132413 | JGI IMG/M metagenome (GOLD analysis project Ga0181580, IMG submission 132413) | Coastal salt marsh microbial communities from the Groves Creek Marsh, Skidaway Island, Georgia - 071403BT metaG (megahit assembly) | ecosystem: Environmental > Aquatic > Marine > Intertidal... | reverse complement strand
TCATTTAGTTCTACATCAGGATTTGTTTCTTGTAACCCATCCCAAGGAATCATATATGTCTGCCGAAATGTCGACACACAATCCACTTTAACATATTTTTTCATAATAAACCTCAATAAATTATATAAACAATAAACCTATAAAAAATCCAATATTCAACCCAATAGAACATACCAAAATAAAATCCTTAGTAAAACTCTTTTGCTCGAACTCTACGGTCTCTATTAGTCTTGCTCCATGCTCCAAGTCTTGCTGACTCTGCGCGCTTCTTCCATCTCGGTTTTACCCTCGATACCCTTGCCATTTCTGTTTGGCCTTTTTACTTCAACTCGAGTATTGATAGGTGCACCAAACTCTCGTTCGTAAACTGTTTGTCCTCTGTCGGGACTCTCATAAATTTTTGTCATTGCCATAACTCCAATCCGAATAGTTTGTTTCTTAATGGTCTATCGAAATCTTCTTCTTTGACCATTTCATTTTTGACTTGTGAATCGTAAAATTCTTTTAATGGTTTATATGCGCTACGAATCTGAACTGGCATAACACCACCAGACTGAATAACCCATTCAATTTCATTTGCAACTTTACGAGCAAGTCTGATTTCTTCTTTAGTACCTTTATCACATACTTCAAAATCATTCTTCATTATATATTCCTCAAAATAATGCTTGTTAAATATAACAGTAATAATACTGTTCCCAAAAAACTTCCAATTAGCATAAATCCAAATAACAGTATTTTACCTAACGTTGGCTCGAAAGGTTTGTCTGGTAATTTGCCTACGCCGATTAGCGCTTTAAATACTTCTTTAATCAATTAAATAAAATATCATTGAATGCAAATACAACTAACATCAAACCAAATACTGAGATTTGTATAATTGCTGGTATAACAACAAACATGACCATAGGGTCAAAGTCCATGCGCATCCAATAATCTTCCTTGTGCCACTGTTTCACTTCTTCTGGTGAAGCTACTTCATAATTTATTTTTTCCATATTCCATCCAATAATTCTTCGACCTCTGGATATTCGTCCATACAATCTACTATCATATCAATTTCATCTAATTGGTCAAGTTCTTCAGCGAGACGATACATATAATGTTGCTGATGCAGCTCTCTCATAAATGCATTGACTCTTAACCACCTTTGATAGTTTCTTTGTCTTTCGTCATCGTTTGAATGTTGACTCATTACTTAAACAGTCCTATTCTTTTTCCTTCTTTAACTCTACGGTCATACTCTTCTGGGCTTGAAGGATATTGCCAACCCCATAGAGCACCTAGTGCCATAAAGCTACCTGAATACAACATTGCTTTTATATTGCCAGTTGTAAACCACATTAAGATTAATGCAAATGCCATAAATCCTAACATCATATATTTTGCCTTTAATGGAAATACTTTCTTTGTTTCCCAGTTTGTAAGGAATGGTCCAAACAGTTTATGGTTGTATAACCACTCGTGCATTCTGTCTGAGCTTTTTGCAAAACAATATGCTGCAAATACTGCTGGAATACTAAATGGTATTCCTGGTAATACAACGCCAATGTATGCTACACCTAAACTTAAAAATCCTAAACCCATCCATGCCATTTTTTTGATATTCATTATATCGGTCTCCTAGTTACTGCCGACCTGAGTCCACCACTCTCGTTTCGTTTTTCTTCTATTTCCATATTCATAATTTGTTTTTCGTCAACAAGAGGTTTTGCAGGTTTCTCTCTATCACGTTTAAACGCAGCTGTTGATACAATCAACAGCATAATTGCAAGTGGGTCAAATACAAATATAATTGTTAAAATAATCCAACGAACAGCGTTATCATAATATGATTCGGCATCATCACCGTATATCATATCAGCTATATATTTTACTGGGCCTAATTCTGCCTCTTGGTCCAATTGCTGTCTTAGTATTGGCATTTTTTGTTCGTTGAGAGCAACTATTTCATCTACTAAAATATCAATTTCAGCATTAATTTCGTTTCGCTCTGTTGTTTGTACTTTATTGACATAGTTTCTATCTTTTGGTTGACTTGTCTGAAGTACATAATCTAAACTCTCTAACCTACCGGTAAGATTGTCTAGTTGTAATTGTTTACCTTCCAATCTTTTATCCACTATACTCGCTTCAAGGCTATAACTATCTGATGTAACCGATGCGTCAATATGTGCTTTTGAAAGATAACCAAAAATTCCCATTGATGTAATTAACATTAATACGACAACTGCTGTGGTAAAATAGGTACGAACTAAATTGTTAATTCTATCCCATTCGTAATGTAACCATGCAGCTGATACAATTTTTCCAAACTCTAATACACTTGCCATAAATGCGATGCTTAATGCAGCACCACTAAATATTGTCATTAGACCGACAATACTAAAGTATGCAGCTGTTGCTGCGAGAGTTAAGGACGTAAATAAAGTTAACCATTTCATAATATTATTTATAGGGAATATTTCCAATTGACATGAGCATGCTTCGCTTCGTCATCGCGAACATTTACAATCATATCATATAAGGTTGCATCCCTTGGCATCTTGTAATATTGTATTGCTAAATCTGGTGCAGGTACATCTTGTATTACACCCTCGTCAATTAATTCTAAATAATTTGTGTAACTACGAACAGCTTCTTCTTCAAAGTAGTGTACCATGCGATGAGCAGTTTTTGGAAAGAATACGTACATGATAAAATAAAAATTCCAAAATATTGCTTGAGCTGCAAGAATTAATAATCTTTCAAATAAATTTGGTTTAGCAATTTCAATAAAGAACATGAGATGCATTCTTTCGTTTTCAGCTTCAGCAAGCAATTCACGTATTTTTGGACCATATCCTGTTTCCATTCTTCGTAAACTTCTTAAATGAATCCACATACCTGCAACCATGCCCGGTACTCCAGCGATAGTTTCAAGTACTACTGCACGATGTCCATATCTTTTAGCAAAGAATGTATCAGCAAAGAATCGAAAAAACTTTGTCATTGAACGTGCTACTAAGTCTTTCATATTTGTTCGAATGTATCCTCTAATGCTTCAACTAATTCGTACATCATAGTTGTTGTGTGTATTGGAGTCGGTGTAATTCTTAATCGCTCTGTTCCTACATCAACTGTTGGACTATTAATTGGCTGAATATAAATTCCATGTTTGTTTAAAAGATAATCCGACATTTCTTTACATCGTTTTGCTTCTCCAACCATTACAGGAATAATATGAGTACATGCTTCAGGATGTACTTCTAATCCAGCTTCAATTACCATATCTTTAATAATTTTACTATTGCGCTGATGTGTTTCGCGAACTTCGTTGTGTTCCATTAAATATCTTATTGATGCAATACTACCTGCACACATAACAGGACTTAACGAAGTTGTAAAGATAAATCCTGAGGCGACAGACCTAATAGCATCGAGAATGATATCGTTACCAGCAATATAACCACCGTGACCACCAAACGCTTTTCCAAGTGTTCCATTTATAATATCTACCCTATCTGATAATCCTAACTTTTCACAATAACCTGCACCAGTTTCACCATATAAACCAACTGCATGAACTTCATCAATGTAGGTTATCGCATTGTATTTATCTGCTAAATCGCAAATATCTTTTATTGGCGCAACATCACCGTCCATACTATAAACAGATTCAAATACAATACATGGAGTTAATCCATCGTGTTGTGCTTTGTGTAATGCAGCTTCGAGTGCTTCCATATTATTATGTTCCCAAATAATCTTTTCTGCACGACTATGTTTAATGCCCATAATCAATGATGCATGATTTTTATTATCTGAAACAAAACAAATATTTGGAATAATACGACTGAGAGCGATCATGCTCCATTCGTTAGCTACATAAGCTGAAGTGAATAAGAGCCCTCGTTCTTTCTTATGTAATTGTGCTAATACATTTTCCAGAGTAACATGATAGTGAGAGGTACCGCCAATATTACGAGTACCTCCACTACCTGAACCTGTTTTATCCAACGCAGTTTGCATAGCGTCAATAACATACTGATTTTGACCCATACCAAGATAGTCATTACTGCACCAATTAATAATGTTCTTTGGTGAGTATTTACTATACCAAGTTGCTCTTGGAAATTCTCCTCGAGTTCTTACTATATCATTAAAAACTCTATAATTTCCATTTGCTTTAAGTTTTTCAATTACATCTATAAAAGGCTTTTCATCAATCATTTCATGCTCTATGCTGCGTAAGCGTCGTCCCAATTTCCAGATAATCCAGCAACTTCATATTCAGTTACACGGTTTTCAAAGAAATTAGTATGGTCTGCACCATTTAACACCCATTCCAGCCAAGGAAGTGGATTATCTTTTACTTTAAAGTTTGGTTTCATACCAAGCTGAAGTAAGCGTCTGTCTGTAATATAACGAATATATTGTTTGACTTCTTCTTTGTTTAATCCTTCAATCTCACCCATTTCGTAAGCAAGCTCGATGAACTTATCTTCAAGGTCTACAATGTCTTTTGACATCTCATAGATTTCTTTCTTAAAATCGTTATCAACAACACGACTATGTTCTTTTACAAATGCTTTAAATAATTTTGAGTTACCTTCAACGTGAATAGATTCATCACGAATACTCCACTCAACTACTTTACCCATACCTTTCATTTTACCGAAACGCTGGAAGTTTAATAGCATTACGAAAGAAGCAAAGAGTGCAACACCTTCGTTAAATACAGATTTAGCAAGAGATAAACCAAGACCACGTAATGTTGCTGTGTCAGCTTTTCTCATATAGTCAATCTTATCTGCCATTTCTGAATATTCTAAGAACGCGTGGTATTCACTATCAGGTAGTCCAAGGGTTTCATTTAATAATGCATAAGCTCTCTGGTGGATACCCTCACGAGCTGCAAATGACCCAAGCATATTACGAATTTCATTATTCTTAAACTTAGGAATAAATTGGTCGTAATAGTTTTGACCTACAGCAACATCAGATTGAGTAAATAATCTTAAGATATTTGTAATGTACTCTTTTTCAACTGGTGTAATCTTTCCACCTTTCCAATCAGCTACATCTTCTGATAAATCTAACTCATCTTCAATCCAATGTGCTTTTTCATGTCTTGTTGTAATTTCTACAGCCCATGGATAATGAAAAGGCTTATATGTTTCTGAAAACTCTAACAGACCACCTTGCTTCTTAACAAGAGTATCTGCAATAGCCATAAGGTCATTATATGTTCCAATATGTTTATCGTCAATAAAAATTTGTGGTACACTTCTTACTTGACGACCATTACTTACTCTTTGATAAAATGCTAATCTTTGCTCTTCGTCATCGAGCAATATTTGTGTATATGTAAATCCTCTTTGCTTAAACCATGCTTTGGCCTTTTCGCAAAAAGGACAGTTTGATTTTGTATAAATTGTTACGTCCATCTTTTTATCCTTGACAGGCGACACACTCATCTTGATTTTCCTCTTGTCCGTTTGAAAAATTTACTGCGTCTGGGTTAATAATATCATCTAACTTTTCTCTTTCAACTTTCTGTGATACATTCTCTGCTCTATTAGATGTTTCTGTTCTTAAATAATATAGTCCTTTTGTTCCTTGTTTCCAAGCTTCATAGTGAACTTTATGAAGAGTTGCTTTATCTGCTCCTGCAGGGAAGAATATGTTTAGAGATTGTCCTTGGCATAGGTACTTCTGTCTGTCTCCTGCTAGTCTGATAAGAGCCAACTGATTTAATTCAATTGCTGTTAAGAATACTTCCTTAACACGATTACTTAAAAAATCCAAATGTTGTACACTGCCGCCATTTGTAATAACTGACGACCAAACTTCTTCGGTATTTTTATTAATTGCTTCCAATTCTCTCTCGAGATATGGATTTTTATTTAGGTGACTTCCCACCCTTGTTCTTGAAGTAAATGCATTAGCTTTCCAAGGCTCGATGCTTGGTGAAGTGTTTACAATCATAGAACTATTTGCATTTGGAGCGATCGCTAACATGTGAGCATTACGACGGCCGGTGCCTACCATATCTGGTGCTTCACCTCGTTGTTTACCCATAGTCATAGTTGCTTCAAGTGCTTTTGTTTTAATGTCTTTAAATATGATTTCGTTAATTGCTACAGCTTCATCACTATCAAAAGGTACTAAATGCTTTTGAAAATATGAGTGTAATCCCATAGCTCCTAAACCGAGTGACCTTTCTTGTTCAGCACTATAACGAGCTTTACTAATCTCATCACCAGCATTATCAATAAAGAATTGTAATACATTATCTAAAAATACAATAAGGTCTTTTACCATATTTGTATCTTTCCATTCGTCATACATTTCTAAATTGACAGATGATAAACAACAAACTGCTGTGCGTTTTTCATCGGTGACAAGGTGGATTTCATTGCATAGATTAGACCCCTTAATGGTCATGCCCATTGCTTTTTGTGCATCAGGTAATGCACGGTTTGCTGTATCAATGAAATTTAAGTAAGGCTCACCTGTACGATATCTTGTTTCTAAAATAAGTTCCCATAACTTACGAGCCTTAATGGTTTCTCTGATAGTCTTATCATTAGGGTCTAGAAGGTTCCAGTCTGTACCAGCTTCAACGGCTTTCATAAAGTCATCTGTTATATTGACCGCGTGATGTAGGTTCAGATTTTTACGGTTAACATCACCAGTAGGAATCCTCATGTTAATAAATTCAATAATGTCTGGATGGTCAACATCCATATAAGCTGCATAAGAACCTTTTCTTGTTCGCCCTTGTCGATATGCAACCATGTCTGCGTCGACTGTGTGTAGGAATGGCATAGGACCAGGAGCTTTCTTAGATACTGCTCTGATGTCTGACCAATGCCCACCAACTCCACCACCTTTTACTGATAGCCATCTTAACTCATTTGTATGGTCAATTAAACCATCAAGTGTATCTGGCACATAGCTTAGGAAACAAGAAATTGGTAGTGCTTTAACTTCTTCACCTTTAAGGATAGCATTCGACAATACTGGAGAACTATACATAAACCAGCCTTGTGAAACATAATCATATATTCGTTGTGCTAATTTGTTGTTACCATTACTAAAACATGCTGCAGCTCGAGCAAAAGCTTGTTGAGGTGACTTTTCGTCTTCTCTACAATAGTAGTCTTGTAATAATTTGAGTGATTGTTCTGATAAAATTTTATTCCGTTTATTGTCGATTTCTATGCCGCAATATTGCATACTACTCTCCTAGTTATTTCTTTTATGGTGGAAGAATGAAAAGGTGGATAAGAGAAGTGATGCCATTATGATTTTTTCCAAAAATTAAATTTCATCTTTGCTTCGAGTCCCTTATAAACGTTATTTCTAATTGTTTCTTCAATATTCTTATGGCCATTAAGGACCATTTCATTAATGTCTTTTCCTGGTAAATCATTTGGCCAAATACAGATTGAATAGCCTTTGTCAATGATTTTTTCCATTCTTTTGTGAATCTCTTTATTGCGAGGTTCTGCGTCAAAAACGAATACTGCGTTTTTATCTACATTATTTAAAGCTTCAGTATTTCCATCAGCACCTGCCATAGCAACTGCATTTTTTAAAAACATACAATCTATTGCACCTTCAACCACAAAATATTGTTGGTTAAAGTCGACAACATCGAGGCCGAATATCTTCGGTTTATCCTCAAACATAATTGTAATGTATCTTAAGCTAGAGTCAGGTTTAAAACATCTAGCCGATACTCCAAACATCTTCTTGTCTTTATCGAAGAATGGAATTACCAAACGAGGTTCATCTCTATCAGTATTAGCAAATTTATCTGGTATAATAGTATTAACCCAAGTTTTAAATTTTGGGGTGTAATATATGCGATAATGTTGCTCTGAAGGAATTACCCTCTTTTGTATATATATTTTGGCAAAATGGTTATAGTCCAGTTGAGATACTTTTTTTATACTTTTTATCGCTGCCTTATTGTCAAATTTTGGGGCTTCAAATTTTGTCTTCTCAAGAACTGTTAATTTATCTTTTGGTCTTGTTTTGTTTATAAATTTTTCTGAGGTATAGTCTTTGAATGCAAGAGGGTCGACTAACTTGAGAAAGTAGGAAAAGGAATGACTTGCACCACAGTTGTGACAATAGTAGTGAAAGTTGTTGTCTTTCTCAAGCAGCCAACCCCTTGCTTTTGTACGAGACTTTTGACTGTCACCACACAATGGGCAACGGAAGTTAATTCTATAAGGATTTGTACGCGTTACTTTAAATCTCTCCATGCGACCTGCAAGAGATTGTGCGTATTGTACGTCAACGAAATCAATCATAATATAAGTGTTTAAGTCTGTTTAATTAATTTGTGTTATTATAACACGTTTGGTGGCATTTGTCAACCATTATTTACCAGTCATCATATCTATAAACATATTGGCACCAGCAGTGACTACAGCTACTGCACCAAGTAACCACCATTTTAAATTTTCTAAATTACGGATACGTCTATCTTGTTCATCAATTTTAATATTTAATTCTTTTGTCAATGTATTAATAGCTGTAAGTGTTCGTTCTGAGCGCTCTTCCATCCATTCTCTTTGTTTTAAGTTATATTCTTGGTGAGCAGATTGTGCTTGATTCATTCCATCTGTCATAGCTTCTTTAAATCTATATTTGTGCTCGTCAAGCTCTTCTTTAAAAGCAAATCGCGATTCAACATTAATGCGCGCTTGTGTATCTATTTTGTTTTCAACTGTATTTAACTTGCTCTCAAATGTCTCTAACACGTTTTGTTGCACTGCAATATCTTGACTAATGTTGACCATTTGGTCCATAGCTTCGTCAACTTTATCAAAAAATCTTTCGATTTGTTTGATGTCGTTTTTAATTAGCGCAATGTCGGTTTTGACATGATTGAGTTCGTCTGACACGCTGTCTCCTAATATGGGTTATTATATCACAGCTTCATAGTTTTGTCAACTATTATTTATAAGTTAATCTTATTAGAATGATATTAATTAAGATTTATTTTCTGATGAAAGGTGACTAAGTGGTCTACTGGTCAACTGGTTTTGACTCAGCTGCCTTTTCTTCTTTGTCATTGGTGGTTACCTTACGATAATAAACAATGACTTCTCCGAGCTCTCTGATATACCTACGAAGCTCTTGGAAATTTGCTGTCATTATTTCATAGTCTTTTATCGTAGTTGCTACGAAAACTATGTCACCACCTTGTGCAATTTTATTTTCATCGAGGAATCTATCGAGATATGTATAGCCGACTGGCCATGTTGGATTCTCTCTATCCTCTAAATCACACGCTTTAGGACGTTTGAGTTTTTCAGCACCTTTATCATCGTACTGAGGTGGGTCAAACGGAATAGAACGTTTACAAGGATTAACAATAACTGCTTCAGATACAACACTCATCTGAACATCAGCTAAATTAATTGGTCTTGGTAATTCTGGTTGGATTATATTAATAGGGACAGGTTTACTGACTATTTCAATTTTCTTTTGTGGTAGTAAAGAACAACCACTAATTATTGTTGTCGTCAGTAGCGCTAACAGTAATGTTCTTGCTATCATTTTCTAATCCCTCAAATACTTCTTTTGTACCATTATTGATACGACTCTCAATCAGACCAGGTTTTTTAATTGCTAGTAAGTTAAGATTATGTCTTTTAAAAATTTCAAGGTAACGTTCTTTTTCTGCTTCAATAGCAGCATTAGCACGACTCATATTATTGAGTGCTTCACCTTGTTTTTCGTATGACTCTCTAATAGCTTCGATAGCTTGCTTTTGTTCTTCAACAGCAAGCTCTAACTTTGCGTTATTTCCTATTAGAGTTTGGTTTTGGTCGAATAAGTAATAAGATGCACCACCAAGGATTAAAATAATTCCTATTAATATTTGATACATTTATTCTTCCTCAATTCTATAGAACAGACCACTAGCTGACCGTACGGAGACCAGCTTTTTGTCCGCAGTTACAAAGATAAGCTCTTTCCAAGTAGATTTTTTAATCTTCCGCACACCCAGATATTTCTTATCATCAACATTTCCAAACTTGGTGTCATAAGATACTGTAATAGTATAAGACTTACCAAACCACCAAGCTTTTATCCATGACCACATGGTGCGGTATTAACCGCAGTTAGAAGCGTATAATTCGTTGCACTTAGCTTCAGAACAGCCGTACTTTTCTTTTACAGCTTTGATGATATCGCCTTTTTTCTCGCCATCAGCGTGTCTCTTTTTCATTTCTTTGACACAAGCGGCTTCGTCGAAATCCTCTTCTTCGTCGTCATCGTCAGATTCTTCTTCATCAGATTCATCTTCGTCTTCTTCAACGAGCTCTTCAGTTTCCTCAGCAACAACTTCCTCTTCTTCAGAAGTCATTTCTTTGTACTTTTCTTCAAGAGCAGCACGAATACGCACATTCATTTCATCTTCGAATGCTTCTTTTAGCTTAAGCGGATTGTTCTCAATTGCTTCAGCTATAATTTTTTCAATAGACATCTCTATTTCTCCTTTTTTTAACTTAATTTGGCTCTATATGTTAAACCTGAACCACTAGGCTTAATTACATTTTCAAGCAAGCCATTGTAATATATTGCATCATAGCCGATGTTTTGTGTATCGTCTTCGCTAGGCTCCCAGCTATTAACTTTACCACCGTTGTTTATATGTGCAGCTATACGCTTTGCAGTGTAATTTGATAGTTTAGTTCGGTAATCACATTTCTTTATAATTTCTTTTAAACCATTTTCATCTACTTCTGAGTCTGGATAAAAAACAGTTTCCCCACGGACATCGGCATCACCTCCGCCCTCAAATCCTAACATTTCATCTAAACCTACTTCACCTTGTTCGTTCATAGCGTCAAATATCTTTTGAAGATTTCCTGAGCCACCTACTTGAATAGCTACTGGTTTAAATTCGCTGTCGCCACTGTCATCATCAGACTTGAAAACTCTTGGATGTTTTTCTTTGGCTTTTTCTTCGGAACCGTAATGTTTTGCTAAATATTTAGCAACTTTATCATGGTCACCAGTTACGATAGATTTTCCATCTCTCTGTCTTGGCGCGCCAATTTTAATTCCATATCTTTCTGCTTCTTCTTTGCGCCGCTCATCATTACCTTTATATTCAATTGTAACTTTATCAGTGTCACCAAACCTATCATCTTCATTCATATTACTAACTGCTTCTTGTAAAGCACTTCGTAAACGACCATTCATTTCGTCTTCAAAAGCTTCTTTAAGCTTTAAAGGATTATTATCAATAGCAGCTTGGATAATTTTTTCTATTGCCATTTTAGTTCCGTATAAAGTATTGTTTGGTTTATTTATTAAACTTGTTCCATCCTGACCATCAAGCGCTCCGCTCTGTTGGTCACTTGTTTATGCCATCTACTATCACGTCCTTCAACTGCGGCTTCTGCCCAGTCACCTTCGTGTAATGCAGCATTGAATTTTTTGAACTTACTTAAACGAGTACGTCCCATATTAAACATCATATTAACAAGAATCTCTTGAACTTCGCCAGGAAAATCATTAAATGATTCTTCAGTATAAAGAGCATGACACTCACTGATAGCGATTTCTAAATCCTTATCAAAACAATCTTTGACTCTGTCTTCGTCAACTGGTGTACCGACATCAGCACCAAACTCTGGGTCTGAATCTAATACTAAATGACCTACACCAAATGTAGGATAGCCGAGATGGTCTTTGTATATTTCGTATACAACACCTTCGTCAATTTTTAGTTGTTCAAAAACGTTATCTCTATTTTCTTGTTTCATATTTAATTCCTAAAGTGGGTTAGTACTAAAGTCGTAATCCGATGTGCCATCAGCCAAATATATTGAATCAGCTAATTTTGTTTCAGCATAAGATATTAAATCTGCTGCTGCTTCATCTCCACCGAGATTAGTATGTGCCCAATTAATAATTTCAGTTTGTGTTACAGTACTATTAGCAGTAATAAAATTATTATTTGCTAAATCTTCAGCACTTAAAACACTTTGCTGTAATAAACTAATATTTGTATTAGCTCCAACTACATCGTCATAAACAGTAATTGTATAATTTACTGATTTAATAACATTAGTATATGTTTCATATGTAGGAATAACCGTTACGTCGACTAATTCCTTAACATTTACTGTAGCCATTACTTTGCAAAATCTTTAAAATTTTTGCGCTTATATTTCTTTTGAGCCTTTTTAGAAACACCAGGTTCACCCTGTGCTCCGACTCCTAATCCTGCGATTGCTCCACTACCAACACCAGTCATTTCTTCTTTTTCCGAAGCTTCAATGATATCAGCCCATTCATTAATGAATCTGTTTTCAGCTTGAGAAAGATATTCCTCAATTAGAAACTCTTCATTTAGCATGGTATTATTTTCAAGCGCAGCTTGTTCTTTAACTAACCATAATGCAGCTGCATAAGAAGCTAGTCTTGTAGAACCGCCAGGTAATTTAGCAAGTAGTTTTTTAACATTTCCAACTAATTGGTCAAATACACCAAAAGCTTTTGTCTGCTCTCTTTTAGTAAAATCTTTACGACGAATAATAATATTACCCTTCGCATCGATAATTCCTAATTTATGAGCAGGCCACTTATTAAAAGGCGTAACAAGCTTTTTAATAAACTGAAATACTAAAAATAAATCAACTACCATTTAAATTTCCTTTAGTTTTTGTTCAATAAATATGTCACCAATAATACTATCTTTATTGATAATATTCTCATCGTATTGCAATACTTGTGGCATAAAATTTAAATATTCCACAAATGGTTTAAGATAACTATGAAACTCATGCAATTTTAAAAAGAGCATGTTAGTTGCATCTACTCCAAACACATTGTATATCACAATTAAGTGATTCAGTATCAACCTTTCTTTCAAATCATTGTCTTGCTTATAACGACTGAAGAGCTTTCGAAGATACTGAAATCTTTTCATGTCTTCTTCAAACTCTGACATATCCGTACATTGAGGATTGTCATAGTGCTTCATCGCATAGAGCAGAAAGGTTGATTCTGTTAAATTCATATTATAAAAAATTATTTATTGTTAATAAAACTATTTATTAGCTGTCAGCAACCACTGAATCATCACCAGTACCAGATACACCAGCATCACCTGCATCACCAGCAGCAACTTTCATTACGCATAGTGGCTCAGCGATATGTCTTGTACGACCATCTGCTGTTGTATAAGTATTGTAGAGATTCCAACCTGGTGTTTTAAGACCTTTAGCTTGGTTTGCAGCAACACCTGCTTCTGTCAAGTCAACGAATACTGCGTTGTCTTTATCATTAGACTTATTAGTGTTATTAGCATCGTCGGATAACCACTTCGGCGCACTTGCCGCAGCGTCTGTTTTTCCCCATAGTGCCATTGTTATTCTCCTGTTATATTTAACGTTAAGTTATAACAAAAATCGCATTCAATGTTTCGTTAGAAACTTATTTTAATTGCTTAAAAACTTCGTCTACTAAATCAGCTTTTTTCTTACGCTTATCGAGTTCAATCCCGATTTCACGACCCTTTTCTTCCAACTGAGCTTTCGTTAATTTATTTAACGATGCTTTAGTTGGCTTAGCAGGTTTTGATACTGCTTTGGCAGCTACTGTCTTTTTAGGACCTTTAGCAACTGCAGCCTTCTTAGGCTCCTTTACTGGGTCGACTGGTTTTACGCCAGTTCCGAATAAGCTTTTTAGCCATTCAATTAGTTTTCTCATAATATCCTCCATAAGATATATTTTCATTCATATTAATTATATATTAATTCTTAGAGGCTTTTGCCATCTCTTTTAATTTTTTAGCGTCGATTGCTTTACCAATCTTTTTACGACGATTCTTTAAATAATCATCAGTGTCATCTACATCACCGTCATTATCGATGTCTGCATCTGCTTTATCGACTGGGTCAAGCTTTTCTTCTTCTTTCTTTTTAGCTTCTGAAATGTCGTGTTGTCCGCCGCAGTGCTTGCATTCCGGGCCACATCCACATTTACCTTCTTCATCGATTTTATTACCACAACAAGAGCATTCATCTCCTGCTTTAGCTTCGAAAAAGGCATTCAGAGCGTATTCTAATTTTTCATTTAAAGTCATTACTTACTCCTTTTCCAGCCACGGTCGATGTAGTCTTTAATTTCAGAACTAGATACATATGCTACTTTACCGTTTGGACTAACTATTTTGTTTTTACCGGATTGGTCTTTACCATACCCTTTAATTTTTTGCATTTGTTTGCTTGTTTTCTTAGATAAAGTATGATATCCAGCATCTTTGTCTAAATCCCAACGGCCAACATGGTCGTTACCGGACCTAGCTCTACTTCTTTTATCTGCTGAACCAATTCCTTTGTGTCTTTTATCAGCAATTTTTGTGTGTTTAGCAATACCCTTATCAGAGTAAACTCTTCTTGAAAAATTAGCAGTTCTTCCGAGTGCGTCGCTCGATTTTTTATATGATTTAAACGCTTTCTTTCTGTAATTTGAAAGTGTTTCTGGTGATAATTCGTCAAGTTGTGCTTCAACACAGAACTGACAGAAAGACTCAAACTCGTCGTCAGTCATTTCTGCAATACGCTCTAATAGTTCAGCATCAATGTTTTCACCGTTAAAATCTTCGTTATACCCAAATTGAGAACCAGGTCCACCAGCAACATCTCTTTGAATATCGCTTAATGTTTTTCCATCAGTACCTAAATATTTTCTCGCATAACTAATAATGGCTTTTTCATCGCCAGTAAATATTACATCTGCGCCTGGATTAGAGTCACCAACCTTCTTCATTTTGAAGCCAGCTTTATCAGCAATTTTACCTGTAAAATTACTAACTTTCAATGTAGCTTCGTTTAATCCTAAAGACTGGTCAACAGCTTCTGTAACCTTAGCTTCAATAATTTCTCTAAATGACATTTCAGTCTCCTTTAAAATTTATTATATGTTTCTATTTATTCTAATTTTTAAATCATTAATCCCTTTAATGATTCTATGGTATTCTCCAGCTTTAATTTCAAACCTTAAACCTGGTTTTAATAGAAAAGGTAAAGCATTTTCAGCTTGAAATTGCCAACCGTCACCTTCAAGTATTTCTATTTCTCGGTCTTCGTTATCTCTGTGCCAAACAAATTCTTCGTCTAACGCATTTATATCAAAGGTACGAATACCACCATCATCAATATATGGATTCATTTTAGCTAATTAAACCAGCTATTACTTTAATTCCATCTATTGCTTTTTGAACTAAAATTTTATTTTCTTCTAATTCTAAATCAGCGTTAATCTTTGACTCATCAATAAGGTCTTCTATTAATTCTTCAAATTCGTCTTGTTTTAAATGTCCGTCATCTAACAGACTTTTATATTCTTTTGCTCTTTGTTCTGTTTCTGCTTTCCAAGTATCAATACTCACTTTCTATCTCCAAATGCACTTAATACATTAGTTGTAATATCGTGTATGTTTGTTCTCTTAATTCTACAATATGCTTGGCTAGGTTCTTCTTTATTTACTAATTCTTCTGTAAGACCATGCAATCCTTTATATATCTCTGTAATATTATCGTTTAAACGATGTTCAGCATATGTGTGTAAATATAAAGCTCTGTAATTCATTTGGCTGATTGTTGATTTTTTGCACCAATCATCTTGTGGCATATTAGCTATAACGTTGAGTTCTACTAACTTACCATACTCAACATTATCAAAATCACTTGGTAAGTATTTACCAAGACTTGAACAACCTGCTGTTACTATTAACAAAGCACCTATTAAAATATTTTTTACCAAAAGTAATTTCCTCCACCTTTTAAACCTAAGCTTTTTGCATATTTAGGTAAACGACATGCCCAATAACCAGCTTTAGTTTTATCTGTTTTTGTATCACAGTTATGTCTTGCATTAAAAGATTTAGCTGCTTCTCTGTCGTTTATTTTAGAAGTCAGTCCACCCTTAACATCGCCAAAGTTTATCTTTTTAATATTACCAGTTTTAGGGTCTTTAACATATACTACATATTTTGTAGGACCACCCGATCGCTTTGGTTTATTAATTTCTGGGTCTTTGTCTTCCTCAAACTCAAGCATAGGTTGCTCGAGAGGTACTGTAACTCCCTCGTAAATACCAAAGCTATCCTTAAATCTTCTCATTGTC
>Ga0181580_10002059_pt1 | contig 16190 bp, 10 predicted proteins | sample 071ome_23_FD_132413 | JGI IMG/M metagenome (GOLD analysis project Ga0181580, IMG submission 132413) | Coastal salt marsh microbial communities from the Groves Creek Marsh, Skidaway Island, Georgia - 071403BT metaG (megahit assembly) | ecosystem: Environmental > Aquatic > Marine > Intertidal... | reverse complement strand
CGTCGTATTCGTCGTCGTCGTCCAATTGAACAGGGCGTTCCCGGACGCCGACGCCGACGAACACGACGACTCCAACTCTGACGGCGGAGCGCGCGCGAAGCGCTTGCCTCTGCGCCGAATGCGAGGTTTGGACGCTTCCTCCTCCGTTCGTGCCCACGAATCGCGTCGCGCGGTGAAGTACCCACCGAGCGGGTGCGAGAACGCGTTGGATTCGTGTTCCCCCATCGCTCGCGCCCGTCGATCCGTCCGACTCGTCGTCGTCTCTTCCGTCGTCGTCGTCGGTTCGTTTAAATGTGGACAGCTGGCGGTTCGAGTCGCGTCTCTTCCGTCGTCGCGCGGACGACGAACGGGAACCCACGAAGAGACGTCGACGATGAAGACGTCCTCGTCACCGTCCTCCTCGTCGTCCTCCGGCGCGGTTCGCATCGCGATCGTCGCGGCGCGCCGTCGCGTCGTCGTCGCTCTCTGATGGATGGACGTGTGAGCGCGCGCGTGTCAGAGAGTGCCTACTCGTCCATAATGACGAGTCATGAACCGTAAAAACGGGTAGGGGGTCATCACTCCCTGCGATGCCCGTTCGTTCGTTCGTTCGTCAGTCTCTGACGCCGACGTCGACGCGCGCACCGCCGCCGCCGCCTCTACATCTGCATCTACCTCTACCTCTGCTCTCTCTCCGTCGGCGAGTACCGACGAGTACCGAACCGAACCGCGCGCGGAAGCGAACGATCGGTCGTTCGATTCGCGATCGTCAATCGATCAATCATCTTATTCATCACAATCCGCGCGCGATGACGACGCCGGTGTCTCCCGAACAAGCGGCGGAGCGACGAGCGAAAGACGCGGACGCGCTGAAAGCGGCGATGGAAGCGGTGGCGACGGGTGGCGATGCCGCCGGCGCCGCCGGTGCGTCGACAGAGACGACGACGGAGACGACGACAGAGGAGACGCCGACGAACGCGCGCGAAGACGCCCCGGGCGTCGTCGTCGAGGAATCCCCCGCGGCGGTGGTGGCGGTGACGGAAGAGTCGTCGGTCGCCGTCGCCGATGCGGTGGAGGAATCCCCCGCGGCGGTGGCGACGGAACCGGTTCGACCGACGCACGATATTTACGGACGACCCATTCCGGAGGGCGCCGTCGTCTTGACAGAGCTGCCGAATAACAACGGAACGACGCGCCCGGAGTGCGTCGTCACGGATGAAGAAGTGGCGAGGTTGGAAGAGTACCTCGTCACCGGGTTCGGGTTGGTGCACGCGGACGGCGCCGACGGCGAGGGACTGGCGGTGGTGACCGTGAACGCGACGCGAATTCCGGGTTGGGCGGGAAGCGCGGATAGAGACGCGGCGCTCAAGCGCATCGTCAAGGTGTTGGAAGAGACGGCAGCCAAGGGCGATTACAACGTGGTGATTTATTTCGGGAACAACGATCGAACGAAAGGTGTGGTCCCGAGTAACACGCTGAATTGGCTCCACGACGTGCACGAAACGTTGACTTATCCGGTGAAGAAGAACGTGCGCCGCGTCGCCTTTGTCAACGCCTCTTGGATAGCGAGCGCCATCATCTCCGTCTCCATGTCTTTTATCAGCTCCAAGGCGCAGAAAAAGTTCATCTGGACCAACTCTTTAGAGGACATGGATAAGGATAGCGGGTTCCACCTCAGCGCGAGCATGTGTGGCGAAAGGTTTTTAGCCTCAATCGGTTGGACGGCGACGACGAGCGAAACGGATGAGCGAAACGTCGCTCCCGAGGCGACGACGACGACGACCACGACGACGACGACGTAGGACTTTGTTTTTGTATTAATGATGATTAAAAACGCAACGAACAATGATGGTGAATGTGTCAAGTCAAGGCGGTCACGCCTTTTTGACCGCCTTGATGACGGCGGAGAAATCTTCGTCGTCGCACCCGTCGCGTCGGGCGCGCTTGTACAACTCATTCGCCGCCGCCGCCACGGGCATTTCCTGCGCGAGCTCATCCGCCAACGCGATGGCGAGGCGCATATCCTTTTGTTGATGCTTCAACGGAAACGCCGGGGCAAACTTTCCGGCGTTCATCGTCGGTCCTTTCAGCGCGTACATCGGCGTCGCGATGGCTCCGAGCGAAATCACCCGCAAGAGCGTCTCGGGATCCAAGTCGCACTTTTCCGACAGCGTCAACCCTTCCGCGAACGCACCCATCATGCTACCCATGATCATGTTCACCACGAGTTTCATCTTTGCCCCTTGTCCGACGTCGCCGAGGTAAAAGTGCGCCTTACCCATCGTTTCCAACGGCGCCGCGCACTCCCGGTACAAATCCTCGTCGCCGGCGCACAAAAAGATCAACGCCCCGTCCTCGGCGGGTTTCTTAGACCCGCTCACCGGCGCCTCCAAAAACCTCGCCCCGGCGTTTCGAACGATATCCGCGATCGCCCGCGACGTCGCCGCGTCCACCGTGCTCACGTCGACGTATCCTTTCCCCGGCGATAACCCGCTCGCCGAAGCCTTCGCGACCGCGAGCGCCGCCTCTGGCGTGCTCACCATGACGAAAGTCACGTCCGACTCTTCGCACGTCTTCGCCGCCGATTCCATCGCCGTCGCCCCGGCGTCGACGACCGGTTTCATCGCTTCGCTCGTGCGGTTCCACACGCGGACTTCGTGGCCGGCGTCGATGAGGTTTTTCGCCATCGGCACGCCCATGATGCCGCACCCGAGGAAACCAATCTTCATCGACGCCATGGTAACGACGGAACGTCTACGATGGATCTTGTGCTCGACGGCACACCGCGCGAGAGGTTGGCGGGACGACGACGACGACGGGGCGAACGCGGGGGAATATCGGGACGCGGGAAGTCGCGTCGCGCGCATACGCGTCGGGTTCTGAGGAGATCGCGCGCGAGAGCCACGGGCCCCCTCGCGCGTTTGGATGGAAACCTTCCTTTACTCGATGATACATAAAACCGCCCGACGCCCGACGGTCGACGCGCGGTGACTTTAAACCCTCCCCGAACCTACTCGTCCCCTTCTCTCGATTGCGTCGCGTCTCTGAGCTCCATCTCGAGCTCTCTCTTTGCGGCTAAAATTTTGCTCACCTCGCTCACGCACGCCCGAAGCTGATTCTCGAGCATGGTTTTCGCGGTGCGCTCGATCGCGAGCTCGGATTCCAACCGCGCGCGCTCGGCGCGGAGACCCTCGATCGTTTCTTTTTCGTCGTCGCCGGATTCGTCGTCGTCGCGCTTCATCGGGCCGGGCATGCCGCCGGTGTACGCGCGAAGACGACGGCGCATTCGCATCGATGTCGGCGCCGGCATCGATGCCGATGATGCGCGCTCGCGTCGGCGCGTCACCGTTACGACGACGTTCGGCAACGTCGCCGGCGCCGCGTTGAACGACGTAAACATGGTTCGGTCGTCGCGCGGCGTCGCGGTGTCGCGATCGGCGCGTCGATTGGATGATTGGATTTTTTCTGTCAAAAAAGTGACTCGGGTCGTCGGTTACTTTTTGTCTCTGTTTGTTTTACAACGCGTCGTCGCTCGCGGGTGCGACGACGCCGATGACGGATGAATCTTTTTTTCGATCACGCGTCGCCGGCGTAAATCTTTTGACCGATGGCGGTGAAGTCTGCATTCTTAAACTTGAAGACGCGCGTCTTGAAGACGCCGTCGGCGACGGCGAGCGTTTCGTCGCTCGCCCCCGTGCCTTCGTATTGTAAAACGCGATCCCACTCCTCCTTATCCTTGGTGTATCGGTACAGGGCGAGCGTGCTGGGGAAGTGGGTGTCGTCGCACTTCCGCGTCGCTTCCTCGGCGTCGGCCAGAGCCTCGGCTTCGTCGCTCGATTGCAAGAGGCTTCTTTGTTTCGACGAAGCGGAACGTTGTTGACCTCGTCGCGGTCTTCGAGGCGCGCACGTGCTAATCTTCAGACACCTCGGAATGTCGTTGAGATGCATGGAGATGCGAGAACCACCGATCAAGGGTTCGTGAATGAAGACGCGCTCTCGATCGGCGAGGTAACCCCAACCTTTTCTCGCGCGTTTTTGCCACTTGTGCACCGCGCTCTCGCTCGCGAGCTCAAAGGATTGCGATCGCATTTCGCTCGAGCACTCGTCGTCCGAGTAGAGCATCAACCCCCCCAAATCCCACTGATTGTGCATCTTACTCGGAGATTCGCTCCCTTTGAGCGATTCTAATCTCCACCACTCGCCGTATCTCGCCTCTTCCTCCGCCGCTTCGTCCTCGCCATCCATGAGTTCCACCGTCGGACGTCCCGTCTTTGGGTCTCGCACGACGTTGTCAAACTTGTGTCTCTCCGTCTGCGAAGACAGCGCAAACTTAGTCACCGCGTCCCTCGTCGTCGGGTTCACCATCGTGTACACCAACAACGCCATGGACGCGATCAACAAAACGCTCGACGCGAGGTTACACCGACAAAATATATTCGTCGACGACGCGTTTTTCCTCGCTTCATCCGCGTCGTCGAAAATGTCATCCACGAGATCGCTCTCATCCGCGTCCACGCCCGGTCCGATCTCTACATCCTTTTGCCGTTCGTACGCCCCGACGGCGTGCGCGGGAGGCGCATCGGGGCCTAACGACGCCAACAGCCTCGCCTTGTCGTCGTCGTCGTCGCGTTCGTCGTCGACGATCAATCCTTCGCCCCGTTGATGCGGTGCCCTCGAGGAATTCCCATCATCATCCACGATCGCCTTGTCGTCGTCGTCGTCGCCCACCGCGAACGCGCTCGCGCGTCTAGACATGAGTCACACCGTCGTCGTCCCGCGAGACGTCGAGTCGTTCTCTTCGCCGAGACTTTCGTCGGCGCGTGAGAGAGTGAAGATTAGATGAGATAACATGTCTGACCTTCCCGCGGGTGACGAGTCTGATGCTTCAGAGGATGGCTACGGATTTGGTGTTTTATTATAAAACCAGTAATAAATGAATGCGTGCGCCGACGGAGCGGCGAAGATGCGTCGCGCGATGACGACGGTCGTCGTCGTCACGGCTCGTTTTCGAGGGCGGGCGACGACGAAGACGCGGATTTGAGCGCGTCGAGCGCCGCGGACATGACGCTCGCGGTGGCTTGTTGCGTCGACGCCCCGGATTCGCGAAGCTCGCCAAAGGTTTGGGAGAGGGAGCGAACCATGTGGGCGATGTCCTCGGAGGAGGACGCGGCGCTGCCGCCGGTGGATAAAGAAGAGCCCGCCGGGGATTTCGTCGTGACTTTTTTCTTCTTTGACGGGAGCGCCGAGCCGAGACCGGCGACGGCGATTTTGGGCTCGGGCGCGACCGGAACGGCGGTAGCGGCGGCTGGTTCGTCACCGCCGATGGACGTGCCCTCGGTGTTACGCATGCGCTGTTCAAACATGCCGAGCATCGGACGAAGCGCGCGCCCGAGTTCAGTCTCCAGAACCACCTTGGGCAAGTCTAAAATTTTCTGCGGAATTCCGGCGCCGACGAGAAATTCGGCGGCTTCGTTTGAAAAGTTGTTACAGTTGTGTTCCAAGAGGTTGTACGTCTCCGGCGTGAATCTCGGAGCGACTTCTCGCATGAAGTTCTCCCAGGTTTCCTCGTCAACCTCCGTCTCGCCGAGCTTTTCGACGCGCATCGGCGCGCCAAACTGCGTTTGCGTCAACGTCGCCGGGGCGCACTGTAAACCGTGCCCAAACCAATACTCTTTCCCGTAAACTACGATTCCGGTGTGGTACACCGCCTCGATCGTCGTCCCAAGAAGATCACCACTGAGCATTCTCGCCATTCCACCGCTGTGAGACGAGCGAAAGAACGCGCGCGACGATGCGACTTTAGTCAGTCTTTCCAACCTTCTAAAACTTTCCGACGGCTGCTCGCTTCGTCGCGTCCTTCACCGACACGTCGCGTCACGTTCCGCGAATAAACGACGCTCGACGCGTGAACGCGCGAACGACGAAACACCGATAAAGCGCACCTCAAGTCGTACACGTGCAACGAAACCTCGTGCGTCGTCGTCATCTTCCTCTTCCGCGCGCCGCTCCTCTCCTCAGTCTGTCTTTTCCTTCCTTTCGTCGGCACCTCCTCTCCGCGCGCGCCGTCGTCCGTTTTCCAATCCCTCCGCGACCGAGCGAGCGTTCGCTGAGTGCGCGATAAATGACAAAACGCGCTCGCGCGTCGCGTGCGCGCCCGAACCTCGTCGTCCGCGCGTCGCGATCTCTGGTGTCAGTCAGCCAGTCGGTCCGTCGGGTCGGTTCGCGTCGGTCGGTGTCCGGCGTCGTGTCCCAACATGCATAGGTCCGTGTTGTAATAGTATCAGAAAAGCGCGCGCGGCGAGAGACGAAAACCGGACGATCGATCGATCGATGCGTGATGTCAACGACCGACCGACCAACCGCCGGTCGATTGAACAAGATGCCGAGCTGACGCGATCTCGTTGCTCACTCCTCGTCGCGCGCGATCGCGACCCGGACGCTCGCGCGCGATCGCGACGTCGAAAGGCAAAAGTCAGCGAACGATCGTCAATCATGGTGAGCGCGGAGATGGCGGGATGCCTCGCGGCGTGCTTCGCGTCGTGGAAAGTGCTCATGGCGAAGAGCCGACCGCATTATAAAAAACGCAAGGGTGCGTACAGCGTGGCGTGTGAAGGGACGACCGGGGACGTCGCGGTGTGGAGAAACGCGGATCGAAAAGATTTTCACGTCGAGCCGTTCCCGGGATGCGATACCGTGCACAAGGTTTTTGAGTACGCGTGCGAGAAGAATGGAAACAGAAACGCGATGGGGGAGCGTCGATTGATCCAGCGAACGACGGAGAAAGGACCGGATGGGCGGGAGGTTGAGAAGCTGAACCTCGGTGAGTACGAGTGGATGACGTTCCGAGACGCTCGCGCGCGCGTGGATGCCATTGCGGCGGGGTTGGTTGATCTCGCTGGGCTCAAGCCGCAAGACAAGGTGATCATCTACGCCGATACCAAACGAGACTGGCAGCTCACGGCGCAAGCGTGCTTTCGCATGAACCTCACCGTGGTGACGATTTACGCGACGTTGGGTGAAGATGGCGTGCAACACGGCATCAACCAAACGCAAGCGAGCGTCGTGGTGTGCGATGGGAAGCTTTTGAAGACGCTCACCAAGGTGGCGGGTAACTGCCCGTCGCTCAAGCACGTCGTCACCATGGGCGAGCCAGAGCAAGCTTCTTTGGACAAGCTGCCGAAGAGCGTCTTCCAAGTTGGTCTCGATGAAGTGGCGCGACTCGGCGCTCGCAAGCCGATGGAAGCGCGTCCGCCAAAGCCGACGGATATTGCCGTCCTCATGTACACGAGCGGTACCACGGGCGCGCCAAAGGGTGTCATGCTCAATCACTCCAACGTGTGCGCCACGATGAGCGGTCTCAAGGATGCCGGCGATTTCACCAATAAAGATGTCTACTTGGCCTATTTGCCGCTCGCGCACATCATGGAGATGGCGGCCGAAACCGTCATGCTCGCTCTCGGTGCCGCCATCGGTTACGGCTCTCCGCAAACGCTCACCGACACTGGATTGAAGCTCGCGCCGGGCTCTCGAGGCGACGCGCCGACGCTCAAGCCGACGTTCATGGTTTTCGCCCCAGCCGTTCTCGATCGTGTTCGCCAAGCCGTCCAAGCCAAGTTTGGAGCCGCGAGTCCGGTTCTTAAGAAGCTCATCAACGCCGGTCTCGCCGCCGGTCGCAAGGACTTTGAGGCGGGTCGCATCGGCGCGCCTTTCTTTTACAACGCTCTCATCTTCAAAAAGGTGCAAAAGCTCATCGGCGGTCGCGTGCGCATTATGATTTCTGGTTCTGCTCCGCTCTCTCGCGAGACGCAAATCTTCATGCAAACGTGCTTCAGATGCCCGGTGCGTCAAGGCTACGGCTTGACCGAGACGGGCTCTTGCGGTACGATTGCCTCATTTGACGATTACTCCCCGACTGTCGGTCAAGTGTTGACTTCTGTTCGCATTTCTCTTCGTGACTGGGAGGAGGGCGGATACAGAACCGCCGACGCGCGCGATCCATCCATCGGCATGCCGCGCGGTGAGATTCTCATCGGTGGCCCCGTCGTCTGCCAAGGTTACTACACCGCCAAGCACATGCCGGATCCGGAGCTCGACGCCAAGAACAAGTCTGAGTTTAGCGTCATCGACGGCGTTCGCTACTTCCACACTGGCGACATTGGTCAGTTTACCGCCGACGGTCAACTCATGATTATCGACCGCAAGAAGGACTTGGTCAAGCTGCAACAGGGTGAATACGTCGCTCTCAGCAAGGTTGAAAACGTCCTCAAGCAGTGCCCGTACGTCGGTATGGCGATGACTTACGCCGATTCCAGCCACAGTTACTGCATCGCCATTTGCGTCGTCAACGAGGCGCCGATTAAAAAGTTTGCCAAGGAAAAGGGCATCGTCGGCGACATGGACGCTCTCTGCGCCAACGACGCCGTCATCAAGGAAGTCACCGCCGCGTGCAAGGCTGCGTGCAAGACGGGCAAGCTCGTTTCCTTTGAAACCCCGAGCAAGTACATTTTGACTTCTGAACCTTGGACGCCGGATAACGACTTGGTCACCGCCGCCTTCAAGCTCAAGCGTCAAAACATCGTCGGCGCCTTCAAGTCTCAAATCACCGCTCTGTACAAGTAAGCCGACGTGCCCACGACGACGAAGCGCCGTGCGACACCGCAACGATCACTTTCGCTCTTCTGCTTTCCTTCTTTCTTTCGCGTTTCAAACCACTCGTTTTTAATAATCAAAGCGAAAAGCTCTCTTTGCACACAATTGGAATCATTCGTCGTTCGTCGTCAGACGCGCGCGCGCGGACAAAGCTCGAGAGAGATGTCGTCGATGCCGTCGAACGAAAACCGCGCGGCGTCGAAACAACGAAGAGGGAAACGCGCGGGAGTCGGCGGCGTCGTGAACGTCATCGAGACGGATGATTACACGGTGACGCCCGCGCAGACTGAAGTCTTGGCGAAATCACTGCGCGTGTACGCGACGATACCCCGAGCGATCGCGGAGGCGCACATGCGATTGAGAGGATACGAAGCGCCGGGGGAAGACGCGACGGATGCGTACGTGCGTGGGGCGCTGTTGAAGTGCTTGGTGCGAGAGGTGTTGAGTGAAAGAGAAGCGAGAGCGCGAGGCGAGCGGTTTGACCCGTACGTAAACGCGAGAGGGAAAGAAAAGACGACGACGGCGGCGGCTTTGAATGATGAAGAAGGTACGCGAGGACGGACGATGACGAAAGAGCAGACGGAGCGGGCGGCGAGCGTGGAAACGCGGGTGATTGATGGTGGGAGCGATAGCGATGAATCTGTCGGGAACGTCGCGTGTAGTAAAGTGACCGAATACGAGAGTCCGTCTGAGAGCGAGAGCGACGAGGAGGAGGATAACGACGACGACGACGACGACGACGAATATAGCGATGATGATGATGTGAGTGGGGAGAGCGACGGGGGGAATTACTTTGGTCGCCACGCGTCCGAGCCGCCGGCACCAGAAGGGGCGAATCCGTTTGCGTCGATGGATTTCGATCCCGCGCAGGAAGTGAAGAGTCAAATCGCCGAGGCAAAGCGTATCGTCGCCGAGCGAGACGCGCGCGCTAACGAGCTCGCTGATGCAATCAAGTCACTGAAAACGGACGATGGCGCCTTGAGTCCGACGGCGTCGTCTCGCGTCGCCTTTAGCGATAAGGGCGACGACGCCACGTCTGTCGCCGGGTCTGAACTCACCGACCGCTTCGACGCCATCTCCATAGCGTCCATCGCCGCAACGCTCGGAAGCGATGCGGCGGATCGCGTCGCCGATGTCGAAGGGAGCGAATTCGACGCCGTATCCCTCGCGTCTCACGGCACGCGCGGTATCGCGGAGGAAGGCTCTGACGACGAGCGCGCCGGCGTCATTTACGAAAGCGAGAGCGACGAGCGTCGACATCGCTTGAGCGCAGACTTTTCCGACGACTTGGATCTGCACCACGCCAAGGAGAACGCCCCACCGACACCCTAGCTCGGCCTCGACGCGTGATTCGCGGTTTAGAAGAAAGAGACGAATGTAACTGATGCCTAGCGCCGCCACCCGGCGGATGAAGAAAAAAGTCACTTTTTGTCCACGTCACTCAGCTCCCACGAGTGCGCGCCACAACGTGTCCTCGCGTCTCACCCGCCGCGACGAAAACCTCGTCCGCGAGACGACACCGAGACGCGCAGAAAGGTTCTGGTGCACTCGCGACGCGGTGTTAAGAACCGATCCCGATGTCCGCCGCGGCGAGCGCGGGGTCGTCGACGAGGTCGATAATCTGGTTTCGAAAAGCGCTGAGAATCCACGATAACCCGGCGCTCGCGGCGGGAATCGCCAACGCGAAGAGCGCGCAGCCCGTCTTTGTGCTCGACCCATGGTTTTGTAAACCCTCGAGGGTCGGACCGAACCGCATGCGGTTCTTGCTGCAGAGCCTGAGCGACTTGGACGCGTCGCTTCGAGACGTCGGAAGCTCGCTCTTGGTGCTCCATGGAGAACCGCGGGTGGTTCTTCCTCGCGCGTGCAAGTCTTGGAAGGTGGACTTGGTGACGTGGGAGCATGACATCGAACCTTACGCCAAGATACGAGACGGTGCCGTGCGAGGCGCACTCGAGCGAGCCGGGGTGGAGTGCGCGAGCCCGAGCGGTCATACGCTGTATGACGTCGACGAGTTTCTCTCCAAATGCGGCAAAGGAGGACCACCGACGACGTATCAGGGGTTCCTCAAAGTCATGGATAAGATGGGGACTCCAGCAAAGCCGATCGATGCGCCGACCAAGATGCCGGCGCCGTTCTCGCTGAGCCTTGAAGAGACGGGGGATTTAGTGCAAGGCGTCGCCGACGGCTACGGCATACCGAATTTGGAGGACCTCGGGTACGAAACTCTCGCCGACGACGAAGGATTCCCCGCGAGAGGCGGCGAGACGGAGGGTTTGAAGAGATTACGCAAGCAGCTCGCGCGCAAAGAGTGGGTCGGTAAGTTTGAAAAGCCAAACACGAGCCCCACGACGCTCTTTCACGGTTTGGACGTTGCCAAGCCAAAGCCAAAGAGCCCGTTTGAAATCGCCGCGGGCATCAAGAGTGAAGACATGAAAATGGGACCGGACGTCTTCATGACGCCTTCGACGACTGCTTTGAGTCCGTACATGAAGTTTGGTTGCGTTTCGCCGCGCGTATTTTATCATGAACTCAACGGCGTGTTGGCTGAACTAGGCGGGAAGCATTCCAAGCCGCCGGTGAGTTTGATGGGACAATTATTGTGGAGAGAGTTTTACTACGTCGTCGGCGCGGGAACGCCAAACTTTGACAAGATGGAAGGGAATCCAATTTGCCGCCAGATTCCGTGGAACAAGGATAAAGAGCTCTTTGCGGCGTGGGAGAATGCACAAACTGGCTACCCGTGGATTGACGCCGCCATGACGCAGTTGCGCCTCGAGGGTTGGCTTCATCACTTGGCTCGCCACGCAGTCGCGTGCTTCTTGACCAGAGGTGACTTATTCGTGCACTGGGAGTGGGGTAGAGACGTCTTCGACCGAGACCTCGTTGACGCCGACTGGGCGCTCAACAACGGCAACTGGATGTGGCTCTCGTGCTCAGCCTTTTTCTACCAATACTTCCGAGTCTACGGTCCGCATTCTTTCGCCAAAAAGTACGACAAGGAGGGCGAGTACGTCAAGCACTACCTCCCAGTACTCAGAAACATGCCCGCCAAGTACATCTACGAGCCTTGGCTCGCCCCTATCGAGGTTCAGAGAAAGGCGGGATGCGTCGTCGGCGTCGATTACCCGAGTCCCGTCGTCGAACACGCCGTCGCGAGCAAGGCTTGCATAGAAAAGATTGCCAACGCCTACGCCGCGCACAAGGATACCAACGCCAAAACCGGCGTCAAGCGCGCTCGAGGTGATTGACGACAGACCTGCTCCTTTTTCACCGTAGTCCTTTTCACTTGTAATTGTTTAACGTAGCGGCATGGTCCGAGTCGCGTGGATCCGCGCGCGTAAAACAGCCTTTGACTCGAAGTGTGAACACCATTCGCTGCCCACGCACATGGACGTAGATACCGAACGCGCGGCGTTGATCCCGCGCGATCGTGACCCGACCGCGACGAAAGATGCGTCGTCGTCGTCTCGTCGACGACGATGGGCCGTCGTCGGTGTCGCGACGAGCGTCGTCGTCGTGGCGTGCGTAGCGATGGTGTACTCGACCAACACCCAAGGCAAACTGTGGACGACGTCGCTCGGACTCCCGATCGGTGGGGTGCTGGCGATCAAGAACAAGGTGGAGGTGACGCGGAGACAGTACAGAGGGGATTTACACACGCTGTCGTGGCACCCAAAGTCTGGGTTTTCGTGCGAGTCGGTGCGAAGAGGAAAGGAGGACGTGCGTCCGCTCAAGGTGATGCTGGCGGAAGCGTTAGCGGAGGGAAACCTGACGGCGGCGGCGGCGATCGGAATGAATGAAAAACACGACGCGCGGATGAGAACGGCGGCGAGCTTGTTGACGCGAACGATAGAGCGGTACATGCCGAGTAGACTCGAGGCGAACTCGCCGCCGTTTCAGATTTTGTTTGAAGTGCACGATAATCCAAAGACGCCGTGCTCGGTGCCGGCGTTTGCGAAAACCCGGTGCGATTTCCCGCGTTGGACGCCGGTTTTCGCCTTTGGTAGCACTCCGAAGGACACAACTTTGTTACCGCCGCTCGTACCAGCCACGCTCTTGGTGCTCAACAGATGCATTTCGGCGGCGCTGGAGAAGAAGCGGTTGAACTCAAACGAGCCGCTGTGCGAATTTCTTCAATATCCAGAGGAAAAGTATTCTGCGGCGGTCGACTGCGGCAAGGATGACCTGTACAAGGCGGCGTGTAGGTATCACGGATTATTTAGCATCGATGCGGTCGACGACAGGAGCCAGTACGAATGGGATAATCTCATTCCGCGCGCCGTCTGGCGCGGGAGCGATTATCCCTTTCTCAATGAAGCCTTTAGCAGTCACAAGCCAGACGCGAAGCAATTCATGGAAAAGTTGATGCATTCGCAAGACAGACAAGCCGCCATGCGCGCAATGGTCGACTCTCCAGACATAGGCCCGAGGTTACGCACGGTGCTCCTCTCAAAACTGCACCCCGAGTTGATCGACGCCCGCTTTTACACGTGGGCGAACATCCTCGATCCCGTCGTCGAGGTTGGCAAGGAGCTCGGTTTTGAGGCGACGCAATCGATGTCGGCGAAAGATTTCGGCAAATTCAAGTATCACTTAGACATTGGTGGCGGTGGCGGCACAACCTGGAGCGGTGTCATTCCCAAGCTCTCCATGCCGGGCGTCCTCCTGCACCACGAGACGTCCATGAAGGATTCCTACTTTGACTCGCTCACGCCGTGGGTGCACTACATCCCCGTCTCCGAGGACCTCCACGACCTCATCGATCGCATTCAATGGGCCGAAGCCAATCCATCACACGCACGGCAAATTAGCGACAACGCCAGCGCCTGGGTCAGAGAGTTTCGCAAGCTCGAATCCTTGCTTCGTCACAACTACCAAGCCTTGGCCGTTCCGCTCGCGCAAGCGCTCGATTCCGACGCTCTCGTCCCTTTCGAGCTCGCTCACGCGTGGACGCCAAACGCCAGAACCCCAACCCTTCCGTCATCCGTCGCGTGAGCGCACGCGCGGGTTATCAATCACACGTCTTGTATTGAACACACGTTAGACAAAACCATCCAACGCTACGCGTCCGCATTTCTGTCTTCCCCACTGGGGAGGGAGGGACAAGATGCAGTGCACTCAGATCTTCAGTCACCGCCGCCGCCATCGGGTACCATGGAGGACGAATCCACGCCGTCTCGACGAACGCGAACGCGGACGTCCAGGGCATCGTTCGCGCGTCGATCGACGACGAGTACCGCGATGACGAAGCGCGTCGTCCGACTTTTCATACTGTGTGTCGCGATCGCGTGCGCAACCTGTGTTGGCGTCGTGGTTGGATCGAAAGATTACTACGCCGCGTTGGGTGTCTCCCGGGGGGCGGACGAGTCGCAAATCAAACGGGCGTATCGAAAATTGGCGCTGAAATATCACCCGGATAAAAACCCGAACGATGAAGAGGCGAAGAAACGGTTCACGGAGATTTCGTCGGCGTACGAAGTGCTGAGCGATAAGGAGAAGCGCCGGATTTACGATCGTTACGGAGAGGAGGGCGTGAAGCAACACGAAGCGAGCGGGGCGAGCGGAAGAGGAGGAGGCGGAGCGCAAGACATATTTAGTCAGTTTTTCGGCGGTGGATTCGGTGGATTTGGGTTTGGTCACGATGACGGCGAACCGGAGACGCCCAAGGCGCCGACGGTGCGCGTGGACTTGACCATGTCTGTGAAGGAGGTGTACCTCGGAGCGAGCGTGCGAGTGCGACGCGAAAAGTTGGTCACGAAGAGCGCCAGAGGAACGAGAAAGTGCAACTGCAAACAGAAACTTGTGACAAGACAAGTTGGACCAGGGATGTATCAGCAGTACGCAGAGCAGCAATGCGAAGACTGTCCGAATGTAAAGCTGGTTCGAGAGGGCGCGGATTTGACGGTGGACGTCGATCCGGGCGTTCCAAACGGACACGAGGTTCTCTTCTTTGAAGAAGGCGACGCCATGATTGATGGCGATCCGGGTGACTTGCAGTTTATCGTCAAAACGGCGTACGACGCGCAGAATAAGATTACTCGAGTGGGCGCGAGCGATTTGCACATGACGTACGAAATCTCTCTCGTCGACGCCTTGAATGGATTTTCCAAAGTCTTCACCCACTACGACGGCCACGAAGTCGTCATCGCGCGCGATGGGGTCACCGTTCCGTTTGCAAAGATGACAATCCCGGGCGAAGGCTTACCAAAGCACAACCAGTTCAAAAAGTTTGGTGATTTGCACATCACTTTCCAGGTGCAATTCCCAAACAAGTTGGACAAGTCTCAACGCGACGTCGTCGCTAAGACTTTTAGCGGCGCAAACTTTGTCGAGGTCGGCAAGATCGATTGCTCTCTCGTTTGACGCGTAGATATTCTACATCTTGACGATTCTTTTAATATTATCTACCGTACGATCGGACAATCTGCGACGACGTGCAGCACGCTAGCGTGGACCTACGATTCGTGTCAATCGGAAGAGTACCTTTTGCGCCTCAATTACTTTGTCGATCGTGTTGTATAAAATTGAGACAGTTGGAAAACGCCTGAAAAATAACTTTGTCGATCGTTTCGTATAAAAAAAATCGATGAAGAAAAGACTTGTAGTAATGGAAAACGCTTTACGTCATCGACAATCAACGGCAAAAGAAACAATGAAGCAGTGATTATGGGTATATCTCACAACGCAAAAGGATAACAAAGTCGCCGCGAAAAACACTCCGAGTTCACGTCGACGCCAGTCGTTATTTAAGTACCGGTACATGCTTATTAAAATGGAACTTACTTAGATGAGTCGCTACCTTTCTCTTCGAGAAGGACATTCTAACTTCCAATCTGCGCCAAAAGTCTCGTCGTCAGACGAGCGCGTTTGCGGATGCGTCTTTAACTCACTCGTTACTTGATGAAGAGGTCAAAGACGATTTTGTGGAAATCAACAGTCGCCGGAGACGTCTTCATCTTCTTCGACTTGGTGCCCATGGTCGTCGCACCGAGCTTGAGGCTCGCCTCAAAGTCCGTCGAGAGCGCCATGGATTCGTTCTCAGTAATTTGAACAGACTTTCTCACCGAAAAACCGTTTTCGGTCGACGGCGACGTCACGCCAGACGTGGTGAGAAACTGAAAACCAATGTACGGCTCCTTCTCCTCGTAGTCAAAGTTACCGCTCAATTTCAACGTCAGCGGGTCAAAATCAAAGCACTTTTCATAGTAAATCGTGCTCTTGCGCGTGTCAACGTTGATGTCGCCGTTAAACCACGAATCCGTCACCTTCCACTGCAAGTTGGGTTTGTAACTGAACACCTCCCGTCCAAACGAATTCCCGTCATTCTCCTTTTGCAGCGGCACGTCCGTTCCCGCCGTGATCACCACGTCCGGCGCGATCGGAATCCCCAACCGGAACTGTTTGCGAATCCTCAACAGCACCTCGGGCGCCGTTCCGAACTGCACGTACGACTTCAACTTATGCAGCGCATCCTCAGCCTTGTCCGCGACCGCGTCGGCCGCTTTTTCCATGTTCATCGCCGTCGAGTCGCCGTCGAGTCGCGCGTGGACGGACGCGCGCGG
>Ga0181580_10002053_pt1 | contig 16204 bp, 9 predicted proteins | sample 071ome_23_FD_132413 | JGI IMG/M metagenome (GOLD analysis project Ga0181580, IMG submission 132413) | Coastal salt marsh microbial communities from the Groves Creek Marsh, Skidaway Island, Georgia - 071403BT metaG (megahit assembly) | ecosystem: Environmental > Aquatic > Marine > Intertidal zone... | reverse complement strand
TCAAATTGGGATCATTTTGGCGATTGGGTGCATCAAACTCATTGTTGGATTTATCCTTCCAGTTGGTGATCAGTGCATTGTCCAACAAGTCATCCGGCAACCCATCGGCATCAATGTCTGATGCATCCAACCAAATGGCTAGATCTGTGATGTAGTTGGTTGGCATTTGAGTGGTTTTGGAAGGTAAGGGCGTAAAGTAGACGGCTTTACTCCAGGCGCTGCCGACTGAGTTACGGGCTTCCACCCGGGCGGTATAAACGCTGGGAGCTGTAAAGTCCTGGTCGACTTCCCAACTAAAGAAACCTGGAGCGACATTCCCCAGCGAGATGGAATGATCCCAACCGGAAGAGGTTTTCCCCGGATCATCACTACCCCAGTGAATGATGACTTGCGTATCCGCCCCACCTGTAGAGAGCAGGGTACCGTCAAAGCTGACATTGGTCTGTGTGATGTCCGTCGCCACAAAGTCATCAGCGAGTACGGGTTTGAGGGGTTGTGCCAGGGTGGTGAAGGATTGTGGAAGGCTCCAACTTGTACCCGCTGAATTGACTGCCCGGAAACGGTAGAAAAAGGTTTTATTCAGAAGCAGGCCGCTCAAATCTTCAGCAAAGACCTCTTTTCCTTTGGTTCCAAGATCCAAACTGAAGTTCCATCCATTGACATCTTCATTGGCATCCGTGGCACCGTAAAAGAGAGTCACGGTTGGATTGTCTCCACCAGTGGATTCGATTTCACCATTTACCCGGGCGGTGGATGCCAGAACATCCGAAGCTGGTAGAGCTTTGACAAGGGCAGGTGAAGCAGGGATGGTAATGGTCAGCTCCTTGCTGCCTGTCGCCACTGCATCCGTAACAGTGAGAGTGACCACATAAGTGCCCCCAGCGGTCGGCGTACCGGAAATGGTCGGACCGGAGATAGACAATCCGGGAGGCAGATTAAACGCTCCGAAGGCCGGTGTGGCCGCATCTGTAGCGATCACGTAGGAGAATGCCTGGCCGACAGTGGCATTGGCCGTAGCAGCACTAGTGATGGCCGGGGCAATAATTGGAGTTTCTCCACTACCCCCGCCGTAGATGGCATCAACATCAGCTTGGCTGAGACCTGTTGAATAAATACGGAAATCATCCAGCTTCCCGTCCAGGTAGCGGTCATTCCAGTTGGAACGGCCAATGTAATTGTTAGTTCTGGAAATCTTAGGCAAATCCGTCCAACCGGTTCTCGTTTGCTTGAGCACACCATTCTTGTAGATTCGAAGGCTACCATCGAGATCATTGGTGGCAACAATGTGGAGCCATTTTCCGGTTTCCCAGAAACCACCGGGATCATTTCTTCTTTCAGTGGTTCCATTTCGAATACTCCACCATGCCTGGTTCCCGGTCCCCCTGTTGGCTAGAAGGATGTTGTGATTTCCAGCTCCGTTACCAAAGTCCATAACCCGGCTCCAGTTTTGATAGGAATCGTACCAAACCCATACAGAAACAGCCAAATTCCCGCCCAAGGGGAAGGAGGGTGCGGAAACCCAATGGCCCGAAGTGTCATTGGACGCCTTGTTTCCGGTATTTAAATCTACGGCGTTTCCAAACTTACCCGTAACAAAGGCCGCACTGTTCTTGACTTCTCCGTTTCGGCCCTGGCCACTGGCATCTGCAGCCACGGCACCGGAAGCTTCATCAAATTTATAGTAAAGCTCCAGTTTGCTCCCCTTGGTGTATGGGCTGATCGGGGGCACGATCACGGTGGAGTTCTCTCCCCAGGTGGTTCCGGCAGCATTGGTCGCCGCAAATCTGGCAAAGTAGATGCCAGGAGCGGAGAGGCCTGTGAGGGGAACAGTAATCGTGCTGATAGGCTGTCGCCCAAGCTCGATCTTATTCGCCCAGTTAAAATCTTCGGATTTACCATCCTCAATCCCCCAGTACATCGTGACAATAGGATCCTCACCACCATTGTCCGTGATCTCTACATTGACATTGGCGGTGGTATAATTGAGGTCAGTAACGGTGGCTGGATTGAGCTTGGCCTTTTTGATCTCAGGAAGAGTGGTAAAGGTTTTTGCGTCAGACCAAACCTTGTAACCACCTCGATTGGAAATCATGAGGCGGTAGTGGTATTGGGTCTCAGTGAGGAGACCTTTCATCTTTTTGGTGAAGGCTCCGGTTCCTAACTGCCCGGCACTGATGGAACGCTCCCAGGCATTGGGGTCTGTGCCACCATCTGTTTTACCAAAATAAACACGAACAGTGGGTAAAATGGGATCACCGGTTGAATCCACGGTACCGTTGGCCACGGCAGAATTCAGGCCAATGTCACTAGGATCTCCGGCAGTGATGGCTGGTGCATCCAGAAGGCCAAGTTGAATTTCCTTACCGGAGATGGCACTGCCCGAAGAGGCGACGACGTTGAAAGTGAGCGGCAAACGAATGTCCCGATTTGCCTGAGAATGGGAAAGGTTGTACTTTTGAGCCAGGTAGCCTTCCACATCCTGACGTTCCACATCATTTAATACTCTGCCAAAGATCAAGACCTCAGCCACTTCACAATCGGAATATTCTGAATTCCCTCTTTTGTAAGCAGCAAGGGCGAGTTGCCCAGGTTTATAATTGGTGTTATTGGAACCGCCATGTCCTGCAACTTGCAGTGCACCATTGTTCCAAAATGAAGCTAAAGGATTACCCGCATTGGTCATCGTTCCTGTGTGTTGATGCCAGTTGGTATCATTGGGACCATTGTTCCGAATCCAGCCTTCCGCATACCACCGGTTGACTCCACTATTGTGGAAACCGAAGAGCCAGTTACGGGTATTCGAACTAATTACACGGCCACGAGTACCTCCACTGTATCGGGCGACAGAGAAGAGGGTATAGCCATTGGTTAGACTATCGAAATTATAAGTGCTCCAGAGTACATCCTTGGGACCCGCTTCAAACTTAATGATCTTATGCCCATTGGGACCATCCTCCACCGTTGGGGCTGCATTTACATTATTCAGGTGCCGATCATTCCCAGATTTGTCATCCCAAGCAGTAATGGCAGTGCCTGCCGCCTCCGTAAAGTCATCTGCATCCAGCCAGAGCTCCATGCCTTCCAGAAGATCTGGTGTAAAGTACACATCAGGAAGAGATGCAGGGGCCGTACCGGTCAATTCCCCTGTCGATGAGTTAATGGAGGCCCATCCAGGTAAATCATTGGCACCAAAGAGGGTCGCTCCAGGAGCATCAATAAAGTGGGAGTAAGGTTTGGATGCATTTGCGTAGATCCGGGTAACTCCTGACTCAATATCCGGACCTGTTTTGGCAGAGAAGGAAATTTCTCCCATGATCGGCCCCCACCAATTGCCGGGAGCCTGGAGCATCTCGAGTTTGACATACTTGGTTTCCAGACCTTCCAGATCGATGGTAGTGGTCAATGGAGACTGATTGGCTCCACTCTTGGTTTTGACGCCTGTCTTAAATGTCGTCCAATTCAAACCATCTTCACTTTTATAGACAGTGATCGTACCATAATTGGCCGCATTCAGCTCGTTCTGATGCTCCAGCGTCACTTTATCAAAACGGTAAACCTGACCAAAGGTGAAGAGGAAGTCGGCATCTGCATTGATGGCTACATATTTTCCTGCATTCCAAGCGTCCCCACCGGAACCACCTGCCGGGATCACTCCATCGTTGAGCACAGACAAATTACCTGCAGTCAGTGCCGTGCTGGCAGAAACAGAGGACCAGCTCACAGGCAGATCGTCTTCCGAGCGGAAAGTTACACTCCTCGAACCAGTCGTCTCACTGGTGGCAACCACCGTTGCAGCATTGTTGGGTATGTCTATGACCACATCTCCGGGCACAATCGTGGGGAAAACATCAAAGGTGTACTTGGATGTGGATACGGTGACAAAGTTGCTGGCAGTACCGTTGGTGATGGTAATGTCGGAAAGATCAAAACCGGAAACCGGCACACCGGAAACTCCATCATGAAATTCAGCCGTTACGGAAACCGGAAAGGTCGTATTGGGAGTTCCGCCAGTAACGGTAAGTGTCGGCTTCAACTTGGTAATGTCTTCGAAGTTGTTCAAAATTTCCGCCGCATTGAGAATCTGGTTATCATAAACCCGCACCAGTGCAATTTGCCCGTCAAAGGATTCCGTCGAACTTTGTCCCCCACCGATACCACCGGTATTTGCTGCACCCCGAGTACCGAAGGCTGCGGAGTCACCTCCAGACCAGTCATTACCACCAGGTGTCTGTTCTCCGATAAATGTACCGTTCACATACAGCTGTAATTTCCCATTACTCACATCGTAAGTACCAACCACCTGGAAAAACTTGGCTGTAGCCGCCCCTTTGAGAATCGAGCTTGGGTCCGTGCTCAAGTCATAGGTAACCTCCGCATTCCCAGGCTGTTTCCGGACTTCGATCTTATTATCATCAATAAAGAAACCAAGCCCTGTACCCCCACCATCTTCAAAGACGATTTGTCCGTTCCCTGGTGTTGGAGTCAGGTTATCCGGCTTGAGCCAGATTTCCATAGACACTTTATTGTTACTCCAGTCCCCTGCAAAGTTCTGGAAGCTTCGGGCGGTGGTGGTTCCTGTCTGAACCAACAATGCACCAGCCTCATTGTTGATGGAGCCACCAATAAAATTGTAGGCATGGGAGAAGAAGGCTCCCGGAGCCTGAGCCGTCCTTGTTACTGCAGGACTGTTATCGAGCAGAAGCTCATGTCCTGCCGTACCCACTGTGTCTTCCCAGCGATTGTCACCATCCGTATCCTTGGTCGCGTCCACCTCCCAGTCATAGCCGGCGGTAGGTTGGGCCATGGCAGGGTTGGCCTGAAAGGAGATGGCTGCCCCCACAAACAACAAAACTGCAGTCAAGGTAGAATGAGCTGCAGTTTGAACCTTCGGGCTTCGGCTTTGGCTGTCCTGGAAACCACCACTTGCGAACCGTAGACCAAGGTATTCGACACTTTTTTTATGTATATTTTTCATTTTGATTTGATTGTAAATTCTACACACCCACACGGGATCCATGCACAATGGATCCGTAAACAAACAAGATTGATGCGATGCAGACTCTTCTATGGCCAACCCTTGTGGCATCGCATGTGTGCCCACCCATCACCCTTATCGCTACCACTTTGGTAGCCATTTCAGCAAAATTATTTGCGAAGGGAACTAGCAAGAAACTAAAATTTCAGAACAGTGAGTTGAACTGTCTGATATGGGTTGGGAATGAGACTGACGATTACAACTCTACAATCGTCTTACCCATCTATTAGCACTTGTTATCAGAATATTACAAATAATTTTGAAATTTTTTTAAAAAACCCACAAGCCATTAGCATAAATCAAGGCCAGCATTAAGAATGAGACTATTGATCTATCTTGAGGAATGAACGCTCCTCAGGGTATGGGCCTCATTGATCATTTTACATGTCGAAGGGTTTCAAGGGTTATTCAAACAACACCCATTTGGCCTCATCACTGTCGAAGGTGTACCAATTTTCATCTTTTTGACGCCAGAGCAGTATCCGGCCTGACGCAGCGGAAAAGTAGACCCAGCTTTGCTCTAGAGGGTTATAAACCCACGGCCAGGAATGGTAATTCCAGCCACTCAGAGTGAAGGCTCCTCCAGAGGTAGGGTTCTCGGTATCATCAGTTAAGTCCGGGATTCCATCGCTATCAGAATCATTCTCATCATCGATGATAATAAACCACTGCTCGTAATCGACCCAACTCGTCGACTGCTCACCATCCACAAAACGAACGATTCCACTGTAGAGATCTTCAGACCGGGTAAGTTCCGAAGTGTAGAGAGAATACTCATACACCGAATCCGTTACCTGCACACCATTGAGGGACACTTTATCTTCGGAGGTAAAGGAGTAGTTCCCTCCCCCACTGAAACCCGAGACCGCCCCATTTCGATTATCGAATACCTCAATGTCAGCGTTCCCTGATTCATCGTAAGTGAATGTTCCGGAAAAGTTGGAAACCAACCAGGTCGTTTCCGCCCCAATGGTGACCGGCCCGTCATTGGTATTCACATTGTAGGCGTAGACAAGCCCGCCGATGTAACTGCCGGCACTGCGTGAGAATATCCCCACGATGGAAGTCTGCATCCTGGCTGAAGTTGGCCACTGCACATCCACCGTTCCTGAAACCTGAAAATCCACTGCCTGGTTTCTTTGAATCCAATCATGAACGCCATTTCCGTCATTGTCCCAATCCGGCATTTCCCAGGAAATCGTACCATACTCAATCAGTGAATTTCCGGAATAAGCCATGTAGTCGACCTGATAAAGCGTAGGATCGGTCTCCGAAGGGGAAAATTCCTCGCTGACTATGCCATTATTATTTCGAGGTTGAGAGCTTAGGCCATCATAAGAGGTAAAGTAGATGGATGCCCCAAGATTGTTGGTATGGGAGCTGAGCTGCACAGACAGGGAATACACCTCCATGGCCGCGATGTTCTCTCCAGTCACAGGTACCTGGATCGCAAGAAATAGAGAAAAGGTAAGAATGGTGAAAATCTTATTCATAGTGAGAAAGGCTGAGAAAAAGAAGTTACGACATCATGTCTGGGTTTAGGGTTTCTGGCTACGAAAATTGAAACCAATCAGAAAGTTCGATCATCCAGAGTAGGAAAGTTTCCACTTGCGGGAAACCGGATTATCCAGACTCTTGTGGATTCCCCTTTTGGTGCCTATGAGCATTTTAGATCTCTTCAGCCAACTCGACTTCAACTCCTCTCAAGCCCCTTCTGCCAATGAGCCGGAGAAGTCGTCCACCCAAAATGGCACGATCAAAAGGATCGCCGAGTTGGAAAACCGCCTCAACCGACTCTCTATGATCACCATGGCTCTGTGGGAAATCCTGAAGAAACAATCCCCCGACCTCTCCGATGCAGAATTGTATGAACTGGTGAAGGAAATCGACCTTCGGGATGGCAAATTGGATGGCCAATATGTACAGGAAGCCAAGGAATGCTCAAATTGCGGCAAAGTGATGAACCCACAATATGCTCAATGCCTGTATTGTGGAGCAGAAGATCCTGAGCCCAACGTATTTCACGGTACATGACTCTTCTCGACCGGGTATCCGGTTGACTTTTTTCAAGTGGTACGGTTGGAAATCCAACCCGTATATATAATACAATGCCAGAAGACCTGAAAATCCACAAAATTGGAGTCATTCTCAACGGAGTTACCGGCCGTATGGGAAGGAATCAACATTTGCTGCGATCCATTGTTCCCATCATGCGGCAAGGAGGGGTACAAGTATCGCCCACGGAATTCATCATGCCCGACCCAATGTTGGTAGGGAGGGATTCCGTAAAGCTGGAAAACCTTTCAAGAGAAACCGGGATCAGCAAGTGGAGTACAGATTTGGATGCCTCGCTGATTGATGTAAGGAACCTGGTCTACTTTGATGCACAACCGACCAACCTTCGTGCGGAAGGAATTCGCCGGGCTGCGGCAGCGGGCAAACACATCTATTGTGAAAAGCCTGTGGCTTCAGATCTGAATATGGCTCTGGATTTGGCCAACATCTGCGATCAGGCCGGAATCAAAAACGGGGTGGTACAGAGCAAACTGTGGCTCCCTGGGATCATCAAATTAAAACGCCTGATCGAGAGTGGTTTCTTTGGGGAGATCCTCTCGGTCCGTGGAGAATTTGGTTACTGGGTCTTCGAAGGAGACACCATAGCTCCCCAACGCCCGTCCTGGTACTACCGCAAGGAAGATGGTGGGGGCATTATCCTGGATATGTTCAGCCACTGGAGATACCTGCTCGACAATGTATTTGGAAAGGTGAAATCCGTCTCCTGCACGGGAGCAACACACATTCTCCAGCGTAGGGATGAAGAGGGACAACCCTATCAATGCACTGCCGATGACGCCGCCTATGCAACCTTCCAACTCGAAAACGGAATCATCGCCCAGTTCAATTCCTCATGGAGTTCACGAGTGCGCCGGGATGACCTGCTCACCCTTCAAGTGGATGGCACCAAAGGCTCAGCCGTAGCGGGTCTCAGAGATTGCTGGACCCAGCATTATGGAAACACCCCCAAACCGGAGTGGAACCCAGACATCCCGCAACCCATCAACTTTTATGAAGGCTGGTCCAAAGTACCTGAACAGGAAACCTATGAAAATGCCTTCAAAACCCAATGGGAACTTTTCCTCAAACACGTGGTGAAAGAAGAACCATTCCCATGGAATCTTCACGAAGGTGCCAAAGGAGTACAACTTGCGGAGATCGGACTACAATCCTGGAAAGAACGCCGGTGGCTGGATGTCCCAGAACTGTAAAAACAAGATGAAACCTGTCGCATTAATCACCGGAGGTAGTCGGGGCATTGGTCTGGGCATCGCCAAAGCACTGGCTGGAAGTGGTGTAGACCTCGCCATCAACGGAGTACGTCCTGAAGAAGATGTCGAAGAAATGTTGGCCGACCTCCGGTACCTCGGAGCCACCGTACACTATTGCCGAGGCAACATCAGCTCGGCGGAAGACAGAGCCTCCATTTTAAAAAACATCCGGGACAAATTCGGTCAGTTGAATTTCCTGGTCAACAATGCCGGCATTGCACCGAAACAAAGAGTGGACCTTCTGGAGGCCTCTGAAGAGAGCTTTGACTACGTCATGGGCATCAACCTCAAAGGTGCCTACTTTCTGTCCCAAGCCGCCGCCCAATGGATGATCGAACAAAAGGCGGAGAATACCGCGTTTCCAGCCAACATCATCAACATCGGTTCCATCTCCGCCACCATGGCCTCTGTCAATCGCGGTGAATACTGCATTGCCAAAGCAGGCATCGCCATGATGACCCAACTCTTTGCCGACCGCCTCGGAAAAGAAAACATCCCGGTTTACGAAATCCGCCCAGGCATTACCAAAAGCGACATGACCGCCAGCCCGGAAGTCACGGCCAAATATGACAAAATGATTGCAGAAGGGCTCACCATCACCCCACGCTGGGGCACACCCGAGGACGTGGGCAAAGCTGTCGTCGCCTTATGCCGTGGAGACTTCCCCTACTCCACTGGCAACGTCATCATGGTCGACGGAGGAATGACCATCCCGCGACTGTAGAAGAATCACTTCTTCTTGGCAGCAACGGGTTGAGCAGGAAGGTTTGCTGCCATTTTGTCGATCTCCTCCTTGGAGTAGGACTTAAAAGTGCCCCGAGTCATTTTGGCCATCTCCTCCATGGGAGCTTCGGCACCCTTATTAGGGATTCCGAAGGCAATGGGATTCACCTGAATGCGTTTATTCTTCTTCACCATGGCCACGGTTTCCTCTGGATTCCGTGTCGAACCATCGGTCATAAAAAAGATCACTTGAGGCTGGGGCTTCATGTCATAGGCCATACGAAAGGGGTGTCTCCAGTCCGTACCAAAACTGGTCGGAGTTTTGTAAATGAGTTCTTCAAATTTCTTTTGATTCCCTGGTGTACAACTGGTCCAACTGGGAATCGCAGGCTTGTATCCACCGGCTGGACTAAAATCATGTGCCCCTGTGCTGGTCCAGTTTTTGGCTTCCACTTTGGGGTCCACATATTCTCTTCCTCCTGCATCCCATGCTGGACCGGAAAAGAAGATCAATCCCGTTTGAATCTCACGGTTAAACGCCCGTAAGGTTTTGGTCAATTCATGCTTCATGACCTTCAATTGATTGGCCCCCATGGAAGCGGAGTAATCGATAATAAAACAAATCTTATTTCCTTGGGCTGAAGTCCCCAGGAAACTCATCTTCATCCCCATTCCGCTACCAAGACCTAACCCCAACGTTCCGACATTGCCCACTCCGGAAATGTTCCCTACGTCTCCCATATCGGCTCCCACATCGAATGCCACAGCATCCACCGCGATCTCTCCGACATTCATTTCTACAGTGACAGGGGTGCTGTTCGAAGCTGAACTGGAACTTCTCTCCAGGCTTTTCTGCTTTTGCTTCTGTTCAATCTCCTCCTGCTGATCATCCATCATCGGAGCAAGGGAGTAGGCGATCGGTTCCTCCTCCTCTTCTGTAACAAAAAGCACGATCACCGTAGCCAATGCCAGAATCAAACCTGCCGAGGCCGCACCAATTCCCCAGGAGACCAACATGGTCTTATCCACTCCAGCGTTGCCACGTTTCGTCAGTATGCTACTTCCATGACTGGCTTCCGCAGGCTCCGCATACTCATAAGCCTCTTCGTCGTAATATTCTTCTTCACTCATAGATTTACAGAACAGTATAGAACAGAACTAAACAAAAAGATTAAGCTCTTCTCAGACTGTATAGCAAGCATTGATTCCAGAAGTTCGTCAAAACCAACAGGAAAAGACCCTGGTGATGAAAAAAATCACGATCTCTTCTGGAGCCATTTGCTAATTTGGCATCAATCCTGCCTGAGATTCACTGATAATATTACAAAAATAATTCAAAGAAGAAACATTAAATGATAAACAGTGGACATAAGCCAAAAGTCACAATTTCCTTCTTCAACTCCTGATAAAATCCTGAATACTCAGCTCCCCAAAGATGTCTCCCAGCAATCCAGAACTACAAAGTATCACCGCAAAGCTACCAGAGTATTTGGCTTCCCTTTTGACGTTAAAGGAAGTGCTCATTGCCAATGCGGTAATGATTGGAGAGATTCCTGCCCCAACTGGCGAGGAATCCAAACGCATGCAGTTCATGGTCGACCGCTTTACCGAAGACGGCCTGCATTCCATCAGCCACGATGAAGCCGGCAACGCCATGGCATTGCTTCCCGGCAAAAAGGGAGAGAAAACCATCCTCGTCATGGCCCATGCTGACACCCTCGTCCCCAAGGGCACAGAACATTCCCTCAGAGTCGATCAGGATCGTATCACAGGCCCAGGCATTGCTGACAACGGAATCGGCTTGGCCACCGTGGCCTCACTCCCGATCATTCTCGATAAGCTTGGCATTGAGCTGGACGACAACCTGCTCCTCATGGGCGTGGCTCAAAGCCTGGGCGAAGGCGACCTGGCAGGCTTGCGGTTTTTTCTGGAGAACAACCCGCTCCCCATCCGTGCGGCCTTATGCCTGGAAGGCCATCGACTGGGCCGATTGACCTACAATTCCCTCGGCACCCTCCGAGGTGAAATCAACGTACACATTCCAGAATCAACAGACACCTCCCTCCACTACGCCACCGGAGCCGTAGACCACTTGGCCAAGGTCGCAACCAAGATTCGGGAAATCCAATATCCACAATCGCCCAAGACCTCCGTCATCCTCGGCTCTCTGCACTCAGGAGCGGCTTTCAACAGGATTGCCAGAAAAGGTAAGCTCAAATTTGAGATCAACAGCGAAGACTTTGCACAGGTTGAAATCATCAAGGATCAAATCCAGAAAATTGTCGATGACACCCATTACACCACCCACGCCCAGCTCAGCCTCAATATCATTGGCAGAAGGAATCCAGGCGGATTGTCGGAGAATCACCCGTTGGTGCAGACACAGCTCGACATTCTCAATGCTCACCAGAATGAGCCCATTCCCGTCCCTTCCACGGGAGACCTCAGTGCTCTCGCCGAAAATCAACTCCCCGCATTGACCCTGGGCCTCTCCTACGGAGAAAATTTACAGGAACTCAACGAATCCATCCACATCAAGCCCCTGTTCAGCGGCATCTCCCAACTCATCGCACTCCTGCAGGCAATCGACAGAAATCTCTGCAATGAATAAAATCGAAGAATGGCTCAACAATAACACTTTCCATCACGGAGAGTTCTGGGATCTCCTCAAACTGATTGAACTCAAAGAGGAACAAAATCTCACCATTTCTCTTTGTATCCCCACTCTCAATGAGGAAAAAACCATCGGGAAGGAAGTCGTCATCTTCAAGTCCGAACTCATGGACCGCTATCCCCTCATTGACGAATTTGCCGTCATTGATTCCGGCTCCACGGACAACACCCGGGAAATCGCCGCATCCTTCGGCGCCGATGTCTACGAGGCCACAGACATCCTCCCCCATCTGCCTCAGAAAAAAGGAAAAGGCGAAAACCTCTGGAAAGCCATCTACCAACTCAAAGGCGACATCATCTGCTACGTCGATGCAGACATCTCCAACATTCACCCCCGCTTTGTTTACGGTCTGGTTGCCCCCCTTATTCACAGACCCAATGTGCATTACGTAAAAGCATTTTATGATCGCCCCCTGGCTTACTCCACCGGTATCCGCCCCAGCGGAGGAGGCCGAGTCACGGAAATCCTCGTCCGCCCCCTATTCTCCCTGTTTTTCCCGGAACTGACGGCCCTCATCCAACCCCTTTCAGGAGAGTACGCAGTCCGCAGAAAAGTACTGGAAAACATCCCCTTCCCCATTGGCTACGGTGTAGAAACTTCACACCTCCTGGACATTTATCATACATGGGGGCTGGATGCCTTTGCTCAGACCGATCTCGACCAACGCATTCATCGCAACCAATCCACCCTATCCCTTGGCAAAATGTCCTTCGGCATCCTCCAGACATTTCTGGAAAGGCTCCGTCAATATGGCACTTTTGATAAACTGCCCGAACTCGAAACCATCATGCGGCAATTCCAGGCCCAGGAGCACAGGTACCAACAAGTGACCTACGACATCCAGGAAGAAGAACGCCCCCCCATGCGGACCATCCCAGAATACTGCAAACTTCATAACCTCCCGCCACCTGAATGAGAGTCGCATTTCTGCACTACCATTACCGCCCGGGAGGTGTAACCAGGGTCATTGAAAATACACTCCCGCACCTCCGCAATCTTCACGACATTGACGCTCAGATCATTGAGCATCCAGGACTCAACTACGCCAACCCGGACGATCTCACAACAGATCCGGCAACGCTCACGAACGAACTTCAGGAACAGGCCCGCAAACAATTCGGAGCGCCTCCCGACCTCTGGCACATTCACAACCCCACCCTTGGGAAACACCCCTCTTTTCCCCAAGTCCTTTCCAACCTGGCCAATTCCCAAACTCCCCTCCTCCTGCATATTCACGACTTCGCAGAAGATTGCCGACCGGGAAATTACCAACTCATTCGACAAAACCCACACACGGAAAAACTCTATCCGATTGGAGAACACATCCACTATGCCACCCTCAACCAAAGGGATTACCAGATCCTGAACAACGCAGACATCCCCTCCTCGCAACTGCACTTGCTCCCCAACCCCATCGTTACCAAAACCCAAACTACCTCCTCCTCAACAAGCCCCTCCAAATCACCATTTCATTCCAAACAACTCCATCTCTACCCCGTACGTGCCACGACTCGAAAAAACCTCGGAGAACTCGCTCTCTGGGCTGCCCTGGCCGACCAAGACCATCACTTTGCCAACAGCATCGGCCCCACCAACCCCAACCAACGGGCATCCTATCAACGCTGGAAACAACTGGCCTCAGAACTGGAACTCCCGCTGACCCTCGGCCTCTGTGAAGCCCCTCAATTCCCCTTCCCCGAAGTCCTGGCCAACGCGGCATCCTGCGTCACCACAAGTCTGGCCGAAGGTTTTGGCCTGTCCTTCCTGGAACCCACCTTAATTAGAAAACCACTCTGGGGCAGAAACATCCCCGATATCACCAAAGACTTCACTCAACACGGCATCGACCTCAGTCACCTCTACACTCGAATTGATATCCCCCTCGACTTTTTGGATGCCGCCAACCTCAAGCTTAAACTACAAAGCCAACTCCAGGCACTGTACGACCAATACGCCACTCCCCTGCCCACAAAAGCAACAGAAACCGCATGGGAAGCACTCACACTGAATGGAGACACTCTCGATTTCGGACACCTCGACCAGGATGACCAGATACAAATCATCCGCCAACTCCACCAAGACCCCAAACTCAGAGACCATCTCCCCAAACTTTCTGAATTCACAAACCTCCAGGCTCCACACGATGATCAGGCCGCTCTGATCAGAACCAACTACTGCCCGGAACAATGTGCAGATAAGCTCTCCCAGATTTACCAAAAACTCCTCTCGACTCGTCCCGAAACACCAACTCACCTTGACCCCGACAAAATCCTCTCCCAATTTCTACATCCTGCACGATTCAGTTACCTACTTACCTGAGTTTTCCGCTAAACCATGCTAAAGGACCTTTTTTCCAATCTCAAAAGCCGCAGAAAAATTATTGATGCGGATGCCGCCCTTGTCGCATTCCCAAGATGTGGAATCGCCAGACTCCGAGACCTCCTGTGGAATTTCATCGTCCTTCAGGAAAACCTCACCAATGCCAAAAGACGCGGAGACTTCGATGAACTCTGGAAACTCAACAAATCCCGTGTTCCCCGTCTTGTCATGACCAATGATGATGACCCGCACACCAAATATCCCGACGAAATCCGTATGGATAAAATTGCCCACGAAGGCAAAAAAGTCGTCTTTCTGGCCCGGGATCCACGCAACGTCATCGCCTCTCTCTTCTACCGCCGAAGCCGCCGTGGCTACATCGACAGTAACTACTACTGGGGAACGCTGACCGACTTTATCCGCGAAGGCGAAGGAAGTTTTGAAACCCTGCTCACCTACTACGCCAGTTGGGCAGACCCGGAACGCGTCAAAATACACCACATCTCCTACGAGCAACTCCACGAACAACCCGCCCAGGAATTACTCAAAGTTGCCAAATTTCTCGGCATCTCCAAACCCACCCTCGAAACCTGTGAACGAGCCGTTTTCCAAACTCCGGCATTTGGAGAAAAAACCGACAGCTCCACCGCCTCCATCCCTAGGAAATCCGCCTACCTCGAACCCGAAATCCCGGAAAACCAGGAAGCCGAAGAACGCCCCGGCGAACCCTACCTTCGCGAATTCAACGACGAAGACCTCCAATGGCTCAAAGCCCAGATGGAAGCCTTCCTCCCCAACGAATTCCCCTTCTACCAAGACTAAAGTGGCGCATGCTTCCAGCTTGCGAAATCCAACCTTCTCTACGGCCGAATTGGCTCATGCAGATAATTCAGCAACATCGCTGAAGTTACCGCCACATGCCCACGGTTTCGGGCCAGGTGCTCCCCGGCCTGCCCATGCCAAACCACTCCCATCCGGGAAGCATCCGCCGCAGAATACCCCTCGGCAAGCAAACCACCAACCAGTCCGGTCAACAAGTCTCCACTTCCTGCACGGGCCAGAACCGAACTGCCGAACGGACTCATCGCCAGAGAATCCTCCGCCGCTATCCAAGTCTGTGGCCCCTTGAGCACCACGGCACCCTGCAAACCAAAATCTCTCATATAATCCCAAAGCAATTCCGGGTTCACCCGTTCCGCCATGGTGGAAGCCAACCTGGCAAACTCCCCAACGTGAGGAGTCAACACATACGGCCCTTTTACCTTTTGCACCAATGGCTGCTGCAAAGCATCCGCATCCAGAACCACCGGCAAAGTCGTATAACGAATGACTTCTTCAATCAAAGCCCTCGTTTCCCTTTCCGTTCCAATCCCCGGACCAATGGCGATAGCGGTGGCACGCTGCATTTTTTTGCGGACAGCCTGCATAGCTTCCATAGACAAACCTCCCTCCTCCGTTTCCTCACAAGGCACCCACATCGCCTCGGGAACAACGGCAGCAAAAGAACTCGCTACAGATTCCGGAACACATGCCGTCACCAACCCGACCCCGGAGCGAAGAGCCGCCTTCACGGTCAACAAGGCAGCTCCTGGCATCTCCCGGGAACCAGCAATCACCATTAAGTGCCCAAAGCTACGCTTGTCACAATCCGGATGCCGTAATTTGCGAAGGCAGTTCAACACAGAATTCGTCAAGACCTGACGACCTTTCTCGAAACCCATTTCTTTGTCCACCCCCTCATCAAAAAAGCCGATATCCAAATACCGCAGTCGCCCCGTCCACTTCAAAGCATCCCTCTCCAGCAAAGGAAACTTCAGCACCCCTGTGGCATAGGTGTAATCCGCCCGAAATGTATCTTCTCCTGATTCTGGACAAAGACCCGTAGGCAAATCCACCGCAGCCCGGAAACCAATCTCCATCCGATTCAAGCATTGCACGATCGTCGCAAGACCTCCCCCCAGAGGTGGCCGAAACTGCATTCCCAATACGCCATCCAGACAAAGGTCAAACGCTTGCCCCTCGATCTCAGTGCAGGCCATTTCCCCAGCTGGCAGCACTGCACAATGGTCCTCCGCCTCCAGTGCCTCAAAAGCTTCACGAGTCAAAGGACTGAACTCGGCTGGATCG
>Ga0181580_10002051_pt1 | contig 16205 bp, 20 predicted proteins | sample 071ome_23_FD_132413 | JGI IMG/M metagenome (GOLD analysis project Ga0181580, IMG submission 132413) | Coastal salt marsh microbial communities from the Groves Creek Marsh, Skidaway Island, Georgia - 071403BT metaG (megahit assembly) | ecosystem: Environmental > Aquatic > Marine > Intertidal... | reverse complement strand
GCAGCTTCTGACTTGATGCTCATTACCGGTCAAAAGCCGGTTTATTGTCTCGCCAAAAAGAGTGTCTCTAACTTCAAACTTCGCGAAGGGCAGCCTATTGGATGCAAGGTGACTTTGCGTCGCCAGATCATGTGGGAATTTTTTGACCGACTGGTCACGGCTGCACTGCCTCGTATTCGAGACTTTCGAGGTATTCCCAAACGCTCCTTTGATGGACGAGGCAATTATTCTTTGGGAATTAACGATCAAAGCATCTTCCCCGAAATAGAACTCGACAAAGTGAAACGTCAACAAGGCATGGACATTACCATTGTCACCAGTGCCAAGAATGACTCGGATGCCAAGGAACTCCTCACTCTCATGGGCATGCCGTTCACCAAATAAACGATTGAGAAATTTTTAATTCCTAAATGCTATGGCTAAGTCCTCTTGGAAAGAACGCAACAAAAAAAAGCAGAAAATCGTAGACAAATACGCTGAGCTGAGAGCTGAGCTCCGGTCCAAACGTGACTACGAAGGTCTGAGTCAATTGCCCCGCAATGCCAGTCCCACACGGATCGTGAACCGCTGCAAGATTACAGGCAGAAGGCACGGATATTTCCGTAAGTTTGGTGTTTCGAGGCTCACATTCAGAGAAATGGCTCTACACGGGCTCATTCCAGGGGTCACCAAGGCAAGCTGGTAAAGAAAGAAATTACTTATGGATCCTATCGCAGACATGCTGACCATTTTGCGCAACGCCAATTCCGCGTTGTTGCCAAAAGTCGAAATGCGCCACTCTAAAGTCAAGGAGAGCATCGCCAACATCCTCCAAAAAGAGGGTTTCATTACCGGGTATCAAGTAGAGGGCGAAAAAATCAAGAAACTTAAAATCACTCTCAAGTTTAATGGCCGTCAGGGTGTTTTTGCTGGTCTTAAAAAAGTCAGCAAGCCTGGATTGCGTCGTTATGTCGGGGCTGCAGATATCCCAAAAGTCTTGGGTGGCATGGGAATTGCCATTGTGTCCACTTCTCAGGGATTAATGACAGGTACCCAGGCACGGCGTCAAAATATGGGGGGCGAACTCCTCTGTTTCGTTTGGTAATCTTTAGATATTCATCACATGTCAAGAATAGGAAAAATTCCCGTCGATATCCCTGAAAAGGTCAAAGTTCAGGTTTCAGATCAACGTGTGGAAGTGGAAGGTCCCAAAGGTAAGCTCAGTCTCGCTTTGCCTCCTCTAGCGAGTGTTGCAGTGAATGACAACCAAGTCGTTGTGACCCGAGCTGATGACACCAAGCCATCCAAAGCTCAGCATGGCCTCACGCGTTCATTGGTTCAGAACATGGTGATAGGGGTAACCACTGGCTTCACCAGACAGCTGGAAATCCAAGGGGTTGGGTTTAAAGCAACCCTTGCCAACGCCAAAATCACCCTGAATCTGGGGTATTCTCATGAAATTGTCTACCCTGTGCCACCCTCGATTGACGTCACCATCGAGGAGAATGGAACGCGAGTAAAAATCGAAGGTCCGGACAAGGCTCTCGTGGGCAAGGTAGCCTCCGAAATCCGCAGTTTTTATCCTCCAGAGCCCTACAAAGGCAAGGGGGTTCGCTACAGTGACGAACAAGTCCGACGCAAGGAAGGCAAGTCGGTCAAATAAGGTGATTTAAAATGTGTTCACGGCAAAATCCGTGGTCCTCAAAAAATGAAATCCAATTCTAGGCAATTTAAAGTTCAACGACGTCGATGGCGTACCCGCAAAAAAGTGGTGGGAACCGCGGAACGTCCACGTATGAGTGTCAAATTCACCGGTAAGAATATTTACGTGCAATTCGTTGATGACGGCAAAGGATCCACTCTCGCATCGGTTTCGACGCTCCATAAATCACTTGATGGGAGAGAGTCTTTTTCAGCCAACGTTGTTAGTGCCGCAAAATTGGGTACTGAGGCCGCCAGTCGAGCCAAAGCCGCAGGGATTGAGCAAGTTGTTTTCGACCGTAGTGGCGCCAAGTATCACGGCAAGGTCAAGGCCCTTGCCGACGCCGCAAGAGAAGCAGGGCTGAAATTTTAAAGTGACTTTAAGGAGATAAACCGTGGTGGAAAATCAAAACACAAGAAGAACTCATCCTCAGCGCGACAACCGTCCCGGAGGAAGGGGAAACAATCCTCGCTTTGGGCGCCGTCCTCGTGGAAGAGACGGTCAGGATAACGGGTCGGAAGACAAGGGGCCTGAATTGTTCGAGAAGGTGATTTATATCAATCGCTCATCCAAGGTCGTCAAAGGTGGGCGCCGGTTCAATTTCAGTGCTCTGGTTGTGGGCGGTGACCGCGAGGGCAAAGTGGGCTTGGGCTTTGGTAAGGCGACAGAAGTTGCCAGTGCCATTAAAAAGGGCAGTGAAAATGCACGTCAGGAGATGGAAAAGGTTTCCCTCCGCAATGACACGATCCCTCACGAAGTTCACTCGGTTTATGATGGAGCCAACATTCTGCTGAAACCTGCCTGTCAGGGAACGGGTGTGATCGCGGGTAAGGTGGTGCGTTCTGTTCTCGATGCGGCAGGCGTCAGCAACGTGCTGTCCAAGTCTTTGGGGTCCAAAAACGCCGCGAATGTTGCGAAAGCCACACTGCAGGCCTTGAAGCAACTGAAACTGAAAAAGGATATTTATGCCAAACGTGGCATGGAAGTCCGACCCTCTCCATCCGCTGCTCCTGTTGCAGAAGCTGTGGAACCTGCAGTGGAAACATCAACTGAACAAGCTTAACCAACTCTATGCGTTTACATGATTTAAAACCTCAACCAGGTGCCAAGCACCGTCGCAAGCGTCTTGGGCGAGGCGAGGGTAGTGGTCTTGGAAAAACCAGTGGCCGCGGACACAAAGGTCAGAAAGCCCGCTCCGGTGGAACGGTGCGAGAGGGTTTTGAAGGTGGTCAAATGCCCTTGCACCGGCGCCTTCCCAAGCGTGGTTTCAACAACGCTCGGCACACAACTTATTTCATTCCCGTTAATGTGAGTGATCTGGATAAGTTTGACGCTGATGCCGAAATCACCCTTGATGTCCTGCGACAGGCAGGGCTGGCTCAAGGTAGCGGCGAAGGTGTGAAGATTCTTGGCCAAGGTTCTCTCTCCAAAAAACTGAGTGTCAAAGCTCAAGCCTTCAGCGCATCGGCAAAGCAGAAAATCGAAGCTGCCGGTGGCAGCTGTGAGATTGTTGAACGCATTCCCAAGACGGGACCGAGAGCACTTTAATCTTAGTATAGTTTCATGATCAATCGCATCAGAGGCGTCTTTACGACAACCTTGAACTGCTTCAAGATTCCTGAACTCCAGCACAGGATCATCTTTACAGTAGCTGTTCTTTTTGTCGTTCGTTTGATATCGCTGATCCCTGTGCCTGGATTGGATGGGGCTCTCCTCACTGAATTCCTCAAGGAGTCAGCGGCCAAGAACGATAACAGCCTTCTGGGTATGTATAGCCTCTTCACGGGAGGAGCTCTTGAGCGCTGTGGGATTGGCTCTCTGGGCATCATGCCATACATCAGCGCAACCATCATCATCCAGCTGCTGACCGCCGTATTGCCAGGCTTGAGTAAAATGGCCCGTGAAGAAGGAGGGCGTAGCAAGGTCATTCAGATAGGACGCTACCTGACAGTTCTGCTTTGTCTTGGACAAGGTTTCTTTATGTCCCTTGGTTGGGAGAAACCCGAAGCGCTCTTCCCTGGCTTTGCCGGGAACCTGGTCCTCTTCAGTCCTGATTATATCTGGGCTTATCGATTGCAAACAGTCCTGGTTTTGACCACTGGAACGCTTTTGCTGATGTGGCTGGGTGAGCAAATTACCGAAAGAGGCATTGGTAATGGTATTTCCTTGGTGATCACCATCGGAATCCTTGCACGACTCCCTGATGCTCTTCTGCAAGTCTGGGGAATGTTCTTCCCTCCCGAAGGGGTGGAGAAGGAGTTTACGGCTTTGACGGCCATCGCCATGCTCGCCATTTTTGTCATCGTCACAGGCGTCGTAATTGCGGTGACCCAGGCTCAACGCAAAATCCCCGTTCAGTATGCTCAAAGGGCAGTGGGGCGAAAGGTGTATTCAGGGGGTAGTTCCTTCATGCCTTTGAGGGTCAATTATGCTGGCGTCATGCCCATCATTTTTGCGCAAGCTATCTTGATGTTTCCTGACAAGATTCTCAGCTTGATGGCTCGTACCCTCGACGTACCGTTTTTTGATCAACTCAGTGCCATGATTACTTACGGTAGCGTGGGTTACATGATATTCGAAGGTCTCATGATTCTCTTCTTTTCCTATTTCTGGGTGGCGACTCAGTTCAATGAAATACAAATCGCAGACGACCTTAAGAAGTATGGTGGTTACATACCTGGCGTCCGACCTGGGAACGCTACGAGCGAGTTCCTGCATCGTACCATGAGTCGAATCACCTTTGCTGGAGCGATGTTTTTAACGGCTATCGCTATTATTCCCCTGCTGATCACGCGGGGTTTGAATATTCCTTTTGCAGCAGCCACCTTCTTCGGAGGTACGAGTCTGCTCATCACTGTGGGCGTCGTACTCGACACCATGCGCCAAGTGGAATCTCACTTATTAACTCGTCATTACGACGGGTTCCTGAAAAAGGGTCGCATCAAGGGGCGCAATGGATGAGAACGGGTCTGGTTTTTTGACCAAGATGCCGATCGTTGGCCATAGCCAGCTCACCGTTTATGATTCGCCCCAAAAATGAAAAGGAAATTGAGGCAATGCGGCAAGCTGGAGCATTGGCCAATCATGTTCTTCTAGAGACAGCCAAATCGATTCAGCCTGGGGTGACGACGGAGGAAATCGATCAAATAGCGGCCAAATGCATTGAAGGTTTGGGAGCCAAGTCGGCCTTCATTGGCTACAAGGGGTATCCTTGTCACACATGTATTTCTGTGAACGAAGAGGTCGTGCACGGCATTGCAGGCTCCAGAAGAATCGATGTGGGGGATATCATCAGTTTGGACGTAGGTGTCGTCTATGGGGGTTTTATTGGTGACAATGCACTGACAGTGGCTGCCGGAGGTTGCACTGTGGAAAAACAGGCATTGATGGATGTCACCGAAACATCCCTGCAAAAAGGCATTGCTAAGGCTGTGGCAGGAAATCGGGTTTCAGATATTTCCAGAGCCATCCAAGAGTATGTGGAGGCTAATGGAATGAGTGTGGTTCGGGAATTTGTCGGGCATGGAGTGGGGCGTAGCATGCACGAAGAGCCCCAGATACCCAATTATGTGGATGGTGGTTCCTCACCTCGCCTGAAGGCAGGTATGACCATCGCCATTGAACCCATGGTGAACCTCGGTGCTCCAGAGGTGCAAATATTACAAGATGGATGGACTGTGATCACCAGGGACCAGAAACCGTCAGCCCATTTTGAACATACGGTTCTCGTGACCGACGGTGAGCCGGAAATACTCACATGCGCGACCCGGATGGTTTTGAAGGATACGGAACGATCCTAGAATTGCTTGAAAAGGATCGTTTCTTGGTTGAGATGCCCAATGGACACAGGGTCTATGGGGTAATTCAAAAAAAAACAAAAATAGAATTGTCAGGCCTGAAAACAGGCGATAAAGTCGCGATTTTCTTCTCGCCGGCAGACATGGCGAGAGGGATCATTCTCAGGAAGTTGGAATGCTAATTTTATGAAGGTTAGAGCATCAGTAAAAAAACTTTGCGAGCATTGCCGCATCATTCGACGCAAGGGCGTCATTCGCGTGGTGTGCACCAATCCTCGCCATAAACAGCGTCAAGGCTGATACAAAGGATTTTAATATGGCAAGAATCATGGGCGTAGACATTCCCGGGCACAAGCGTATCGATATTGCGCTTAGATACATGTATGGTATCGGCCCGGCAATCGCAGGAGAAATCATTGAAGCAACTGGGATCAACCCGACCACCCGGGCCAAGGATTTGACAGAAGATCAGCTCACCAAAATCGTTCACGCGATCCAGGAAGGGCAATACATCATCGAAGGTGATTTAAGGCGCGAAATCAGTATGAATCTCAAGCGTCTTCAGGCAATCCGCTGCTATCGTGGCATTCGTCACATCCGTGGATTACCCGTTCGTGGACAACGCACGGGAACCAACGCACGCACTCGAAAGGGACCTCGCAAGACAGTAGGGGTGCAACGCAAGTCCTGATAAAGGATTCATGACCGCAGTATCTAGAAGCATTTACTTTCATTATTGATATGGCAGAGGAAGAACAACAAAACACGGAGGCCACCCAGGCTCAGGAAGCTACTCCAGAAGTGAAGGAAGCTCCTGCGGCCCAAGACAAGCCGGTTGAGAAGAACGATGCAGATCAGGCCAAGTCTTCAGATGGCCCTGCTCCTGCCGAGGCACCATCGGCTGCCGAGCTCCTCTCGACAGATCTGGGGCCAGCCAAAATCATCAAGGCCAAAGGCTCCAAGAACGTCGTTGCAGGAGTGGTGACCATTTGTGCCACGTTCAACAACACCTTGGTGTCGATTACCGACATGCATGGCAATGTGGTGAGCTGGTCCTCTGCAGGCAAGGTAGGCTTCCGAGGTTCGCGTAAAAGCACCGCTTTTGCGGCACAGCAAGTCGCTCAGGATGCTGGTCGCGCAGCTATGGCTCACGGACTCAAGGAGGTTGAAGTCAAGGTCAAGGGACCCGGCTCGGGTCGCGAGTCAGCCATCCGTGCACTCCAAGCAATCGGCCTTGAGGTCAATTCCATCAAAGATGTTACCCCGGTTCCTCATAACGGATGCCGTCCACGAAAGAAACGTCGCGTTTAACCTTTTATTAGTATTGATATGGCTCGTTACACCGGACCCAAAACCAAAATCAGTCGCCGATTTGGTATACCCATTTTCGGCCCATCCAAATATCTGGAACGCCGTAATTATGGTCCAGGTATGCATGGTCCTCGATCACGTAGGAAAAACACCGAGTACGCCCTCGGTTTGATGGAAAAACAGAAATTTCGTTACTTTTACGGGCTTCAGGAAAAGCAGTTCCGAGCCATCTATGAAACAGCCCGCAGACGAAAGGGAGTGACAGGCGAAAACATGCTTCAAATTCTTGAAACTCGTCTGGACAATCTTGTTTACCAACTCGGATTCGCACCCAGTCGTCCAGCTGCCAGGCAAATGGTGGGCCATGGCCATATTCAGGTGAATGGAAGGAAGGTCGACATCTCCAGTTACGCTGTGCAGATCAACGACGTCATCGAAGTGAAGAACTCAAGTGTCTCGCGTCAGTTGGCCAACAAAAATCTCGAACTCTCCACCAGTCGTCGAGTCCCCGAATGGGTGCATCTCGATAAGGATTTCTTCAAGGGTGTGCTGATGCGATTGCCCTCTCGCGATGAAATCCAACCGATCGGTAACGAGCAGACAGTCATTGAATTTTATTCCCGCTAAACAAACCATTCAGTTATATGGGCTCTTGGGTGTTTGGGAATGCACCTATGGGTCAGATTAAAACTGTTATAAAATCATATGCCAGTAAGATTAGGTCGTTTCGAAATGCCCAAGCGGTTGACCAAGCAGGAAGATACCGCTACCGACACATACGCAAAATTCATTGCTGAACCCTTTGAAACGGGGTATGGGCACACCATCGGCAATTCTCTCAGAAGGGTATTGCTATCATCCTTGGAAGGGGCTGCGATCACGTCGGTCAAAATCGATGGCGCCATGCATGAATTTGCTGTCGTTGATGGTGTGGCTGAAGATGTGACCGATATTGTTCTCAATCTCAAGAAGGTCAAATTCATTTCCCACTCGCGGGATCCTCAGACGGTTTTGATCAGCGTCAACAAGGATGGGGCTGTGACCGCAGCGGACATCCAGCTCAATCAGAACCTGGAATTGGTCAATCCTGATCAGCACATTTGCACTTTGGACAAGAAGAAAAAGTTCGAAATGGAAATGGAAGTCAAGGTGGGCCGCGGTTTTTGTCCTGGCGATGAAAACAAGAAACAAGACCAGGTCATTGGTGTGATTCCCATTGATTCCATCTTTTCGCCTGTCACCCGAGTTCGTTATTCGGTTGAAAATGCGCGTGTGGGACAACGAACCGATTATGACAGCCTGATTCTCGAGGTGACCACCGACGGCCGCCTCAGTCCGGATGATGCCCTGACGCAGGCCTCGGCCATCCTTCAGCATCACCTGGATGTCTTCGTGGGTTACGATAAAAACGCCATTGAATTCGAAGAAGTTGTTGATCAGAAGGATGACGAAAAGTCTCGGATGAAGAAACTTCTCAACATGAGCGTCAACGAAATTGAGTTGAGCGTTCGTGCGGCCAACTGTTTGAACAATGCCAATATCACCACTGTGGGACAATTGGCGATCAAGTCCGAGGCTGAGATGCTCAAGTATCGGAATTTTGGTAAGAAGTCCCTCAACGAAATCAAGGACAAGCTGACAGGTCTTGGGCTCTCCCTTGGTGCGAACATTGATGCTTCCTTGATCGATTCCAAGGACGATTTCAGTGCTCTCGAATAACATAAAACCTATTCATTTTCATGAGACATTTAAAACGAAACGCCAAGCTCGGTCGTAAGGGGGCACATCGTAATGCGATGTTGGCCAATATGGTATGCAGTCTGATTACTCACAAGAGGGTGACGACGACGCTTGCCAAAGCCAAGGCAGTTCGACCGGTTGCCGAGAAGATGGTGACATTGGGCAAGAAGGGCAGCATCCACCATCGGAGACTTGCTGTTGCGCGTCTTCATCAAGAAGGGGCCGTCAAAACCCTCTTCACTGAGATAGCACCTCAGTTCGAAAGTCGTCAGGGCGGCTACACCCGCATCATCAAGCTAGGCGATCGAAGAGGCGATGCGTCTCCCATGGCCATCATTGAATTTGTGGAATCCGGCGCTCCCGCCTCTGCTTCGGGTGGCAAGGGGAAGGCAAAGGCCTCCAAGAAGGAAAAAGCATCTTCCGCTGAAGCTGTGGCCGCGCCACCTGCTGAAGACGCCGCTGCAGAAGAAGCTGGTGTCGTAGGAGAAACGACCGCAGCAACCGAAGAAACTTCTGCTGAATCTGTTGACCAGCAGGAAGAAACACCTGAAGCTTCTGCTCAAGAAGGTGAGGAAAAGGCTGGCGAAGAAATCAAGAAAGACGACGCTTAGTCTGCCTCCTGGTATTTTTTTCAAGATCGCCCCATCCTGCGTTTCCGGAGGATGGGGCTTTTTTTATCGAGTACGCTTGTCCTTGAGATACTCAACATGGCCATCAAGCATTAGTCGATTTCGACCCAGAGGGTGCACCGCACGTCCTCGGATCTCATCGTCCAAATCGTCGATGGTATTTGGGTAGTAAACATCCACCATGACTTCGACATCCGTTGGACCCTCTGGGATGCCAATGAAAGGGTTGGCTTCCTTTCTCAAATGCTGGATAGCCTGGTTTTCGGTTTTCCCCCAAAAATTATCCAGCGGGATGGACTCGTCCTTTCGATCAAAGCGCCACATCCAGTAGCCACTCAAGGGAGCGTTCGTTGTGAACCCCATGTGCTGGACGGATGATACCGCTTTTCGCAAGGGGGATTTTTGAACGCTTGGGCACATCCAAATTTTTTGATAAAACGTATAATTGGACAAGACAAGGCCGGCCCACCCAGAACGTGGATCGGATCGAGGCCAATGCTCCCAAGGCCGATACCCTCCGGGTAAAATGGATTTGAGATCCCTTCTATCAGGAAAGCGTTCTTCGTGGTCTGAGCGATACATGCGAAAGGCCATGTCTATTTGACGCATGTTGGATACGCAAACGATGCGATGACCTTTTTTCTTGGCGCTGGTCAGTGCAGGAAGAAGCAGTCCTGCTAGAATGGCAATAATCGCAATAACAACCAGAAGCTCAATCAGGGTGAATCCCCCGTGGATGTTTCGCAGCAGCTTTATTTTTGAGACATGGACAGAGCTCATAATCGATCAGGGAAGGGTGAAGGCGAGGTAAGCATCTCCTGAGCGAGTGCCCATTTTACCTCCACCACAAGCAATAACGACGTAGGGTTTGCCGTCCACCGTATAGACAGCAGGGGTGGCATACCCGCCAGCTGGTAGTTTGGCTTGCCAGAGCAGTTGCCCTGTATCCTTATCGAATGCTTTCAGGGTTTCGTCCTTGGTGGCTCCGATAAAAACAAGCCCTCCTGCAGTGACGACTGGACCACCGTAATTTTCGGTGCCCGTTGGGCTCGTCCCTCGAGCCGACAGATCGGCAAAGTCCCCCAGAGTTACCTGCCAGGCAATCCGGCCGTGTTGGAGGTCAATGGCATTGAGAGTCCCCCATGGGGGTCTGATGGCAGGATAACCCTCTGAGTCGAGGAAACGGTTGTAGCCCGTATGCGAATAAGGTTCTTTGGAAGAGGGAAGGTAAACCGACTTCTCTTCAGTCTCGGTTTTAGGCTGAACTGATGCCTTTTTGTTGTGGTCACCCAAGAGATAGGCAGCAATGGCATGTTTCTCTTGTTCACTCAAAAAGTCAAAGGATGGCATGAGTCCCCGCCCCATGCTCATTTGATCCACCATTTGAGAGGCGTTCATTTTTGTCTCGATTTCTTGGAGTGTGGGGTAGGTTTTCTGGATATCCCCCTTGCGATCCAGTCCGTGGCATACCGCACAAAGTCGGTTGTACAAGGTGCTCCCAAGGGTTGCTGAGCCATCCGTTGACACCTCATCGGATCGGACCATGGTGAGGATCCAGGGCATTTCATTGGCATTGACATACAACCATTGCTTTTCGGGATCCCATGCAGCACCGCCCCATTCTCCCCCCCCGTCAAATCCAGGGAAAATGACCGTACCCGCTGTGCTTGGAGGGACAAATTGCCCACCGCTGCGAACGCTCATCAACTTTTCTTTCATGTTCCGATGGGTTTGACGTGAAAGTTTTGAGACATCCTCTTCGGTAAAAGACTGCCGCGCAAAAGGAGGGATAACGGTGGGAATGGGTTGAGTGGGCCAGGCTTTTTCTCCTTTCAAATCAGATGGAGGGAAGGATTTTTCCTGAATGGGAAAGAGAGGATGACCGGTTTCACGATGGAAGGCAAAAACATGTCCGGACTTGGTGATTTGAGCCACCGCTTCGACCTTTTTGCCCTCCACGTTGAGCTCAATGAGATTCGGAGCTGCAGGTAAATCTCGATCCCAGAGATCGTGGTGAACGACTTGATAATGCCAAATTCGCTTGCCGCTGCGAGCGTCTAAAACCAAGAGACAGTTCCCAAAAAGATTTCTACCGTGGCGATTGCCTCCCCAGAAATCGAATGCCGGTGAACCGGTAGGACAAAAAATCCAGCCACGTTTGATATCCAAGGACATGCCACTCCAGGTATTGGCTCCCCCCATTGTTTTCCATGCCTCCTCAGGCCAGGTGTCGATTCCCATTTCTCCTGGCTGTGGAATAGTATGGAAAATCCACTCCACGCTGCCGTCCAGCACGTTGTAGGCTCGTATATGTCCTGGCGCAGCAGGCCCGGGGCCTTCACTCACCCGAGTGCCGATGATCAGGCGATTCTCAAAAACAATGCCCGGTGTGTTGGAGAGCACAAAGAGCTGATCGGTTTCCCTCCCAAGCCCTTCCTTCAAGTCGACCCTGCCATTTTGACCGAAAGATGCGACGGGTTTTCCTGTGGCGCTATTCAGAGCATAAAGCCAATGACCAGCGGTGATGAGGATACGACGGTCTTGATGGTTTTTCTCCGATGCCCAGTGAACCAATCCGCGATTGACTCCTACAGGGTTTTGGCCTTCGAAGGGATCAAAAGACCACCGTTCCTTCCCTGTATCCGCGTCCAGAGCAAAAACTTTTAATTTGGGTGAGGTGCCGTAAAGAACGCCTCCAATTATCAGAGGGTTACACTGGATCTGAGATTGTCTTTTGGGATCTTTGGCTTCCGAGTGGTAGCGCCAGGCCTCAACCAGATCCTGCACGTTTTGTCGGTGGATGCTGGTGTCCGGGCTATATTGTGCATTGGTGGGATCCCCGCCATAAAAAGGCCAATCGGATGCCGTTGCGCCTAATTGGAAGAGGATCAGGACTCCCAACCAAACCATCCGTCCCGGGAGGATGCCCAAGCGCCAGTTGGACCTGGAGCGCCGCTGGCCAGTCTTCGGTGACTCTGAGGTTGCTGGAGCTTGCAGCATGCGGACCAGCATAAGACCTCAGCCTGAAATGAAAAGTTCAATCCCTGCGCCCTGGGCCCAGTCTAGAGACACTCTAAGGCGGAGGCGGATTCGATCGATGCCGGGATGGCCGTTGAGTGCTTTTTCCCTCCCTTGAAGTAGTGGAGGGATCGGAACCCTTTGCTGTAGAGGAGCGGAAGCACGCGTTCAAAATGTCGCCCGACATTTTCCGGGGCGTGAGCATCGGAACCGATGGTGAGATCCACTCCTTCCTCGAAGGCCCAGTCCAGAATCATAGGGTCCGGGTGGAGTTCGTAGACTCCTTTGGACAGGCCGCTTGTGTTGACTTCCATACACGTATCGGATGTCGCGCAAGCCTTGAGGAACCCGCGAATTTCTGTTTCGAACCTCTGAGGAATGAAAGATTCAGGATCGATGGTTCCGTAAATACGAATCACATCGGGATGGGACATGCTGTGATACAAGCCTGATTGGGCAGCATCGGCGAGGTGCTTGAAATAGTCTCGAATGATGTCTTCGTCGGAGACCACTTTTCGATCTTCAAGCCAGTCATGGTAGGCTTTGAGCTGATGGTGAAGGGAGCCAAGGACAAAGTCAAAGGGGTGCGCTTGGAGCAACGCTTTCATTTCCTCGAGCTCTTCTGCCACGGGGAAGACTTCTGCTTCGATGCCGCATAATACTTCTGTGCCACATGCCTTTCCTTGCTTCCGGGCTTCTTCCACCAACTGGAAGTAATCCTCCAATTGACTCCGGTCCATGCGAATTCGTTGTCCCCCAAAGGAGGGTTGGTGCATGGGGATATGGCAGGTGAAGGTCATCAGATGAATCCCTTTCTGATTCCCTACCTTGAGGTAATCCAATGGGCTTCCAGTTGCATGGCCACATAGGGGCGTATGCATGTGACAGTCGACGATCATCTCACAGTATCGGTCTCGGACATGCTTCGGGGAATGGGTGCCAAAGGACCCAAACAAGAAACCTAGCGTACAACCCGAGCCCCGCCACCCTTCATGATTTTTTCAACTTCACTCAAGGTCGCCATCGATGTGTCTCCCGGGGTGGTCATGGCGAGTGCACCGTGCGCTGCGCCATAATCAACGGCCTGGGCGGCATCCTCCGTTGCCATGAACCCATAGATCAAACCTGAAGCAAAACTATCGCCACCTCCCACTCGGTCGAGAATTTCAAGATCTGGATAAGCTCTGGACAAGTGAAACTGACCGTTGGCCCAGCAAATGGCGCTCCAATCGTTGATGGTGGCGGTCTTGACAGCACGCAGTGTTGTGGCCGTTACCTTGAAATTAGGAAACTCAGCTGTGGCCTTCTCAATCATTTTCTTGAAGCTGTCGATTTCGATGGAAGAAATATTTTCATCCACGCCCTCCACTTCGAAACCAAGGCATGCCGTGAAATCTTCCTCATTTCCAATCATGACATCGACATACTGGGCAATGTTGCGGTTGACCTCCTGTGCCTTGGCATGTCCACCAATGGCCTTCCAGAGAGACGGGCGGTAATTCAAATCATAGGAGACCACCGTACCATGCTTTTGGGCAACTTTTACAGCCTCTTCAACAACACCTGCACTGGATTCGGACAAGGCAGCAAAAATACCTCCCGTATGGAACCATCGGACTCCTTGGTTGCCGAAAAGCTCCTCCCAATCAATGTCCCCGGCTTTCATCTGGGAGGCTGCGGTCAGTCCTCGATCCGGAGTGCCTACGGCACCGCGAATGCCGAAACCACGTTCGGTGAAATTGAGCCCGTTACGCACCGATCGACCAATGCCATCGTAGGGAACCCACTGAATCCACGAGGTATCTACCCCTCCCTGCAGAATGAAATCTTCCAGAAGGCGTCCGATATCATTTTCGGCAAATGCGGTGACGACTCCCGTGCGATAACCGAAGCACCGTCTCAAGCCGCGTGCCACGTTGTATTCCCCGCCACCTTCCCAGACATCGAAGGTGCGAGTGGTTCTTACACGGCCCTCACCGGGGTCGAGTCGCAGCATGATTTCCCCAAGGGACACAAGATCATATTTGCAGGATTCGGCAGGTTTGATGGTTAAATTTCCCATAGTTATTTCAGTATTCCTTTTCGTAAAAGCTCCCTCAAGAAGCCCAGCATTATGGGAATTCTGCGTTGAATTCAAAGCCTTTTTGAAGGACATCTTTTGGAAAGGCTTTAAGAATCAAATCACCTTGAGGGCGAGGTGCATCACCGCTTTTCATCCACTTCGGTTTCCATTATGCAAGGATCCATCTTGTTGGATTGCTTTTCCCCTTTTGAGGGTTAGGGTGTTTGAGTTATGTCCATGCCGTCCAGCTTTCCCTGCTTCTTTCTTGCGATGGTGTCCTTGACCCTTGCTGGTGCCCAAGAACCAACCATTCGGTTGGGGATGATTGGTTTGGATACCTCTCATGTCATTGCCTTCACACGCATTTTGAACGATGCAGCCCGGGAAGATCATGTCCCTGGGGGCAAAGTGGTCGCTGCATTCAAGGGAGGCAGTGAGGATGTTGAGGCAAGCTACTCACGAGTGGACCGATTCACGCAGCAGCTGAGAGATGAATTCCAGGTGGAAATCGTCGACACGATCCAGGCTCTTTGCGAAAAAGTGGACGCAGTGCTTCTCGAGAGTGTGGATGGCAGGCCGCATCTGGAACAAGCCAAGCCGGTGATTGCTGCTGGAAAACCGCTCTTCATCGACAAGCCAATGGCGGGTTCCTTGCAGGATGTCATCGAAATTTTTCGGTTGGCCAAAGAGGCCAACGTGCCGTGTTTCTCGAGTTCCTCCTTGAGATATTATCCCAGCCTTACCGAGCTCAAGAATCGTGATTTCGGGGATCTCAAGGGTGCCATTTCCTATGGGCCTTGCACTATCGAACCGCATCATCCGGATTTGTTTTGGTATGGAGTGCATCCTACAGAGGCCCTCTTTGCGGTCATGGGGCCAGGCTGTGTCTCTGTTTCCAGAGTCCACAGTGCGAACACCGACGTGGTCACCGGGCTTTGGGGGAATGGAAACACCGGGATTGTCTACGGCTTGCGGACGGGGCATACCCCATACAAGGTAACGGTTTTTGGAAGCAAAGCGGTCATCGCACAGGAAGGAGGAGGCAATTACGTACCGTTGGTGCGCGAGATCATGGCCTTTTTCAAATCGGGTAAACCACCCGTCACCGCCCGCGAAACGGTCGAGATGTTTGCCTTTATGGAAGCGGCTGACATCAGTAAAAGAGAGGATGGGAGATCCATCTCCCTGCATGATCTGATTCGCAAGAAAGGGGGCAGCTGGCTCCTCCCGTAACGGTGTCCGAGATCGGTGCGAGGTAGGTCCGTCATCCACTTTTTCGTCAAGTTAATCATGCTAAAGAAAATCATATTACATTTTTCCAGCAAAGTGCGGTTCATGCCTGCATGGAGCTGGATATGGATGTGGATAGGTGGATCTTTATTCACGCTCCTTGCACATGCAGGTCAGCATCTGGAGGAATGGGTGCAAACCCAGCAGAAAGTCCAGATGGCACTTCCCTCATCCATGGCCGCAACAGTCGGAGTGGGTGAAGGCGGCAGTGGGGTGATTGTTTCAGCCGAGGGCTTGGTGCTTACCGCAGCCCACGTCAGTGGGCCACCCAACCGAAGCATCCGCTGCATCATGCCTGATGGTCGTCGAGTCAAGGCTCGAACCCTGGGTAAATTTGAATTTGCAGATGCCGGTATGGTACAGATAGAGGAAGACGGTCCATGGCCTTTTGTTTCCATGGCTTCGGCGGGCAGCACGCGGGCTGGAGATTGGTGTTTTGCTCTAGGGCATCCAGGTGGCTACCAGGCAGAGCGTGGTGTGGTGCTGAGGGTGGGTAAGGTGATCCGGACTCGCAGCAATCTGATCCGCAGCGATTGTGAATTGCTTAGGGGGGATTCCGGTGGGCCGCTTTTCAATCTGAACGGCCAGGTGATTGGGATTCATAGCCGCATCGGTGAACCCCTGGACGACAATGACCATGCCCCCATCGATGCTTTTCACAAAACATGGGATGCCAT
>Ga0181580_10002043_pt1 | contig 16251 bp, 18 predicted proteins | sample 071ome_23_FD_132413 | JGI IMG/M metagenome (GOLD analysis project Ga0181580, IMG submission 132413) | Coastal salt marsh microbial communities from the Groves Creek Marsh, Skidaway Island, Georgia - 071403BT metaG (megahit assembly) | ecosystem: Environmental > Aquatic > Marine > Intertidal... | reverse complement strand
TAGGTGGTCACCGTGTCATTTTCATTTACTACCGGCACAAATCCCAATTCCAGCAGAGTTTGAATGGTGGTGCGTGCATTGATATGGCGGCGGCGGGTTTCGGTATCTTCTGGAGCCAGCAGGATTTGTGCGGTGCGCATATCATGGGCTTGCAAGGCATTTGACCAGAGTTGGGCCAGCTCTACCTGTCCGATGGCGGCAGCAGCCTGTTTTTCCGGCAATTTAATGGCACCGGCTGGCAAGGATAGATGCTGACGCCCCAAAGCAATAGAGCCGGAAGAAATCAGCACAACTTGTGTGCCTGCGGCGCGTAAGCTGGCAACATCGGCTGCCAGGTCGCGCATCCAGTCAGCGCGTGCCTTGCCAGTGGCAGGATCAACAATCAGCGCCGAGCCGATTTTGATCACCACTAATCTGGTTGATTTTATCAGATCTTTTAGTCTACGCATCAGCCTAGCGGGCTCCATTCTGGCAGATCGCCACCTTGTGGCTCACCGGCTTTTTCTTCTTCTGCCTTGCCTGTCTCAATCTTTTCATAGATATGGCGCAATACCGATTTTACATTCAGACCCGTCACCGAAGAGATAAAATAAATATCGCTGCCAGCACCGATATCGATAAAGGCCTGTTTTAGCTCGGCAATATAATCTTCCGGGGCGGCATCAGCCTTCGTCAGGACAATCACTTCCGGTTTGTCGGCCAGAATTTGGGCATAGGCTTCCAGCTCCGAGCGGATAATTTTCCAATCCTTTATCGGGTCATTGGCAGTAGCATCGACCAGATGCAATAAAACACGGCACCGCTCAACATGGCCTAGAAAGCGGTGACCAATGCCAGCGCCATGATGCGCCCCTTCTATAAGGCCGGGAATATCGGCCATCACAAATTCATGATTATCAATGCCCACCACGCCCAGATTGGGATGCAAGGTGGTAAAAGGATAATCTGCGATTTTCGGCTTGGCTGCTGATACCACAGATAACAGGGTGGATTTGCCGGCATTGGGCAGGCCAACCAGCCCGACATCGGCTATCAGTTTCAGGCGCAACCATACCCACATTTCTGTCCCTGCCTCGCCGCGCTGGGCTTTGCGCGGTGCGCGATTGGTCGAGGATTTGAAAAAGGCGTTGCCCTTGCCGCCAATCCCGCCAGAGACCAGAATAACTTCCTGTCCCTCTTTGGTAAGATCGGCCAGTACGGCCTCGCCATCATCAGAGATGACTTGCGTGCCAACCGGCAGTTTCAGGATAGTGTCTTTTCCTCTTGCACCTGACCGGTCGCGCCCGGCGCCCGGAATACCTGATTCGGCCTTGAAATGCTGCTGATAGCGATAATCAATCAGGGTATTTAGCCCGCCAACACAGCGAACAATAACATCGCCCCCGCGTCCGCCATCCCCGCCATCAGGCCCGCCCATCGGCACATTGGCTTCGCGGCGAAAACTGACCGACCCTGGCCCGCCATTGCCAGAACGCACAAATATTTTTGCCTGATCCAGAAATTTCATCTTTTAGTGCCTATCTGACCCCAACAGCGCCTGCCAGTGATACAGGCGGTAAAAATAAGAAGGGGATGAAACCGCAAAAAAAGCGGGTCATCCCCTGAAAAAACATCATTTGCGCTGTTCGATAGCCAGCGGCAATGTTATCGCCGCCACGCCAGACGAATCAGGTTATTCTGCAGCTTTGGCCTGCTCGACAACAGAAACAAACATTCTGCCACCGGCTTTTTCGCGAAAGGCCACATTGCCAGGACGCAACGCAAATAGGGTATGATCCTTGCCAATCCCTACATTATCGCCCGGGTGAAATTTGGTGCCGCGCTGGCGAACAATGATATTCCCAGCTAAAACATTTTCCCCGCCGAATTTTTTCACGCCGAGGCGACGACCAGCTGAGTCGCGACCATTTCTGGAACTACCACCTGCTTTTTTATGTGCCATCGGTTTCTCTCCTTATGCTTTTTTTGCCGCAGATTTTGTTGCGGCTTTCTTTGGGGCAGCTTTTTTCGCCGCCGGCGCTTTTTTCGCTGCAGGGGCTTTTTTCGCGGCTGGCTTTTCATCTGCTGCGGATTTGGCCGGTGCGGCCTTCTTTGCGGCAGGGGCTTTGGCAGATGTCAGGATATCGGTTACTTTCAGCAAGGTCAGATCTTGTCTATGCCCTTGCGTCCGGCGGTGATTTTTTCTGCGCTTTCTGCGGAAAATGATAATTTTTGGCCCTCTGGTCTGGCTAACCACTTTGGCTTCTACAGCTGCATTTGCAACTTTTGGCTTGCCAATCGTGATATTGGCGCCATCGCCGAGCATAATCACATCAGACAGAGTGACAAGCTCGCCTTCCTGGGCGTCCAGCTTTTCAACCAGAATGGTGTCATCTTTTGAAACGCGGTATTGTTTTCCGCCTGTTTTCACCACAGCATACATGGCGATATCCTAACTACATCGTTTAAACTTTATTTGAATAATCAGCTTTCACACTGCAAACATCAAGCATACGCCCAAATGCACAGCAAAAGCTATGAGCGCTCGGAATATACTGATTAGCCTAGAATTGTCAAGCCATTATCGGCTTTTTGCCTAGCCTCCGGCAAATTCTCCGCTATGGGCGTTATCATAAGGCATGGCGTCCATTTCCAAATGCAGCTTATCGCCTTTATAGGGATGGGCACGTGCCACATCCTCTCTTAGTGCAACCCCCAATCCCGGCTCTGTGGGAATGACCACATGACCGTCTTCTATCTGAATGGGGTTATCCAGCAATTCTGCATGAAAACCTGTCATATTATCGATCATTTCCAGAATCAGAAAATTGGGAATGGCGGTAGTAAGCTGAATATTGGCCGCCGCGACAATTGGCCCGCAATATAAATGCGGGGCAATCTGAACCTGTTTTACCGCTGCCATTGCGGCAATTTTTGCCCCTTCGCGGATACCGCCTGCCCGGCCTAAATCAGGTTGCAGAATAGCTGCCGCCCCGTGATCCAGAATGGCTGAAAATTCTGCTGCCATACATAGACGCTCGCCCGTGGCTATCGCAATAGGGGTTGCCCGTGCCACTTTTGCCATTTCAGCCGGACTATCCGGAGGGACAGGCTCTTCAAACCATAACGGGTCATAGGGGGCAATGGCTTGTGCCAAACGAATAGCCCCGGCAGCGGTAAATTGGCCATGTGTGCCAAACAGAATATCACATTCCGTGCCAACCGCCTCACGGATTTTATGGCAAAATTGGCGCGATCTTTCGATATCTGCCAATGCCGGCATATGCCCGTCAAAGCTGGTATAGGCTCCTGCCGGGTCAAATTTTATGGCTGTAAAGCCTTCTGCCTTTTTTTCCGCCGCGCGCCGAGCAGAGGCATCCGGATCATTATAAAAATCGGCTGCGGTTTCATCGGCTGCAGGATAAAGATAGGTATAACAGCGCAATTTGTCCTGAACGCGCCCGCCTATCAAATCATAGCAGGGCATATTATGCGCTTTGCCCAAAATATCCATCATCGCGATTTCCAATCCGCTGATAACCCCGCTAACAGTGGGGTCGGGGCGCTGGGTAAAGCCACTGCTATAGGCACGGCGAACAAAGCGCTCAATCTCATGGGGGTCGCTATCTGCCAAATAACGGGCAAAGACATCTTCTGCCAGCCTGGCGGTAAGGTGCGGGGAAAAGCTGGCGGCATAAATCTCGCCATAGCCAATAATCCCGCAAGCGGTGACCAGCTTGACAAAGATAAAATATCGCCCGCCAAAACCAGGTGGTGGATTGCCAACAACAAAGGTTTCACATTCTGTCAGGCGCATTTTACAGCCTCGCTTGTTTGGTGCATCCAGCGTGATATTACCGTCCTTTCAACTCTGCGTGAGCCGGGCGTTCCTTGTCAATTTGAAAGCAGTTTGACCCTTGCAAGATGACTTACTGGCATTGGGTCTATTGTGCTATTCGGGCAAGCGCGCATTTTGCGAAAACTGTTAATCACGATAGGCTGATGGTTTGAAAATGGGAAAAACAGGCAAGGCCATCTGTGAAAACACAGAGAAAAAAGGAGGATAAAATGCGCCATCTGCTGCAATTTGCCAGAGATCATATTATTTTATTTGGCAGTGCAAAATTTATCGCAGGTCTGGTTATCGGCTTTGGTTTGGGGGTATATTTTTTGCCGATTCTGACAGCTGAAAAAGGCCTGTCAGAAACCGAGCTGGCAGAATTAACCAGTAGCGCTCAGGCTCAAACCCAGCTTCGCACGGGCGAGTTTGTACGCGATTTGGAAGGCTCGGATGCCTTTCACTGGGGCGAGGGCACAATCTATGTCCGCGATGATCGTATCTGGCTGGACGGGTCTATCGCCCCTGGCCCGGATTATCGGCTCTATCTGACAAAAGGGCAATTTACCACCCGGGACAGTTTTTTGGCCGCGAAATCACAAGCCCTGCAAATTGCGCCAATAAAGGCGTATAAAAATTTCTCGATAGAGGTACCGGACGGGCTGGATATCACAGAATATGATGCGGTGATCATCTGGTGCGAGGCGTTTTCTGCCTTTATCACCTCTGCCTCAATTCGCTAGTCCGGAGAGGGTTTCAAGGGCAGCGCGATGGCCCGATAAGAGCGCTTCTTCGGCGCGCGCGCCGCTTGCCGGCTTGTCCGGTGCGCCGGAAACAGGATGCCAGTCGCCTGCCAGTGCCAGCATATTGGCTGAAAAGGCTTCAATAAATGGCGCATCTGGCGGCGCTGGTTTTATAACTTTGGCATAACGCCATCTATGGGCGCGCTGATATCCCCATTTCAGGGTCGGGATATTCTGGACTTGCTGATAGGCAACAGTGATATCTTTTATCACCTGTTCAGGCGGTGATTCCAGAAAGTGTTCTGAATAGTCGGCATTTGCCTGCAATGTTACCGCCCCGGACGGGGTTGCCCCTGGCCGGCTGGCCTCCAGGCTTGCCCAGCCCAATATCCCTTCATCTTTTATTACAGGCCGCAGCCCCTCTGGCAGATGGGGCAGTTCTGCCATCACTGTCCAGCAGGGTGCATAGCGGGCAGAGGCGGCCACTCTACCTAATTTGGGTGCTAGATCGCGAAGCAAAATTTCGGTTTGCGGGGCGGGGGCGCTCAGCAACAGATGCTGGCAGTGATACGCCTCACCAGATGTACTCTGCAGGATAAAGCTGTTTTGGCTATGGGTGATATGAGCGATTTCCACCTCTTGCTGAATAGTCAGATTTGCCCCTATAAAGTTGGCAATATCGCGCATGAAAGGCCGGCCGCTATAGCCATTATCGCGCCCCGATAGCGGCCAGTTTTCGATAACCCCCCTGTCACTTGCCGCATCACAGAGCGCGGAAAAAACCGGGCTATGGGCGGTGACAAACTGGGCGCCATGATTAAACAGCAGCCCAGAATCCCTGCGGCTGGCCATGCGCCCGCCAATGCGCCGGCCTTTATCCAAAATCAGCACATCGCGGCCAGCTTGCGACAATATCCTGCCCGCCATCAGCCCGGCCATACCTGCCCCAATGATAATTATTTCCGCCTTCATATCTCTGGTCTGTTCCCATCCAATAAAAGATAGCTTTTCAGATAGATATTTTCTGGCAATTGACAAGCCATCTGTTTATCTTCTGCGCTATGATAGATTTGCCCGCCCTTAAAAATTTGCGCTTGCCAGATGCGGATAATATCACCGCAGATAGCGCGCTGGCCGCGTATGAGGCCTTGCGTCCGCTTCTGCCAACAGCGCCATCCGGGGCGAATAAAACGGCTGCCAGGCTGGTAGACTTGCTTGATGAATTTGATGCGCTGATTCTGGACGGATTCGGGGTCATCAATGTTGGATTCCAGACGATCCCGGGCATTGACACTCTGCTGGAAGAGGCAGGAAAAAAACAGGTAGATGTGCTGGTACTCACCAATGGGGCAAGCCACCCTTCTGCTGTTGCTGCCCGCAAATATCAGGGATGGGATTTGCCGCTTTCACAAGCCGATGTTATTTCCAGTCGCGATGCGCTTATCGCCCATCTGAACGGCATGACAGATATTTCCGACTGGGTAGCTCTGGATAGCCTGGTTACCCCGCCAGAGGGGGTAAGGGGGTTAAAGGCTGTTACGCCAGAAAGTTTGGCATCGGCGCGCGGCTTTGCTCTGTTGGGCAGCTCTGGCTGGACAGAGCAGGATCAGGCTGTACTGGAAAAAAGCCTGAAACAGAATATGCGCCCTGTACTGGTTGGCAATCCCGATGTTACCGCCCCGCATCCGGACGGATTTACCGCCGAGCCGGCTTACTGGATGGCACGGGCGATGCAGCAACTTCCGCTTCGGCCAATCTGGTTTGGTAAGCCGCATCCGCTGGCCTTTACATTGGCCTATCAGCGTTTGTGTGAACGCGGCGGCCGGCAGCTGGATAAATCGCGTATCGCGATAGTAGGCGATAGTCTGCATACCGATATTCTGGGCGGTTTGGCCTTTGGGCTGCGCACTGTTCTGGTAACCAGCTATGGATTGCTGCGCGACCATGATGTCGGTAAGGTAATCGCCCAAACAGGCATTGCCCCGGATTGGTGTGTCCCGCATCTGTAACCCAGAGCCGGGCTTTATCCGGTCAATACATCCATTTTTCATGCCCCGGTAGTATAAGAGGCAGGAATAGCGGTATAAAAACCCGCGCAGTGATTAAGGTTTGAATAGGCTATGCAGGATAGGCAAGCGAGCAAAAAAATCATCGTAACCGGTGCGGCAAGGCGCATTGGGGCGGCATTGGTATCTGCCCTTGCCGAAGATGGCTGGCAGGTGGTGCTGCATTATCATCAACGCCGGCAGGAAGCAGAAGCCTTGTGTAGAACACTAGGCGATAAAGGCTATGCCATAGAGGCTATTTCAGCTGACCTCAGCCTGGCTGAGGCGCCGCAAGCGCTCATAGAGGCGGCCAGCCAAAAAGGGCCTGTAACCGCTCTTATCAATAATGCGTCCCTGTTTTCCTATGATTGCGCTGCCAGCGTATCGGCCAAGCAGATTGCCCGGCATATGGCTGTTAATCTAACCGCCCCTGCCTTGCTGACCAGAGCTGTGTATGAGCAATTGCCAGCTGGCCAGACAGGCTGTGTCATTAATATGCTGGATGCAAAATTATTTGGTATTAACCCGGATTATTTCAGCTATACCCTCTCCAAGGCGGCCGCACAGTCTCTTACCCAAATATCTGCTCAGGCCTATGCCCCGAAATTGCGGGTGAACGCCATAGCCCCTGGCATTGTCCTGCCCTCGGGCGGGCAAAGTCAGGCAGAGTTTGAAAAATCCCACAAACGGAATTTATTGGGACAGGGCGCAACCATACCAGAAATTATCGCTGCAATGCGCTTATTACTTTCTGCTTCATCTATGACAGGAGAAGTAGTAATTCTGGATGGCGGCGCGCATTTACGCCCGCCCGCCCGTGATGTAGCGTTTCTTGAGGCTTAAAAGATGATCATTCCCCTATCAAGACGATTTATGCTCAATGGCATTGAAGTGACTTGTTCTATCGGCATTCATGATTTTGAACGCGAAACACCGCAGCGAATCACAGTGGATGTAGAAGTATTGCTGGATATTAACGCAGAGCCCAGCAAGGATACAATTGATGAAGCGGTGAATTATGATGATATTCACCGCCATGTGATAGACATCGCGACCTCTCGTCATTTTGATTTACAGGAAACCCTTGCGCGTACAATTTTTGACAGGCTGGCCGCCATGCCGGGTGTGTGCGGCTTGTCCGTTCGTACCGCCAAGCCTGATGTATATAAGGATGTTGGCGAAGCGGCCTATCAGCTTTCCTCGCTTCACGCGCCTGTTTCTTCGTAAATGACGGAATATTTCAGGCTGGCTCTATTTTTCAATCGATTTCAGACGGTCTTTCAAATTTTCCATCTCATCACGCAATTTTTTAATTTCGTCATGCTCAATGCTCGATTGCCGGGGATTTTTATCAGGCGCTTCGGAACGGAAATCACTATTTTGGCTAATCGCATCCAGCGAGTTTTCCAGAGCCTGACTAGCCAGAGGATGCAAACGGGTAAAAGAGGCCATAGTGCGTTCCAGATAGCGCGATAATAGCGGCTCTATCGGGCTTTTATAGGCCATGATAATCTGGCACAGCACATCAACAGGCAGCATTTGATGGCCTTCTTGCTCGCACTCCAAAATCACCTGAACAAGGGTCGGACGGGTAAGATCCTGGCCAGTTTTCGCATCGCTTATATGGATTTTTTCCCCGCTTCGTACCATCTCTGCCAGCTCGCTCAAGGTGATATAGCTGGAGGTTGCCACATTATAAAGGCGGCGATTGGCATATTTTTTTATTGCAATCACGAACACCACTCCATTACGCAAATATGGTGCAATGCAATAAACCAAATGGCCGTTTTTGCAACGAAAAAATATAAAGCTTTTGCAATGCAATAAAATTTTTTCCACTGGCAGATCATTGGCGCAGACTGCCAGGCATGGTATTTTAACATCAGACCAAAGGCATTTCCCGATAGCAAAACAGCCCCCAAGAGGCAGATAAATGAGCATGGATGTCGCAGAAATTGAGAGCTTTTATCAGCGTCCGGAAGGGATGTTTGTTGCCGGCTTGCTGCATCAGGATCTGGAGCTGTTACAGACCATCTGGACAGAGAGGGACGCGCGCCAGAGCGCGCCAATCGATAAGATCGCGGTTGGGTTTCCCTTTGCATTGCTGGAAAGCCACCATTTGCCAGCGGTGCTGATGCCTGCCGAAACCGGGGCGCTGGCATGGGGTGGCACAGAGGGGATAGCGGTGGCCAGTATCGATAGTGCGGCCTGGCCATTGGCCACTGAAATGTGTGATAGAATGATAATTTTACACGCGCTGGAACATATACGCGACCAGCAAGGCTTTCTGGATGAGGCATGGCGGTGCTTGCGCGGCAGTGGAGAGCTGGTGCTGATAGTGCCGCATCGACGCGGCTTTTGGGCGCGGTCAGATAAGACCCCCTTTGGTCAGGGTCGCCCCTTTAGCCGCAGACAGATACGCCGCCAGCTTGACCAGGCCGGATTTGAGGTCGCAGAGCTAAAGCCATCTTTGTTTATTCCTGCTTTTGGGCTGGGTCTGCCAAATGGGATGCGGCATAAGGTAAATCGGCTGGGGCGCTATATCTGGCCCATGTTTGGCGGGGTTTTAATCATTCGCGCAATAAAAAAGCTCTATTCCCCGCATCAACAAACTAACCCGGCATTGCGACACCGCGTCAGGCAGTTTATTGTAAGACAGCCTGCAGGGGCAGTTTCGCCCAAAAACCGGCATGAATAACCTCTTTTAACAAATAAATTTAAGGTGATGAGTGAGAGCCGCGATGGATGAGAGTTTAGCTGACCTGCGGAAACAGATTGACGCGCTGGATAGTCAATTATCTGAAATGCTGGCCGCTCGGCTGGAAGTGTCGCGCAAGGTAAGTGCCGCAAAAAAAGATAATGGCCAGGTTTTCAGACCGGCCAGAGAAGCCCAGCTTCTGGGCAAATTGCTGGCCGCTGCCCCGGCCAGTTTGCAACAGCTAATACCGGTGGTATGGCGGGCGATTATTTCTTCCAGCATTGCTGAACAGCGTCCGGATTTCACCATTCTTGCCAGCCCGCAAATGGGCGTTGAGGCAACCGCTTTTGCTGCCGGACAGCTGGGCATAAAAAATGGTGAGAACCTGGATAACGCCCTTGCAGAACTTATCGATAAACAGGCAGATATTTTACTGGTTTCGCCTGAAGAGCTGTGCCGGATAGCAGGCGGTTTGGGGCCAGATAAGCCGGCAATGGTGATTGCCTGTTTGCCGCTGCTGTTATCAGAACAGGATAGCGCATTGCCTGGCGAATTGCTCCATGCGCGGATTACCGGCTGGATTATCGGGCGGCCACCTGCAGAACAGACAGATTTCGACAGGGGTGTTTTTTACCTGTCCGATGGAAATAAAATTGAGATTGCCGAACTTTCCCGTTATGAGAATAGGTTCGGAGCTGAATTGCTGGGTGTTTGTTCTGTCCTGCCAGCTGAACCATCAATAAAGGGATAGACATATGATGACCGCACCCCAGCCAAAACAGGCCATTGCTTCCATGCTGTCTTATCGGCCGTCATTCGGGACGCCTTCTTCGGGGCGACTCATACGCCTTTCTGCGAATGAAGGGGCGCTCGGGTGCTCGCCAGATGCGCTGGCCGCACTGGATGGGGCGGCGATAGACCCAAGCCGTTATCCGGAAATTCAGGATCATCATCTCAATCAGGCGATTGCCGAACGTTATGGTCTGAGGGCTGAGAATATCCTGACCGCCAATGGCTCGGACGAGCTTATTAGCCTGCTAACCCTTGCCTATCTGGAGCCGGGCGATGAGGTGGTGATGAGCGAATATGCCTTTCTGGTTATTCCGCAAGCCACGCAAATCGCAGGCGGGATATCGGTAAAGGCTCCTGATAAGGATATGACAGTCAGTGTGGATAATTTGCTGGCAGCTGTGACAGAGCGGACTAAAATCCTGTTTCTGGTTAATCCGAACAATCCGACCGGCACGATGATTTCCATGGAAGAGGTGGTACGCCTGCATGAAAATTTGCCGCCGCATATAATGCTGGTCCTGGACTGGGCCTATGCCGAATATCTGGAAGATGGTTTTTCCGACAGAGCCGCGCATATGGTCGAGGAACATAAAAATGTGGTAATGACCCGCACCTTTTCCAAATTGCATGGCATGGCGGGTTTGCGTTTGGGCTGGGGGTATTTTCCGGCCGATATCCTGACCACCCTTGCTTCTATCCGTGGCCCTTTTTCTGTTAATCAGGCAGCGGTGCGTGCCGGGATCGCGGCGGTAAAGGATACAGAATTTCAGGAAAAATCTGTTGCCCATAATAAAAAATGGATGTCTATGCTGCCCGCCTTTTTAACCCAGCTTGGTCTGGGCGTTTTGCCATCACAAACCAATTTTATCCTGATTCATTTTGACCCAGAAAAAGGGGTGAGCGCAGCCGAAGCAGAAGCCTTTTTTGCCAGTCGTAATATTTTATTGCGGTCTATGGGCGCTTACGGGCTGACAGATTATTTGCGTATGTCTGTTGGGACAGATGAAGAAATGGAAATCGTCAAGGATGCATTTATGGCATTGATGCAGCCAGATGGTTCAACCGCCTAGCCGGAGCCGATATTGTGCAACAAAAATTTATCTCGGATAAAATCGCCATTATTGGAATTGGGCTGATCGGTGCGTCTATCGCGCTGGCGATAAAACATAAAAAACTGCCCTATCGGGTGGGGCTATATGATCATAACCCTGATGTGCGGCAGGAAGCGCGCCAGCTTTCCATTGGTGACGAGATTTGTGAAGAGCTGGCAGAAGCGGTTGCCGGGGCTGGTCTTGTTATTCTGGCGGTGCCGGTCGGTGCAATGGCGTCCGTGATGCAGGCAATAGCCCCGCATATCGAGGACGGGGCGGTTATCACCGATACCGGCTCGACCAAGCGATCTGTTATTCGCGATACCAAAGACCTTGTTCCCGAGCAGTGTCATTTTATTCCAGGCCACCCTCTGGCCGGGACAGAATTTTCAGGGCCGGCTGCGGGGTTTGCCTCTCTGTTTGAGGGGCGATACTGGCTGATTTTGCCAAATGGGGCAGATACAGAAAAAGTGGCGGCCTTGGAAGATTTATTGACCCGGTTAGGGGCAATGACCGAACAGATGACAGCAGATTATCATGACCGGGTATTGGCGATTACCTCGCATTTGCCGCATTTGATTGCCTATACGATTGTGGGGACAGCTGTTGATTTGGAACAGGATCTGAAAAATGATGTAATCCGTTTTTCAGCATCCGGCTTTCGTGATTTTACCCGCATTGCTGCATCTGACCCAACCATGTGGCGTGATGTGTTTTTGAATAATGATGAAGCGGTGCTGGAAATGATGCAGCGTTTTTCCGAAGATTTAACCTATCTGCAACGCGCCATACGCTGGCAGGAAGGCGATAAGCTATTTGACCTGTTTAGCCGTACCCGCGATATTCGCCGCTCTATTATTGATGCCGGTCAGGATTAATCCCCGGCTGACAGGCTAAATAACCGAACAAGGATATATTTGGCATATTCGCGCATCAGCAATTTTGCCGTTGGCCAATCTGCATACCATCTGACCGGCTGCAAATCTGGCGGGGTGACGGGCAGAGGGGTGATAGCGATATCCGGCATCATGCGCTGAAAATACAGCAAGGCGCGCGGCATATGATAATTGGCCGTGACCAGAGACAGGCTGGATAGCTGGTGAAATTCTGCCCAGTTGCGCGCCGCTACCGCATTGCCTTTGGTATCGGTTGCGGTGGCATCCAGCTCGACACAACAGGTAAAAATCGCTTTCTGGCGCGGGGTTTTGGCAAATGTCATGGCCAGGCTGGCTTTGGAAATGCCCTTGCCCACCCCGGTTATCAGCATCCGCACAGAGGCCCCTTGCTCTACCAGGCGTAGCCCCTCATTTATGCGTTCCTGCCCGCCTGTAGCCACCACCAGCCCATCGGTAAAACTATCGGCCAAAGGCGGTTTTTGAGGGAGGGTGAGGGCAAAATGCTGTACACAAGCCAAAAATCCTAATAGCCCAAAAACCAGCCCCATAGCTGTATGCAGAATCTGGCGTTTAAGGGTGTCTCTGGTCATAAAAAAGCATATGCCTCATAGGCGTGTGAAATCATGAAAGATGCCGCCTCTTTTGCGGCAAGCATGGCAGAAGCGATCGATAGCCCTGAAGCTGTTTGAAAATCTCCTACCCTTCTTATCTTAGGCAAAAACGTCTGGTCACTCAACCAAACATCGGCTATGAAAAATGAACAGTTAAGAAAGTAGGGCAAAAGATGTGTAAGGTGTGTAAATGCTTTTGACATGTGCACAATGCAAGACCATTTTTCGAATAGATAATGCCGCGATTGCCCCGGATGGCCAAAAGGTGCGCTGTTCGGTTTGCGCGCATATCTGGGATGTCAAAGTCCCTGCACAAGCCTATCATGCCCCTGCCAGCGGCTTTTTTGATATTCTTCAAAAATTACGCCTGCCGGCCAGTATGCTTTTGCTGGTGATGCTGCTCAGCGGGGTGTTATTTTCCTTTCGTGGCCCTATCACAGCCCATTTTCCCGGTCTGATATCGTCTTTTAACGGGATTGGCCTGACGATTGAGCCTAATCTGGAAGTGCTGGAAATCCGTAATTTACAGGCAAGCTATCAGGGTAATTTGCTGCGGGTGCGCGGCCAGATATATAACACAGACAGCTTTACCGCCCATGCCGCCCCGTTACAGCTACAGGTGCTGGGCACAGATAAAACCGTGCTGGCACGCGAAAAATTAGTCCCGGATAATAAATTTATTGCGGCAGGCCAGACAACTGATTTCTTTCTTCAAAAAGAAGTAGAAAAAGCGGTAAATGCAGAAGTGCGTGTTGATCTGCTGGCAGAATCCTTGCTTCTGGATATGTTTTAGCTGGCATCACCCAAAGGGGTTTTCTTCTGATTTTATCAGCTCTTCTAGTGTGCGGCGGCGACGCAGAAGATGTGTTTTGCCTTCATAAATCATTACCTCGGCTGCTTCGGGGCGGGTATTATAGGTGGACATCATCACCGCCCCATAGGCACCGGCAGAAAACACCGCCAGCAAATCGCCTTCACCGATATCGGGCATATCGCGACCCTGACCCAGATAATCACCTGTCTCGCAAACCGGGCCAACAATATCGGCCATGCCGCAAGGCGCGCCCTTGTCGGTGACAGGCTCGATACGATGATAGGCTTCATACAAGGTCGGGCGTATCAGATCATTCATTGCCCCATCAACAATGATAAACCGCTTATCCTCGCCTTGCTTGATATAGTGGGTGCGGGTCAAGAGCAGGCCATTATCTGCTGCGATAGACCGGCCAGGCTCAAATCCCAGCTGATAGCCGCGATTGCTGAAAATACGGGTGACCAATGCGCCATAGGCGGCAAAATCCGGCAGGCTATCGCCCTGATAATCAATGCCTAGCCCGCCGCCCAAATCCAGAACTGGCACATCATACCCTTCAGCGCGAAGACCATCTGCCAAATCTAGTAATTCCAGATAGGCCTTTTCAAACGGGGCAAGATTGGTTAGTTGCGAGCCAATATGCACCGCAAGGCCGGCAGGGCGTATGACCGGGTCATTCGCTATTTGCCGATATAAAGAGGCGGCCTCGCCATCGGCAACCGGGATGCCAAATTTTGTAGAACGCTGGCCAGTGGAAATTTTGGCATGGCTGCCCGGATCGACATTCACATTAACGCGCAAGGCGACCGGGGCGATGACCCCCATCTCGGCCGCTATTGCGCTTATATGGCGTATTTCTGCAGCTGATTCAGCGTTAATCTGGCCAATGCCGGCTGTCAGTGCCTGGCGGATTTCGGCATCAGATTTACCCACACCTGAAAAAACAATGCGGCCAGCTGGAATGCCAGCTGTCAGACATTTTTGCAACTCGCCGCCAGATACAATATCTGCCCCGGCGCCATGTCTGGCCAGCAATCCCAGAATTCCCATTGAAGAATTGGCCTTCACCGCGTAATGCACCGTGACATCCAGCGCGCCCAATGCCGCACAAAAGGCGCGGTAATGGGCTACAAACCCGTCCCCTGAATAGACATAAAGCGGCGTGCCAAACTCCTGGGCAAGGGCAGATACAGATATATCTGAAACCATCAGCTCGCCAGCGTGATTGCGGTGAATATAGCTCATAAGGGGGGGATGCCTTAACTGGTTTGTTCTGTTGTTACTTCAGAGGGGCGTTGCGGCTCACCGCGCTTGCCACATCCGCTCAGGCCAGCGGTTGCCAGGGCAAGGGCGGCCAGGATGCATAAAATCCGAATCATAAATGCTCCGTCTCTATCAATGGGTTGTTAACTCTCTTTTGCCAGGCTGGCGCGGGTGGCCTTGATATGGGCGGCAACCTGTTCCGGGGCCGTGCCGCCAAAGCTGTTGCGTGCCTGCAAGGCAGAATCAATAGATAGCACCTCAAAGATAGATGCGTTCAGGCGCGGCTCAACAGCCTGCATATCTGCAAGAGACAGCCCGTCCAGCGCGCAGCCCTTTTGATCGGCCAGCGCGACCAGCTTTCCAGTTACATGATGGGCATCGCGAAACGGCATATTGAGCTCGCGTACCAGATAATCTGCCAGATCGGTTGCGGTGGGATGGCCTTTTTCCAATGCCGCACGCATCGCGTCCGGATGGGCGGTCAGGTCAGCTATCATCCCTGTCATTGCGGCAAGGCTAAGCGATAGAGAGGCTTCTGCATCAAAGACCGGCTCTTTATCTTCCTGCATATCCTTGCCATAGGCCAGCGGCAAGCCTTTGAGAACTGTCAATAAGGCCAGCAAATCCCCGATGATCCGGCCAGGCTTTGCCCGTACCAGCTCTGCGGCATCCGGATTGCGCTTTTGCGGCATGATGGAAGAGCCGGTGGTAAAAGCGTCCGATAGGCTGATAAAGCCAAATCTGTCGGTTGACCAGATAACAATTTCTTCGGCCAGGCGGGATAGATGGGTCGCACAAATCGCGGCAGCGGCCATAAATTCCACTGCAAAATCCCGTGCCGATACCGCATCCATGGCATTGGCCATCGGCCGGTCAAAGCCCAGCAACCGGGCAGTTTGATGCCGGTCGATGGGGTGGGGCGTACCTGCCAGGGCGGCTGCGCCAAGGGGTGATTCATTCATGCGTTTGCGCGCATCAGACAGGCGCGCGCGATCCCGGCCAAACATTTCAACATAGGCCATCAGATGAAAGGCAAAACTTACCGGCTGAGCTGTTTGCAAATGGGTATAGCCCGGCATGACAGTTGTGATATGGTTTTGGGCTTGCGTCATCAGCGCATCTTGCAATGCGGCCAGCTGTCCATCCAGCTGATCTATCGCGTCCCTTAACCAAAGCCGGATATCGGTTGCGACCTGATCATTTCTGGAACGCGCAGTATGCAATCGGCGGGCAGGATCGCCAATTAAATCTCCCAGACGGGATTCGATATTCATGTGAATATCTTCCAGCGCTTCGGAGAAGGCAAAATCTCCGTCTGTGATTTCCTGCTCGATTTTAGCCAGGCCGTCACAGATAGCCGTTAAATCTGCTTCAGAGATGATATTTCGGCTTGCCAGCATCGTTGCATGGGCGATAGAGCCTGCAATATCCTGTTTATACATCGCCTTGTCATAGCTGATAGAGGCGTTGATATCGGTCAT
>Ga0181580_10002040_pt1 | contig 16255 bp, 10 predicted proteins | sample 071ome_23_FD_132413 | JGI IMG/M metagenome (GOLD analysis project Ga0181580, IMG submission 132413) | Coastal salt marsh microbial communities from the Groves Creek Marsh, Skidaway Island, Georgia - 071403BT metaG (megahit assembly) | ecosystem: Environmental > Aquatic > Marine > Intertidal... | reverse complement strand
CTTAATGACACACTTACAGTTCAAGGTAAATCAAATTTTACAGATATCAGTGCTAATAATGTTGATCTTTCAGGTGCATTAAATGTTGACGGAAGAGTTAGTATGGAAGGCTCATCAGAATTTACTATGGGAGGTAGTTCAAGCTTTACTATGGAACGTGATGTAAATTGTCTTTTTAAAAATAATATTACTAGTAATCAATCAATTCAATGTCGTACACTTCAAATTAATGACCGAAACAATCCATATAATGGAGAAACGGCTATACATGTTGTAGGCGCTCCTTGTACTTTAGATGAATTAAGACTTACAGGTAATATATATGCAAATCAATATAGTAATAAAGCTAGATTATATGATGTTAGTGCGGCCAACCTAGATATTAGCAATAATCTAGAGGTTGCAGGCCATGCACTCTTTGATGATGTTAGTGCAAACTACCTAGATGTTCTTGATAGAGTAGATATTAGCAATAATCTAGAGGTTGCAGGACATGCACTCTTTGATGATGTTAGTGCAAACAAAATAGAAGTTTCAAATGAACTAGATATTAGTGGTGCAAAAATTATAATAGATGTAGATACAACAACTGCAACATTACCATCAACTTCATTTCCTATATATTTTGATGGTAATAAATTAGTATATTATACTAATATTAATTAATTTATATAATTAAAATAAAAATTATATAAATCAAATATTACAAACAAATTGTTTTGAAAACCTGACTTGTTACTAAGTAAGGATCCATATTTGATGCGGGACGTCTATCTTCAAAATAACCACATTTATTATTAATTGTTTCATGTCCGATACGAACTGATGCTCCACGATCAACAGGTTTTTTTATATCAAAACTAAAAATATTATAATTAGATGATTCATGTGTCCCCGTCATACGTAATCTATTACCTTTACCATATAAACACATATGTTCAACATGACTATCTCTAAGTTTTTCAATACCTTTAATAATTTCATCAATTCCACCATCATCTCTCATTTTTTTTGTACTGAAATTTGTATGACATCCACTTCCATTAATATTTTTAAAAGGTTTTGGATCCCAACACACTGATACTTCATACTTTTCAGATATTCTTTCTAGTAACCATCGTGAAATTAATAAATGATCTCCTGCTTTAATACCTTCAAGTGGACCTATTTGATATTCCCACTGACATGGGGCAACTTCTGCATTTATTCCACTTATTTTAACACCAGCAATTAAACATGCCTGTAAATGTTCTTCAGCAATTTCACGATGAAATGCCTTTCCATATCCACTAGAACAGTAATACATACCTTGTTTTGTTTCTTCTTTTAATAGTTTAATATCTAAATCTGTAAGTAAAAAATATTCCTGTTCTATACCATACCAAGGTTCCTCTTCTTTTTTCATTTCAAAAATTTTATTAGCATAATCTCTAGTATTTGTTTTATGAGGAGTACCATCTGAGTTGTATACATCACAGATCACAAGTAAAAATATTGATCGTTTTATCTTTTCAATAGAAGAATTACGTTTAAATGGATTAATAAAAACTTTCCTAGGTTTTATTAAAAGCTCAGAATCCATACATGTAGATTGTGAGGTAGATCCTCCATCAAAATTCCAATCGGGGATTTCATTAATATCAGTAGTCATAATATCATATAATACACGAGTCTTTGATCGTAATTCTCCATTACCTCCAACCCAAATATATTCTACAATAGTACTAGGTGTATGTTGCATTATATACTATTTTAATAGTCTTATTTTTATACTATTTTTACAAAAATACAATATGTGTAAAATAATGTAAAAAATTTTAAAAAAGATTCTCAAAATTAATTTTTTTGGACATTTTAAAAATGTCCATTTTTTTTTATTTCTAGAAAAGTTTTTTAAAAAAAGTTACACAAAATACATTTTATCTAGAAACATCTAGGTAATTATTTTACTAGTGCTTTTTTTTCAGTCCTACAAGATTTTTTTTATAATTTTATTTTAAAATAATTTAGGAACTTTTTGTGTAAGCATTCTATATATGAAAAAAAGTTCCAAAAAAGTTCCAATAATTTATAGTTGTGAATCTTGTGACTATAGTACGTCACGAAAATCACAATGGAATAGACATATTTTAACAGCAAAACATTTGAAGCTTACAAAAGCTGCATCTGGGCTTACAAAAAAAGTTCCGTGTAATTTTGAATGTAGAAATTGTAAACATAAATTTAACCATAGACAGTCTCTTTTTAGACATAAAAAAAACTGTAAAAATGACCCCAGTCAGTTAGCCAAATTAGCCAAAAAATTAGCCAAAATTAGCCACTCCGAATTTCAATGTGAATGCGGAAAATCTTACAAACATGCTTCAAGCCTTTCAAAACATAAATCAAAATGTATATACCTACAAAATGTAAGCACGCAAAAAGACTATACTGACGAAATTATCCCTACCAATAATGTAGAGGTTTTGTTAAAAGCTTTACTGGAAAAAAATAATGATATTTTAGAAGAAAATAAAATATTACGTGAAAAAATATCTACAATGGAATTTGGAAATACATATAATAATAATCAAACAAATAACAATCAATTCAATATTAATATGTTTTTAAATGAAAAATGTAAGAATGCAATGAATTTAGAGGATTTTGTGGAAAAGATAAAATTAACACTAGAAGATTTACAATACACTAGTGAAAATGGATATGCAAAAGGAATTTCCAATATTTTTATTAAAAACTTAAACGATATGGATATCACTGAAAGACCGATACATTGTTCGGACCAGAAAAGATTACAATTCTACATAAAAAACGACAATGAGTGGAGTAAAGATGAAAATAATGAGAAGCTAGATAACACAATTGAGAAGGTAAGTAGAAAACAATTAAAGTCAATTCAAGAATGGGTTGAAGCGAATCCTGATTACTTAGAATCTGATGCAAAAACACACGAATACTTTACTCTTGTTAAAAATATTACTCAACCTAATGATGATAGAAATCTTAAAAATATTAAAAGAAAAGTTGGAGAGAATGTGAAATTGGAAAAATCTGAGAATGTAAAATAATGTAAAAAATTTTAAAAAAGATTCTCAAAATTAATTTTTTTGGACATTTTAAAAATGTCCGTTTTTAATTATTTCTAGAAAAGTTTTTTAAAAAAAGTTACACAAATTACATTATATCTACAATATTGTAGAATAATTTTTTGAAATACTTTAAAAAAGTGTCCTACAAGAGATTTTTTGATTTTGAAAATAAAAATAATTTAGGGGTTTTTTTATATATCATTATAACAAATAAAAATGATACAACAAAAAACCCCAAAAAACCTATATTATAAATTTTTTTGCGATCCATGCTCCTTCCGATGTAATAATAAAAAAGATTTTAATCGTCATTTAAACACTACAAAACATAAAAAGGGTATATTAGGGGTAAATGGTATAAAATCCGAAAAAAATAAAATTTATAAATGTAATATTTGTAATAAAAAATATAAGCATAAATCGGGTCTTTACAGACATAAAAAAATATGTAAAATCGATGATGGTATGTTAGTCAAATTAGCCAAAAAATTAGCCAAAGTTAGCCACGCCAATTTTCATTGTGAATGTGGAAAATCTTACAAACATGCATCTAGTCTTTCAAAACATAAATCAAAATGCGTGTACCTACAAGATGAAGGTGCTAAAAAATACTATACTGACGAAATCATTCCAACCAATAATGTAGAGATTTTATTAAAAAATATTTTACAAGAAAATAAAGCTATACATCAAAAAAACGATTCTATTTTAGAGGAAAATAAAATACTACGAGAAGAAATTAAAAATCTTAAACTAGGCAATACAATGATTAATAGTAATAACAATAGTTTCAATATCAATATGTTTTTGAATGAAAAGTGTAAGAATGCAATGAATATTGAAGATTTTGTCGAAAAGATAAAATTAACTCTCGAGGATCTTCAATTCACGAAAGAAAATGGATATACCAAAGGAATCTCCAATATTTTTATTAAAAACTTAAATGACATGGATATTACCGAAAGGCCAATACACTGTTCGGATCAGAAAAGACTACAGTTTTATGTTAAAAACGAGAATGAATGGAGTAAAGATAAAAATAACGAAAAGATTGACAATTCTATTCAGCAGGTTAGTGTTAAGCAGTTAAAATCCATTCAAGACTGGGTAGAAGCGAACCCAGATTATACGGAAACAGATGCGAAAATGGAAGAATATTTTACACTTGTTAGAAGTATTACCCAACCCAATGATGATAAAAATCTTAACAATATTAAAAGAAAAGTTGGAGAGAATGTGAAAATAGATAAATAAATATTATTTTTTGAATTATAAAATAATATTTTAAGAATTACACGGTTATTTAACGACGGCGACGGTGGACAACACGGTGACCACTACGACGGCGATGAGATTTAGCGGTGCGGCAAAAAGAACGTTTCTTTCCCTTAGCCATTTTGCACATACGCATTTTTTTGCAAGTCATTTTCTTCTTGCCACGGCACTTGCTAACACTGCGACGACGACGGTAGCTTTTCATAGCACGTTTAATACTGGCACGAGTGCGAACACGACCTCCACGAATTTTTCTTGTCTGGACCATTATATAAATAATTTAGAAAAAAAATTTTAATCTAATAAATCTAATAACGCACTTCTTATTTTTTTTGTAGTAGATGGATTTGGTGGTTGAGATATTAATGTATCTTGTAACTCATTTGCTAAATTCTTTTTTTCAATTGCATTTTTTATAATTCGCTCGCTTCTTATACCTTCAAATATGTCTAAAGTATCTTTAAATTCTTTTTCACATGTAAGATACAATTTTACAATTTTATTTCTAGCATTATCTATTATTTTTGATAATGTTTCTTCATTTAATTCTGGATTTATTGAAATAAATTCGCCACTTTCTCTAGTACCTGGATATATTTTGAATACATTTCTTAAAATATTCATTAGTTCTTTTTCGCTTTTCTTAGTAGTATTTAACATTTTTTTAATTTGATTCGCATAATCTGTAAATAATCCTCCGTTACCAACATAGTCTTTTTTCCATGAACCATCATCATCACAAAATTCGGAAGTGTGAAATGCAATTAAAGGTATATCTGTAAATCTTTTAGAACCATCATTATTCCATGATTCATAATCATTTTTGCCTGTAAATGTAGTGTAAAATTCTTTTAAATCTTTGTTATAATCTTTTTGAGCTTGTGAATTAGCAATTACAAGACCATCTAAGAACTTACCTTTTATATAATCGTATTTATTCCAATATAACTGTTGTAATTCTGGAATTCCAGGTTCCTGACCTAATTTTTTTATATTTATACGTTCTTCTTGAGACCATTGTGATGGTCGCCATTCATTGTCTATTGTTATAGTTTGTTTTTGTGTATTCATTTTACAAACATTTTTTAAATTTATTTTAATGCCTCCATCAACTTCTTTTGGTGTTAAAGCAGATATACGTCTGGAACACAAATTTATTTGTGTTAATTTAGGTGTTACGCCTCTTGGGATTTTATTTCTATTTTGTATAGACATTGCGTGTGTGTTACCTTGACGATCTTCATATACATAAACAGGATTTAATGTTTTAACAATTGCGGCATATAAATGAGCGATGGATATATAAAATTTAGCAATACCATTACACATTCTTTGTTTTTCTGTTTTATTTTCAACATCTAGATCATTAAGTACGGTTTTTGAATTATTTTTTATAGGTTTTTCTCGAGTGGTTAATTTATCAACATTATCTTTACCAACTAATAATTCAAGTAAATTGTTACCACCTTTCATTTCATCAGATTTAACTTTGTTTGTATTAAGAAACATTAATTTTTTATCTACTATCTCATTAACATAATTACCTCTTTCAATACGCTGTGCTAAATATTTAATATCTCGCTGATTCATATATTTTTTGATTATTTCACTTGTTAAAATCACAAGTTTATCACAATATTCTTTTTTAGTTAAATTTTTAAGATCTTGAAAATTTTGTGTTAATATATATTTTGTTGCAATTAAATCTATTAAATCAACACCTTCTATATCTGAACCATATTCTTTTTTTGCTTTGGATTGAGCTGCACCCATATATGATAAATATATATAATAAAATTGAATTAAAAAGAACTTATAATAGATATTATTAAGTTAAACAATGAAATTATCAATAATAAAATCTGTAAATCAAACTAAGAGGCAAAAGCGTAATAAAAATAAAAAAGCTTTATGGGATAAGTTTGATAATATGATTGGAGATCAAAAAGAAGAATCAATGGAATTATTATATAGTAAACAAAAAATAGGAAATAGAACTCATTGCGAACAGTGTGGATATGCAGTGGCTTATGAAGAACGGTTTCTTACCTGTACTAATCCTAAGTGTGCTATTATTTATAAAGATAACTTAGATGAAAGTGCTGAATGGAGGTACTATGGGGCAGACGATAATCAAAGCTCAGATCCAACTAGGTGTGGTATGCCTATTAATCCATTACTCAAAGAATCATCTTATGGATGCAAGGTAATATGTAGAGGTAATTCCAGTTATGAAATGAGAAAAATTAGAAGATACACTGAATGGCAGTCAATGCCTTATAAGGAAAAATCACAATATGATGAATTTCAGAAAATTACAACATTATCTAAACAAGCGGGTATTCCTAAGATTATAATTGATGAAGCATTAAGATATCATAAAAAAATATCAGAAATGAAAACATTTAGAGGATGTAATAGAGATGGTATTATTGCAGCATCAATCTATATTGCTAGTAGAATTCATAATTATCCTAGAACTGCAAAAGAAATTGCTACAATATTTAATTTAGATAATACATCTGCAACTAAAGGGTGTAAAAATGCATTACATTTGGTAAATGAGATAGAGAAAAATATGGTAAATAATGATAAGACACATTTCTACAAAACAACACCAACATCATTTATTGAGAGGTATTGTAGTAAATTAGGTATTAATAAAGAATTAACTACAGTATGTTTATTTGTTGCGAACCGTATTCATAAGGCAAATAAAATTCCTGAAAATACTCCCCACTCTGTTGCTGCAGGTATTATTTATTTTGTAGCTCAATCATGTAAATTAAATATTAGTAAAAAAGCTGTGAATAACATAAGTGAGATTAGTGAAGTAACAATTAATAAATGTTATAAAAAACTTAGTAAAATTCACACAAATGATGCCGCATTAATTCCAACTTGTATTCTTAAGAAGTACCAATAATACCTTTTAAGAAAAGGTATTACCAAAAAAATTATGTTTTATTTTAAACTTTTTTTTAGTAGTTTAAATTAAATAAAATATGAATGATATAAGCAATAATATCCCAGATATAATATTTATTGTTCCATATAGGGATAGAGCACCTCAACGTTTTGCATTTACATCTATTATGGAAAAAATAGTTGAAGACCTTAATTGTAAAATTGTATTTTCACATCAAAAAGATACAAGACCATTTAATCGCGGAGCAGTAAAAAATACAGGATTTCTATTTGTTAAAAATTCTTATCCAGAACATTATAAAGATATTACGATTGTTTTTCATGATATTGATATAATGCCTTGGTATAAAAATCAGTTTTCATATGATACTATGCCTGGAATTATAAATCATTTTTATGGTTTTAAGAGAGCTTTAGGTGGTATTTTTGCAATAAAAGGTATAGATTTTGAAGAAGCTAATGGATTTCCTAATTATTGGTCGTGGGGTCTCGAGGATAATTTATTAAAATGGCGTTTACAAAAATTAGGCAAGGCGTTTAAATATAACCAATTTGTAGATTATAATGATAATAATCAAAATATTATTGGTTTATGGCACGGTTGGGATCGTAATATAAATGATAAATTAGAATTTCGTGCACGATACAGAATGAATGAAATGATTGAAGGTATTAAAACATTAAACAATGTAAAATATAATGTTAATGTAATTGATAATATTTTTATTGAATTGAATATTTATTCATTTGAAACGGGTGATTCATACAATTCTCCTTATTTACAAAATATACAAAAAAAAGATGCAAGGACATCAATAAAATTAAATAACTATGGTAAAAATTCTAAAAATATAAAAAAAAGAGGGACACAAGGATTTGGAAAGATTCTAATGTTTTAATTTATAAAAGTTTAAAAACAATTATAGTTACTAAAATAAAAATGCTTAAGATTTATCGTTCAGAAAAATCTGTTAGAAAAACATTAAATGATGAACCAATTACATTAATATATCAGTTTTTTAAACATAAGAATATGAAAAGATTTCATGAGATAAGAGAATCTTTATGGAAAAATGTAAATAATAATAATATAGATCGAATTATATTATTAAATGAGAGGATGTACTCTGAAGAAGAAATTGGTGTATCAAACCCCAAAATTCAACAAATAGTAATAGGTAATAGGTTGAATTTTTCAGATATTTTTGAATATGTTGAAAAATTAAAAATAAAAGGTTATATAGTAACATGTAATGCTGATATTTTTTTTGATAACACACTTCGTAATTTAAAATTTACAAATATTCATGAAGAAAAGGTTGTATATTCACAATTACGATTTGAATATAATAATACACAATTATCTAAATGTAAACTTTTTGGACCTCGTTGTGATAGTCAAGATAGTTGGATATTTCATTCAAACTGTAATATACCTCAGAAATTCAGAAAACTTTTTAAAATAAAATATGGAATTAGAAATTGTGATCTTAAAATTAATTACCTTTTTAGTATTTTAAATTTTAAAATTATTAATGAGCCATTTTTTATAAAAACATATCATTATCACAGTTCAAATATTCGTGACTATTTAAACAAGCCAGCTTTAGAAAGACCAATAATGTTTGTAATACCTCATTTAAATCCAGCAAATGATTTATCATTATACCCTTTAAATATGTGGAGTGGAAAGTCAAAAACAAGTTATATGCAGTATTCAAATGATGAAAATAATTTTATTGATAATAAAGATATGCTTAACATGTGCTCTCTTATTAAATATTCAGATGATAATAATTTAAATTTTACAGTAATGAAAACAAACATGCATAATTGTAATTTGGCTTATTGTAGTGACAAACTTCAAAAAAATTATGATAAAAATGATAAATTTAGTATCAGCACAATTATTTCTGAAATGCAAGGGAGTATTCTTTTTTATAAAAATTTTGGATTAAAATTGGATTCATTGAAAAAAATTTCTTTGTATGTTGCTAAATTTTTTGAGATCTGTAATAAATGTCAGATATGTATTCATACACAAGTAGGACATTCGGATTATATTAATGTAATTAATAAAGATAATCCCCATAATATTAAAGTTGGTCCTGTGATACATCGATTTGTATTGGATTTTATACGTAAATGTAAAAATATACCAACTTCTGAAAATATTTTAAATATTGGAGCACATATATTTAATCAAGGTTGGTTTGATATTTTAACGAAAAAAAAAATATTGATAATTTCAAAACACTATAAGTTGATAAAAAAACAGATTGATATGCTTACTACAAATAATAACAATTTTTATAGACGACCAATCTTTAAAGATTGTGTATATGAATATTTTGATATTCCTCAAACAAAAACCGATAATGAAGATATGGTAGATACCGTAAATAATTATATAAAAGATTTTAGAGAGAATATTTCAATAGATTCATTTGATGTAGTTTTTATTGGAGATACTGTTTATGATTTTCTTATTTTGGATTATATCAACACCATTGGAAAATCAGGTATAATTGCTGGTAATTTCTTACCATTGTGGTATGGATTATATAGCAAATATCATATGAAATACAACAGTGATATTGTTAAAATGTTTATGGATGAAAACTGGAAACTTTTAAATGAGTAAATTTTGTTATAGTATAATAATTTAAATATATTAATTTTTATAATACTATATGACTAAAATAGGTATAATAATGCCGAGCACTAACAGAGGTATTTCATGTAAAAGTTATAAAGATATACCTTTCTATAAAATTTTTTTAAAATATTTTGTAAAATCTTACAATAATACCGGTAAATATAATTTTAAAATTTATATGGTTATTGATAGAGATGATCCTATTTATTCAAACATAAATGAAATGAGTAAAATAAAAAATTTTATTTCGTTGATTAAATTTTTAGATATTGAATTTATTTGGAGTGATAATATTGAAAAAGGGCATGTAACTGCAATGTGGAATCGCGCTTTTACATATGCTTATAATGATGCTTGTGAATATTTTTATCAAGCTGGAGATGATGTTTGTATTATGGATAAAGGATGGGAAGAATATTTTATCTCATCACTAAAAAAAACAGATAATTTTGGTATTTCTGGACCTTTTGACTATGGTAGATTTTTATATGAAAAAGAAACTGGTTCAAAACAAAAATTTATATTAACTCAGAGTTTTGTATCAAGAGTACATTATGATATTTTTGGATATTACTTTAATCCAGAAATAAAAAACTGGTTTTGTGATGATTGGATTACTAATTTATATTTGAATATAAAATTATTATATTGTGACAAAAAATATAGAATTCAAAATATGGGAGGTGATCCGAGGTATACACCTGTTGGCGAGGGAGATCAGTGGCGCGAAACAACAATGTTATGTATGAGATTAGTTAAAGAAGATACAGAAAAGATAAGAACATATGTTAATAATCTTGAAAAAAAAAATAACAATAATATTAAAACGAATATGAATAAAAATGATAAAAGTATAAAATTATTTTGGCAGTATCCTGTTATAACAGAAAAAGCTTTTTACGAACAAAATAAACAAGATCCTAATTATTTTGGATTACCATGGGCTACAATTATTGATAAACGAATTGATTTAAATGAAATTTATAAATTTATTATTCAAACTAAAATAAATGAGGGTAAACCAGAATGTTATACATGTTGTCAGCATATTTCATTTCGAAAATTAATTAATTTTTGGAAAATATTAGGTGTAAAAACAGTATATTCTCCTCATAAAGTAATTGGAGAAAATGAAATTAATGGGATTAAAATTTTGCCTTGTCCTTTATATGCAGTAAACATAGAAGATCCTTCAAGAAATAAGTTAATAAAAGAATCTAATCTTTTAAAATGTAAACGTAGTATTGCATATTCTTTTGCAGGTGGATATCAACCTGGAAATTATTTAACAGATATACGTGCTAGAATATATAAATTAAAGTCTCGTAAAAAAAATGACGTACATATTGTTAATACTGGAGATTGGCATTTTAATTGTGTTGTTTACAATAATAAGCAAAATTCTAATGGTGAATTAAATGAGGACATGAACCATAAAGAGAAAACATATAAATATAATGAATTATTATTGAAATCTAGATTTACATTGTGTCCCTCAGGTTCTGGACCTAATTCTATAAGATTTTGGGAATCTCTTGGTGCAGGTTCTATACCAGTACTACTTGCTGATACATTGGAATTGCCTGAAAATAAATTATGGGAATCTGCAATTATAAGATTACCTGAAAAAGATATTGATAAAGTTGATAAATTAATTCGTAATATTACTCCAGAAGAAGAGAATGCTAGACGTGAAAAATGTCTAAGTTTATATAAATTTTATAAGAATAATTATAGAAATGAAAAAATGATAATAGCGCATTATTGTTGTGGAAGTTACGATCAAGGAGCTATTGGAGGAGTAGCTAGATATGATTATCACATTAAATTAGCATTCCCGAATAGAATATTTATAATGCAAAAAGATCCCAATTTTGTAAATTTTTGTGAAAAATATAAAGATAGACTTATTGTAATTACAGATAATCATTTAGCATGTGATGTGCCTAATTATGTAAATACGTATTTAGTTCATCATGGAGTAGCAGAAACTCATGCAGAACGTGAACCAGGATGGAATGAATATTGGAAAAATTTATGTTGTGAAGGGCAAAAAAAGATGCTTTATTATAGAGATCCTAAAACCACAAAAATTATTAGTATTGCTGAATTTTGTACGGATGAATTTAAAAGAATTTATGGATCAGTATATACAAAATTTAATATACAAAAAATATTACATACAAGTGAATTAGATGAATCACTATTTAAAACAAACTTTAATAACAAGGCTTGTATACTAGGAAATTGGAAAGGTGTAAATAAAGGAGAAATTATAGTTAATAAACTTAAAAAAATATGCAAAGCTTATAATTTTAATAAATTAAGTGTTCATATTGATGATAGAGGAATTGATGATTTTAACAAAAGAAAACAAAATATTTATTTAGAAAATGATATATTTTTAAACTTATCATTGTGTGAAGGATTTTCATATTCTGCATTAGATGCTCTTTTATGTGGTTTATTAGTAATATCAACCGATGTAGGTGTTTTTTACAAAGATGTACCTGATGATTGCTTTGTTAAATTAGAGTGGGATAAAATAAATGATATTGATTATGTAATATCAAAGATTGAGTATGGTTGGAAAAATAAAGAAAAAATAAGTAAAAAAGGGAGAGAGTGGTATATGAAAAATTGTAGATTGATTGATTGGAAAAAAAAAATGAGACAAATAATAAATTAAAAACTATTATAGTAAATATATATGTTTGTTGCATTATGTTTTTGGGGTATAGCAAGATCTTTAAAATATACGATAAATTCCATTGAAAATAATATATTAAATATTTTAAAAGAAAATAATATAGAATATAAAATATACTTTCATACTTATACAAGTAATTCTAAATATAATAATCCAAGAGCAAATGAATATGATTGTAAACTAGACAATAATGAATATAAAATTTTACAGAGTGATTACATTGAAGTTGAGGATCAAGATAAAATTAAATTAGAACTTGATGTTAAAAAGTATAGAACACACGGAGATGCTTGGCATTCAAATTTTAATACATTGGATAATTTTATTTTAGCGATGTATTCGAGAAAAAAATTATGGAAACTAATAGTTAATAGTAAAGAATATGATAAAATAACACATTATATTTTTGTAAGACCTGATGTAAAATTTTTAAATAAATTTAATATTAAGTGGTTAAATATTATAAATGAAAATCAAATATTTATTCCTAATTTTCATTTATTTCATTTTGGATTCAATGATAGAATGTGTATTTGTAAAAAAAGTATTGCTGAAGTATATTCTAATATATTTACTTATGTATATTTGTATAGTTTACGTAAAAAAGTTCACTCGGAAACTTTAATAAGAGATATATTATTATTAAGACATCCTGAAATAGAAATAATTGGAATTAATTTTTACTTTAATAGAATACGGGCAAATGGTTTTGAATTATCTGATAATAGAATTTATTAATAAATTAAATTTTTAAAATAAAAATAAGTTATTATATTAAAATAAGTTAGTATATTAAAATAATCAATGTTTAATAAATTAAAGAAAAGAACATTATTAACTGCACCAACAAATCAATATCAAAAAAGACGTGAATATTTATTACGACAGCGACAAAAGATAATATTACAACAAGAATTATTAAATGAAAAAAAGTTGAAAAGAAAAATAGCTCATGATAATCATTTACAAAATGAAAAAAAAATAATACAAATATCTAAAAATAAAAAATATTTTATAATTAATAATAATTTATCTGGTGGTTCTTATAAATGGCAGAAAGATATAGAAAAATATATTCCATTGATAAGGATATATAAGTATGATATTTTTAATAATATATTACAAAATCATAATGATGTAGAAAATATAGTTGTATTAATTAATTCATTTATTAGGACTGATTTCACAATTAATAAAATTATTGAATTATATAAAAAATATAAATTTAAAATAATATTACCAATTCATGATTGGTTTTGGTTTAATGTTAGTCGAAATTATAATTTGAAATATCACAATATATATTTAGATCCAGATATGAAATTATCAGAAGAAAGTAAAAATTTATTTGATATATGTTATAAAATATTATGTCCCTCAAAATTTGTTTATGATATTTTTATAAATTATTATGATAATAATAAAGTAAAACAAATAGATTGGATTGATTATGATAATTATAATATTATACCAACTTTTAAAATAAATAAAATAGATAAAATAAATATTGGTGTTTTAATTAGTATATCTGAATCTAAGGGTGGAGAACAAGTCCATTATTTACTCGATAGATTTAGTTCAAAAATAAATTTCTTTATAGTAGGTTTAAACGTTGAGAAGTATCAAGATAATTATAATAGTTTTATAAATTTAATTAAAAAATATAATATACATGGATTACTATATCTTAATAAATGGGGCGAAACTTGGTGTTATGAATTATCGAAAGGTTTACTATGTGGATTACCAATACTATACAATAATATTGGTTCATTTAAAACGCGAATACCAAAAAATGTAGGTAAATACATTATTAATATTAATAATGAGTCAGAATTTTATAATTATAATATGTTAGATAATAGTTTTCAAAAATTATTAAGTTATATAAAAGATAATGAAATCAAAATAAATGATACAAATCCGATAATTAGTGAAAATCCAAAATTAATTGAATCTATTAAGTTAAATCATAATAAAAACGAGTAAGTGTTAATAAAAATTATTCGATAAAAGAATATATAACAACTATATATTTCATAATTAATAAAATTTACATAAAATATATATTAAAATATATAATTATATTAAAAATATATGTTTAATCAACTAAAAAAACAAAGTGTTATATTAACAGGAAATAATAATACACAGATAAATGAAAGACGTAAGTATTTACTTAGACAAAGACAACAACTTATTTTACAACAAAAAAAAATACAAAAAAAAAGAATACAAAAGCAACGAAAAAATCAACAAAAAAAAATATTAAAATATAAAAATTTAGTTAATGATATATCAGAAAAAAATAAAAAAAAATTAATTGAAAATAATGTTAAAACTGGAGTTATAATAACAACTCATGGATATTATGGTATATTTGCAAGGCAATGTTTATCTTCATTTGAACGCGAACTTCCTAATAATTATTTTATTGTTCTTTTTATTAATGAATCCGATGATGAAATTACATTAAATTTAATTGAAAAATATAAAAATAATAAAAATATTCAAATTATTTATAATAAAGATCAAAATAAAACAGGTGGATTAACTGGAACTTGGAATAAGGGTATTGATTTATGTATAAAAAATAGTTGCGATATAATTGTTATATCGAATGATGATATTTTATTTGATAATTGTGTTAACAATATTTTATGGTATTGTTATGAAAATAAAGATAAAATGCAATATTTTGGTCCAATTAGTAATAACCCTGGTCCGAAAAATTGTCCTGTAAATATGTGTCAATATGGTGTTAAACCAACTGATAATAAAAATAAAGTTGCTTTATATAATGATAATCTATGTAATTTGAATGGATTTTTTATGGTGTTTTCGAAAAAAGTTTTAATTGAAAATAAATTTGATAATAATTTTTATTTTAATCCTGAAAAACCATTTGGGGGTAATGAAACGGAATGGTTCAATAGATTTAAAGATATAAAAGGGGAACCAATAATTGTTCCTCAAACATTTATTTACCATTATAAAATTGCAAGATGGAGAAAAGATTTTAAAGAAAATAATACCTGTATTTATACTATAAATACAGGATCATATGAAGGCTCAAACATTTATTTAAAAAAATCAAATATTGATACTCTTTATTTTACAGATAATTTTGATTGTATTTATAATTGTATAAATAAAGGATTACTGCCTTTTTATGTAGACACAAAAAATAAAGAAGCAAAATTAATTCAAAGAACAATAAAAACTAATCCTACTCAATTTTTACCATATAATTATGAAAAGTCAGTTTATATTGACGGGAATATCTTTATAAAAAATTATAATTTGTTAAATAATTATTTAAATTTATTAGTTGAACATGATGTTATTTGTTTTAAACATCCAGAAAGAATTTTAGTTTTAAATGAAGCTAAAAAGGTTGTAGAATCAAGATTAGAAAAACTTGATAATGTAAATAAAATAATAATTGAGATGAAAGAAAATAATTTTAAAGATAATATAGGATTAACAGAAACCAATATATTACTACGAAATCATAAAAAAATTAAAAATTTTAACGATGATTGGTGTCGTTGCATAAATATTTGTAGACGTGATCAAGTAAGTTTTGATTAT
>Ga0181580_10002019_pt1 | contig 16329 bp, 9 predicted proteins | sample 071ome_23_FD_132413 | JGI IMG/M metagenome (GOLD analysis project Ga0181580, IMG submission 132413) | Coastal salt marsh microbial communities from the Groves Creek Marsh, Skidaway Island, Georgia - 071403BT metaG (megahit assembly) | ecosystem: Environmental > Aquatic > Marine > Intertidal zone... | reverse complement strand
GTCGGAGTCGATCGCAAGCGCGGCGAAACCCGATCTAGTCACTTTGACTTCGTCGTCATCTGACTCGTCGTCTTCGAAATCGTCGTCATCCTCTAAGTCGACCGGCTCCAACTTGGAGCGAACGACGGGAGTACCGATGGGGGGCGGAATTGCATATGGCATCTTACCATCGTAGACCATTCCTAATATCGCCTGGCCCGCACGCTGCAAGTCTACACCTCTCGCTTGCGTGAATCCACGCATTTTACCATACGCATAGCAAAGCGAAAGTGGAGACCACGGTAAATCTTCTCCACTCAGGTCTTCGTTGTTCAGAAGTTCAAGAACTTCGGGATCATATTGCTTTGTCGGCCGAATCTTGAGCACGCTCGTGATGGGCGCAGCGAGCGATGCGGCAAGCTTACCGTCGTTGGAACCACTGAACTTGCGCTGCATCGCGTTCCAACGTTCTGCACCCACAAGCTTTGCTTCAGAAAGCCAGCGGATTGCGCTAAACGGCTCTCGAACAACTGGTAAAGGAATGAGATTTCCAATAATCTGTTCCGCCGGTGAGATGTCAATACGAGGGAACACGAGACCTGGTGAGTCACACAAACACGTTTTCCCGTCCAAAATGAGAGTTTGTAATGTCTTGGTGTGGCCAGGCGTGGCCTTCACGCTCACAGCCTTGCGACCCAAGAGCGAGTTTACCATCGATGACTTGCCCACGTTCGGATGACCCACGAGGCCGATCATCACTCTACCCTCAGCCTTCATACGATCCGCTTCTTCTTGCTCGGCGCGCAGTTCAGCCTGGCGCACGCGCTCGACATCCTCGTCTTCAGGGTCTTCATTTGTGTCCTCTTCTCCAGCGTCGGCGTCTTCCGCATCAGCCTCGTCATCTCCATCATCTTCGTCTTCTTCGTGCTCGAACCGCTTTCCGTCCTCCGCCAACTTCGTGCACACTTTTAGCAACGCATCCCGACCGACAGGGATTTTCGACGCTCGATGCATGCGCTGAGATGCGAGCTCACGCTCTTCTTCTGGGTCGTGCGTCTTGCGTTGCCAATGCCGCTCGCTCGCCGGTGCTTCATCGCGAGATGAAAACCCGACAACCGAGTCGATGCCTGGCAGAGCAGCTAAGAAATGTGCCGCCCACTCTTCGACCGCTTGCATCGGCACGGCATCTATTTTATTCAGTACAACCACGAGAGGCTTTTTCAACCGTCTTGTGATGTGCGCGTAAAGCGCCGGCGGTAGATGAAGCATTGGATTACGCGCATCAACGACGATAACTGCGACGTCGGCGCGCTCTAAAACACGCCACAGTTGTCTCCACACCTCTATGTTCTGCTCGAATGCCGGCGCGTATCCACCAGCCTCTATCATGGCTTCCTTCGCCTCTCTCAACCATTTGACAAACGCCTTTCGCTCCCTCGCGTGGAGTTTTCCTCTTTTTAGCTCGTAATCCCACTTGGGACGCGCTGGCATGAGTTTTAGAGACTTTCGATCCGTTAAACGGGAATCACTCGGCGTGAGCTCGTTGTAGCCTCTTGGTTCGCTCATCAAAGGTCTCCTCGCATCACGAATGCGTCTCTCTACGTCGTACGAAGCCTCCGCTGCGAGTACCGTCGTCACCCCCTTTCTATGCTGCGATCCGCTTCCTATCCCGCGTTTCCTGGCATTGCTCGCAGTTTTTGTGCTCTTTAATCCTAGCGACTCGACCGTAAACACCGTTGTCGCCATTCCTTGCCTCGCGTCGATCCTGCCGTCGCTGCTGCCGTGAGTTTCGGCGGCGGCTCGGATTCCGCTGAGCATGTCACCCTTTTCGCGTTTCTTCGCGCCTGCGCGCATGCGCGCGAGGTGATCCGCTTTTTTATTCTTCGGTGGCATGACTCGCGTCGGGGGCGGAGCGGCGATAGATGGTGCCGCGGACGCGCGGCGTGTTTTGTCGTTGTGCCTTCGTTTCAGTTACTGTATTGTTGTTACACTGGCCGCGCACTTGATACGATGACCAGGACGGTCGCGTGCGGGAAATAATGTAAGAGCTCACGGCTCACGAGCTATTGAAGACGAGCGAATTTTGACGAGACGGACTCTTGAGCGGGGACCCGACCGAGTGCGTGGAACTGGTTCTCGGTAGCTTTGGCCGGCTCGGTGTATGGGACATCGATCGGCGACTCGGCGTTCGGTTCAGCTTGTTCGTCAGTTTAGACAAAAGAGCCTCGCCATCCTTCTTCGTGCGCAGACTATTGATATCCTCAATCTCAAGCTCCAACGCGCGTAATAATAATGTTTTGCACTCGTCGTATCGCTTCGTCTCGTAGAGTAATTTAGCCAGTTCGACACCATGTATCAAACGCTGCGGGTTAATATCGATGGCCTTGCGGAAATACTCTTCCGCGCGCTCGATGGTGGCCGGTTCCATGGCACCATACAACTTTTTGACGAGATATCGCACCAAACCACTCACGTGGGCCATGGTGTGCTCAAATCTAGCGAGCACGTGGTATGCATAATCATTATCCGGATCGAGCTCGATAGCCTTTAACAAGTTGTCCTTGATGGCGTGAGTGAGCTCGACTCTCTGTCGAACCTCGCTAAACATGCTGAGACGAGCATTTGCCACGGCAAACGCAATATAACACTGAGCATCGGTGGGAGCTATGCTGATAGCCTTGTTCGCAAGTTCACTTGCGTCTGAAGCGAACTTTCTAGCCATCGGTTTGTTGTGGAAAATTTCGTGATCGAAGACTCTGTCGCTGAGTTCCTTACTCAGCGCGCAAAGAATAGCGGGATCCTTAGGGCGCAACTTCAAAGCCTCTTCAAAGGCTCGTTGTGACGCCACTGAATCACAAGCCTTGTCGAACGCCTTGCCTTCTTCGACGAGCTTGTCAACCAGAGCCGTCGTCTCAGGCTGTTCAACTTGACCGACACTCTCGGCGCGTTGAAGTTTACGATCACGTCCGCTCCTAACCGCATTCTCCCATACTTTCAACGCCTTCCAACGGAGCGGCGGAAACGCTTCTTCCTGGCTACGTTTCGGCGCGTCCACCTCTTCTGCCATCTCAAAGAGTGATACTACCCACTCGGGTACTATGCGGAACCTACTCCCGACGAGCAGCGGTATGAGCACCATCTGCCGGGGAATTTCAAACGTACTCAAGGTGACGTTCAGCACAAAAGTGAATAATTTGAACATCTTAAAGTCAAAAATACTCGAACGGTTCGACAAGAGGCCGACCAACCCACGTGCGGCGCGAGATGTTTGCTTTTTGAAAGAACGGGCGACGAGACGAGCCGCATTACCGCTACTGCGGACTTGGCGCAAGCTCCTAGCTCTCTTCGACATGCGTGGCTTCATAGGAGTCTCGTCTCGATCGCTAAACATGTACTCGTCTTCCTCATCCGTCTCATCCGTCCACTTGGGCTCTCTCACCGGACTCGTGGTTATTGTCAAATCTCTGCCCGAATACTCGCGCACCGGACTAGTACCCAACTTCTTCAAATACGGCGCGTGCATCGTAGTCGTCCACTTGCCATAAAAACCACTCATATCCTCCGAAAACGTTGCGTACATCGGTGTCGTATCTGCGCGGCGCAACAAAATTGGAGTTCAGTCGCTCGCGTTCGTTTCGTCTCGCGCGCTCGAAATGCGTTTCTTCAGAGAATGCGCACGCGGTGCCGGTGTCGTCCTTCCCGCCCACGACCGCATCGGACGACACGCCACGCGCGCGAATCACACCCTTCACACCGACCAACTGAACGACCCCATCATCCACTCGTCCGATTTCGCGTCTTGTTCTTTTCCGTCGTTCTTCTCCGTCGTTGAAAAGGCGCTCAACGAAAACCACTTTTTCATTCGACGCGTTTCGACGCCTCAAACGTCTCGCGCGTCGTCGTGATCTCCATCTCGCGCGTTTCTTCCAATCACACACTCACCTGCGAGGTACGCTTCATCGTTTCGTCTCGATGTCGACGGCATGGCGCCAACGCGCGCACGGGCGCGGGACGCGTTTCGTTATGCCGACGTCGCTTTTAACGGGTGTTTCCGTGTTTCCTGCGCTGTCACAGCTGGAGTGAGAAGTACCGGTACATGTTTTTTTCTAACAATTTCCAACAAGCTAAGCCTACGTCGCACGATATTTTAAGTTTTCTTCTGCGCTGCCGGCTACGTCGAGATACTCGACCTGAACGCCGAGACTGGCGACTTTGGTATCCTTTTCTTGTTCACGGGAGAGAGAGGCGCTCCGTGAGGCATCGCGGGCGAGGCGGGCGGCGTCACGCGTCGTCTCGAGCGCATTTAATATCGTTGTGAAAGATGGTCTCGATGTCGGGACTTTCTCGGTGCACCGAACGAATAGGGATGCGATGGTGCTGCTTAATCGGTTTTCGACGACCGCAGCGTCGGAAGGGAGCTCCAGGCGGCGCTCGGAATAGCCGACGACGGCGACGACTTGCATGGGATGTAAGTCATCCCAAGGTTTGCGAGCGGTGAGTAATTCCCAAAGCACGACGCCGAAGGAGTAAGAGTCAGCTCGTTCATCGTACGATTCGGCGCGCAACATTTCTGGAGCCATCCATTCGGGCGTACCGTGGAATTCGCTCTTCGCGCTCACTTGGGTCGCTTGACGCATCCTCGCGAGTCCAAAATCAGCTATTTTCACGCGCCACTTCTCATCCACGAGGATGTTTGGACTTTTCAGATCCAAATGCAAGATTGGTGGAGAGCGTGAATGTAAATACGACATGCCTCGCGCGACAGCAATGGCTACTGCGTGGTTGCGTTCGGGTTCAAGCACCCGGCCAGATTTGAGAATTGTGTGTAACGATCCTCTCCGCATAAATTCTGTACATATCAGCGGGGGATCGACGCAGTAACCCATGAATAAGAGCAGATTCGGATGGCGCAGTTTCGCCAAAACTGCCACTTCTTGTTTAAGTTTAGATTGAACTTCAGTGGTGCGCTCCAACAATTGTTTCACGGCCACCACCGTGCCTTGCCAAGTGCCTCTGAAAACTTCTGCAAATCCACCCACTGCGATGCGCTCCTGCAAGCGTACGTCCTCCGGATTGATTAAAAATTCGTCGCGGAGTGCCTCTGCAGCACCAGCTCCATCTTCATACCATCCCAAGGCTGGTGATTGTCGACCGATCGCACCCGCATCGCTCGCGTTCCAACTATCTTCCGGCGTCATCACGGAGTATCGCCCACCCCGACCGGGAACGAATTCCCCAGCGTCTATTTCTGATATGTTCACGCCGGTTCCACTCCAACTAGAGCTTGAATCATTGTTCTCGGAGCCAGGCAACGCGAGCGCTCGCGCGCGTTCACCCAAAGTTGTCAATTTCTCAGTGAAATGAGCTCTGAAAGACGTCGTCATCGTTACGTCGAGCGTTTTGTCATCTATTCTAGTCACGTTCATGAGCGGTCCGTTCACCGAACTGACTCTCTCAGGCTTCACTGGCATTCTATCTAAGATTGGTCTAAGGTAACTTTCGTAATCTGAGCTCGCCCGGCGCCTGCGACGTCCATCTTGTGCCGTTTCAACCTCTGTGGCGCGCGCGCCTCGTTCTCCACCAACCTCGTCGTCCGACTCGTCGACGATGCCGTATCTACTGCGAGCAATCTTCCAGAGTTTATGGCCACTACGCATGGGCGACGCAGACGGCGCACCGCGCGGAATCGGCTCGATGGACTCCGTCTCGCGCTCGTCGTCGCTCATCTTGACCCTTCCGCCGAAACTCGAGTTCGAGCTCGAACTCGTCGTGTTTCTCGTCGCGTCGACGTGTGTGCCCCCGTCGTCGACGCGTGCGCGCGGATGTTTCTCGCGGGTTTTCTCAAATTGAGAATACGCGTCGTGCAGTTGGCGTGTCGCACGCGCGCGTATCTGAGGTTCCCACGAGTTCCATGGAAGATGTGAGAACACAGCGGGACCGGACGCCCTCAGCGCTCAGGCGAGGAAATTAAAAGCTATTTACTGATTACAAGTTCGGCGTTATTTCCCGGCGTTCGCCGTGAGAAAGTCATTCAATTGGGCAAATTCGCCGTGGTAGTCTATCGCATCGTGCTGCGCGAGCAGCTTGATGACACGACGAGGAAACTTGACGCCGGGCTCTGTCATCATGGCTTGCACCGTTGTATTCTCTAGTGCCAAAGCCATGGCGAGTCCGCATAAAACGCGAGCGAGCTCTGTGCTCTTGCTTGCAATTGGTCGGAGGGTCAATAAATAACGCAATACACCTTCTTCAGCGAGGGAAGTCTGAATACGATCGTCGTAGTTTGAATAACGGACGATGTGCCAGATGACATCAATGCCCGCAACGAGAAAACGTATGTCAATGTCATCCGGAGTACTGTTCGCAACTGGAGTAGTCTTCAGGACAGACGCCAGCGCACGAGCCAGGACGACTGAGCTCTCTGCGTCGAAGGCAACACCCATTTGTGCGAACTCACGATTCGTGACCATCGCGTGCACGAGTTCCATCGCAAGGATAGCTCGCGTGCTGCCAGTCGTCTTGGACTCAAATGCGCGCAGAGCTTCTTTTATCGTGGAAGTGGTGGAGAGAATGCGTGCAGCGATACTGGGCTTTGCAGCCAGTCTCGCGAGTGCTTCCAATGCTTTCACTTGTACACGTTCCTCCGGGTGGAAAAATGCAGCGTTCACCAACGCGACGACTGAGCGACGTCTCGCGTCATATTTGCGTAGGAATGCATATGTCTGCTTCAAACTCGGCGGCACGGGGCGAAAGTGCATCAATCGCGCTTTAATGTCTACGTATTCGTCGCGTAATTTCACCATGTCAAGCGCATCTTGTTCTCGATCAACGATTTGCTGTGCCAAGATGAAAGCGTCCATCATGCTAAACTGCGTGGTAACGAAGGAGCAGTACTCTTTCGCTCGTTCTGCCGCAGCTTGATTTTTCGCGGCTTTGGCGTTGGCAATGTTCGCCTTTTCAAACTCGACGACGTCACGTCTCAGTGACTTGGATCTCGCTTCATCAGCTTCCACTCTTCGAAGAATCTGACTAGCAGCAGCAACAGCCTCATGTACCTTTCCTTCCTGATCTGCAAGTCTTGACTTGAAGCGCGCTTCATCGGCTCGCACGCTTTGCATACGCATTTCTTCTTGTTCTCGAGCATCGCGAGTGATGCGTTCTTCTTCCTCAATTCGAGCTCGGTCGGCTCTAGCCTTTTCTTCCAACAAACGTGCCTGGAGTTGCAATGACTCGGTGTCACGGCGATGTAATTCAGACGCCTTGCGCGCTTCGATTTCAGCCATCTCCTTGGCTCGCTGTAGTTCCGCCGCCGCTTCTTCCTGGACGCGTTTGGCTTCTCGCTCTGCTTCCTTTTGACGTCTTCTCGACTCGATCTCAACGGCGCGCGCCTTTTCCATGGCTTGTCTAGTTTCCGTCAAGAGCTTTCGGCGTTCTTCAACCGCCAAAGTTTCCGCCTGTACGCGTTCGAGCAACATATCTTTTTCACGTTTCGCTTGCTGCGCCTCAGCCTTAGCGTGCTCTGCTTCGCGCTTGGCTTTGTGCAAGTGAACGCTCGCTGAGTCTCTCAAGAAGTCCAAAATCAAGGGAGACAAATAGACAATCGCTCCGTACGCCTTCGCATATAGCCACAGAACGTAGTTCATGATCGACCCAGGCACATCCTTTGCGCGCTTGATGTCATCCAAGATGCGGCGAACAAAAGACTCGACTTGGTCTTTCGGCTTCGCCGGAGCATCTTTCTTTTCCATGGCGGCGACGACGTAATTTTTCGTCTCTCTTTCCTTCTCATCCAAAAATGGAACAGCGTCACGGAAAAATTTGCCCAAATTTTGCTGAGCCTTCTTATCGACGATCCCGACCACCATGTAACCAGCCGTCAATGAACCTATCACCTTTAACATTGCCGTCGAAAAGATGGTCGACAGAACGCTGACGGCCAACGAAAACACCGTGTTGACCACGTGCCCGACCATTCGAGCGACAATTGAAAGGATTCGCAAGAAGAAGAGGGCCACAGACTTGAGCGTGGCAACCATTCGCTCAAAGGAATTTTCCGAGCCAGGGTCTTTCCGTGCCTGAGAAGCCACGTTTTTGAGATGATCTGGCAGTGCGGCGTCGGAGCCACATGTTCCGCCGGCGCTGATGGTGCTGGCGTGGCAGCAGCTCCCAAACGTATCCTCACGCATACCACTGAAACACTTGCCGTCACATCCGAGCGCGGCGTTCATTCCTCCGCAAACGCCGCACTTGTCAACGAGTGTTTTACCACCGCAGATACCGTTGCAGTCAGTTCTTAGGCCGCTGCCACATTTGCCGTCGCAGCCAATCATATCAGTCCCGGCGCAGCGAGAAACTTGCTTCTTGCCGCAGTGATTGGCGCGTACTTTGAACCCCGGCCCACACTTCATGCTACATTCCGTCCACTCGCCCCACACATTCGAGCGGCACTTGTCGCCAAAGGTGGAGCGAACGATGGGAAGCTGAGGCTCTGGGACATCGTCAAAGTATTCTGGATATGCACAGAATTTGTACGTCGGATGGATGATGGCTTCGAAGACACCCATTGGCCACTTGAATGGGTTTAGAACGATGTGCAGAGGCCAGCGAATGATGTTCATCACGCGCGCATTCACCACCGAGGCTAAATTCTGTTCGAGCGCGAATGTCGTGTCTTCGAAGAAATCCATGGTACCCGCGACAAATGTTTGATACAACGGTTCCACACCGTCGTAAACGAAATCGTACAACGGCTCAAGCGCGTAATCAACCACCGGCGCTACCGCGAACGCCATCAGCCACGCGACGTTCTGTACAGTAGATATGGCTCCGTCACCCATTGCGCGCGAAAAGTCGACGACAACACCGAGTCCGGCGCTCTCTAGCGCGGTTGCGACGAGACCGACGCTCGCGCGTCCGAGTGCCGCGCTGATTTTGATGGAACCAACACCGACGGCGGCGATCGCGTTCGCGGTACTGCGAATAGTCAACCTCGTCATGTGCGTCCAGTACGTCGTCTGCACATGTCTGTGTTGCATCTCATACCGCGCAGACGCGTAATTCGACGCGTTGTACCTCGCCACTACTGACGGGTCCACACCGCCCGCGAGCATCATCCCCTCTGGACTCAAGTCCAATCGGACGGGACGCAACGCGTTCGCGAGCGCGTTATACGCAATCACGACAATCAGCAACAAGACGTACACCTGAAACATGCTCCAGAGCGCGCCGACGCGCGTGATGCTCCCTCTACGACTGCGTGAACCTCGCGCACCGCTGGCCGATTCTCCAACGGCGTCTTGCGACGTTCGGTCATCGACGACGACGAGCGCATTCGTCGGCATCGCAGACGCGACGGGATCGAACACGGACGCCATAACGGTAATCGATTCTTGGAAAACGCTTCCGCAACCGTTCGACGCGTGATGTCGCGATGTCGCGGTCGGCCGTCGACCCGCTGTGACGCGCTGCGGGCTGTTGCACCAACACCCAAGTTTTTTTTGGCTAATTCTATTGTTAAACAGTACCGGTACCGGTACCTAGTACCGGTATGACTATGAATGGCTACTCTACTTCTAGAGCGTCGCGACGACCCAGTCTTCGCGTCGTTAACTCGACTACGGACCGACTCGAGGTCGTAATGGACGACGCGAGCGCGTGGTTAATCGTTATCGTCTTTGTCGTCGAGGTCGTCGGTGCGTCGACGCACAGACTCGGGATCGGCGCTAAGCACGAGTCTTGCCGTGTTTGCGCACGCCAAGGCACAGCAAGCGATGCCGACGGCGAGGATGGACTTTGGAACGGTGTAAAAGAGTTCTGGATTCATGATTCTGAATAGAAGGGTGGAGTCGGGCCGCCGACGTATCGAGGGCGGTGGCTGGGCAACCATGGCGAGGCACTGTGTGACGCAGACAGCTTTTATAGAGTCTAAAGTTCTTTGATAAAGAAAGACTATGGTTGCTGAAGAAGCATCATCTACCGAAAGAAGTGGCCTAAGATTTGTTCTGCTTCGACTTGAAGCTTACCGAGCGAAGGCGATCAAAGAAGCCATGCTTACCGTCGCTTTGATCCCTCGGCGCTTCGACGTTGCGTAATAACGCGATTATTTGCTCGAATCTCGGCCGGGCATTCATGTCCGCGAGCCAACAGTATTGCATCACCTGAGCGATGATAGGATGACACGATGGGCTGATTGTAGGCCGAAGACCTCGTTGAACTACACCGACTGCGGCCTGCAGCGGCGTATAACCCGGATACGGGACTTCCCCGCTGCTCACGAGCTCCCACACCATGATGCCGTACGAGTACACATCCGCTTTTTCTGTGTAATGTTGGTGCGCGATGACTTCGGGTGCCATCCAGCGATACGTGCCTGTCTCGGCAGTCATGAGTGATCCATCGGTCGGTTGAATGCGCGCGACACCAAAGTCTGCTATTTTGACGACGTGATTTTCATCGAGCAAGAGGTTTGCAGTCTTGATGTCTCGATGGATGATGTTAATCTTGTGTAAGTAATCGAGGCCCATGGCGACGCCCAAGGCGTATCGTATGAGCTCCGGCAGCTTGAGAGCGTGCTCTTGCACGTACTGAAGAAGGCTACCGCCGTGCATAAACTCGGTGACTAGGCACATAGTCTTGTGCTGCGTGATCGCTCCGATGAGCTGAATGATGTTCTTGTGGTGCACTCGGCGCAAAATGTTCAGTTCTTGTGCGAACTCGCGCAGTGTCTCCACGCCGGGTCCATTTTCAGTACTGCTCTTCAAGACTTTGATGGCAACTTCCTGACCGCAGTAGCTTCCTCGGTACAAGAGTCCGAAAGCACCGCTGGCAATCTTCTCGTTGAACACTAGTTGCTTCTCTGTGAGCTCCCATTCTCCACCGTCAATCTGTATGGCGTCACTATTGGATCTCGCGCCTGATGGATTGGACATGCGTCCTTCTGATCCCGCACCGCTCGAAGAAGCTGGCTCGCCATTCCGCTGCGTAATCGACGTCGGTACGTCTCCCCACTCTACATTGCTCAAAGCCGACTGGATGGACTTGCCGAGGGCGAACGCGTCGCCTCGGCGCCAACCCGTGACGATGAAAATGTCCAAAGCTAATCCATCATCCGTGCAAAAGACGTGCGCCTCAGCAATGTTCAACCCAACGTCGAAAAACACCGCTGAGAGTCTAGAGAGAAGCATGGGCTTGTTTCCTGCGCTCACCGCTATCTCGTACATCCCCACCGAAGAGTGCTCGTCGATACCTAGGGAAGTCAGCGTCACGCTCGATCCAAACGTGGGCGCTCTCACCCCTTTCCTCGATCCCGAATGCCGCGAGGAGCCTCCCTTCATAATGTCTATCCCATTTGCCTGCGACGTTGACCCGTAACTCACGTCTGCATCCATCGCATCCGGCGTCTCAAACTCCCCTATGCTCGCAATGTCCACCTCGCGTACTGTGCTGTGCACGCCGCACCCCGTTCCATCCTTCTCGTCCCTCTCCGTCTTTGAAAGCAAATCACGGTGCGCGATGACATCATCTAAGAAGTTCACATCCAGTGCGTACTGCCTCGGTAATCGAAGCAAGTGCTTCTCAATCTTCCCTCGCAGTTCGGGGTCTCCCGTTCTCTGCGCCGTCTCGGAGATCTGCGCGTCAAACTCCACCAAGGTTCTCCTCGCCGCGGCTTCCTTCGTCTCTCTCTGTCGCGACATCTCTCACTCTACGTCGTCTCTTTACCAATCTGACGACCCGCCGCCGCTTCTCAACCGCTCGCTCGTAACACACAGCCTCGCGCGCCGCGAAAAGTCCCTCTGTGGTAGGGCGGGCAGGCGACCCTCGGTCCGTGGTCGCTCCGAACAACCTCGAGTCGCGCGCGCGCCGCTCGGCGTCTAGCACCCCCACAGCCAACACCGAGAACGACGTCCACGCACCCACGTCGTCGTCGGCAGCCTTCACCCTACCGTCGGCGTCGTCTGGCGCCTTCGAAACGCGCGCGCGGACGCGCGGACGTTCGTTCGTTCGTTCCGCGGTCGACCTGACGCGCGTCCGTTCGCGTCTGTTCGCGCCCGAAGCGTATTTCATACGTGTAAACAGTATACAAATTCTGGGCCCGTCCAAACGTCCGAATTTAGTTGCCACTTTGTTTGTACCCGGCACAAGGATGTGATAGATTTATTAACTACAGCGTATTGGGTTTTCGATCACCCACGCGCGGTTTTTTTTTCTTCAACCGGGCGGGCGCGAGATTGGTCGTTCGAGTTCGAGGTGGGAACGTGGAACGCGAGCGACTGGACGAACGGAAGGAGAGGGAATCGAAGGGAACGGAACGGAACGGATGACGCGAGTATCCCGCGCGCGACGACGAACGGAACGGAACGGAACGGAACGGAACGGAACGAACGAACGAACGAGCGGACGAAGCGTCGTGCGTTGACCGACCGACCGACCGACGGAGCGTTCCGGCGCTGGACGCGCGTTGGACGGGACGGGACGGGACGGGACGACCCGCGGTGCGACTGCGAATTCCAAATTCGCTCGTTGGTCTCGTCGATAACAACACCGGCCGACCTCCGTCGTCCGTCGTCGAAAGATGAGCGGCGCGCGACCGACGCGACCGATCGGGGTGGACGATTGGGCGCGATCGCGACGCGGGGCGGAGGAAACGCTCGCGGATGCGCGGAGCGATAAGTTTGAGTGGCTTGCGAGTACGTAAAGCGCGCGCGCGACCTTTACGTTTTCGTGCGTGGTGTGGTGTTGACGAGGATTTGGTTTCGGGGGAATATTTGGAGAGGCTCGGGTTCGTTCGCGGCGCGTGAGGGGGCGTCGCGTAGAACGAACGCTCGCGATACCCGTTGTCGGTGTTGATTGATGCGTGCGCGGGTGGACGAGGCGGTGCGCGACGCGACGCGCAGATTGAATGAATGAGCGAATAGAGCAACTGACGAGAATCAACCGCGCGCGAATTGAATGAAACGCAGGGTGTCGATTCGGAGGAGAAGGGTGCGATCTTCCTTCGACCAAGAAGAGCGGTAAGGAGGAGAAGACTGGTGACGAAAAAACCTTGAATTTATTTAAAGGTTTGTTGCTTCAAGTGGATACGAGACAAACGGGCGAGGCGGTGAGGTTGCCTTCGCCGAAACAGAGGGAGAAGAAATCTCCCATTTTGAAAACGGCGGATCCCGACGTGGCGCTCGACAGGATGAATGAAGATGCCGACGAGGGAGAGGAGTTTGATGATGAAGAAAACTCGCGTAGTCCACTAATTAAGCGCGTGGATAACCCGCTGGGTGTTAGTTTTCGCATTGAACCATTGGCGTTGCTCGGCCAACTGCGCGGATACGGTCCGGGCGACGACGCAAGTTCGGTTGAGATGTGGCGTCGACGAGCACTCGACGCAGAGCGCGCCCTTCGTGATGAATCCAAAGCCTGTGAAAACTGCCACAGCGAACGTTCAAAGCTCCAGCAGTCACTCAAGTCGCACGAGGACCTACTCGCGAAGGAGAGAACGTTCACCATGCAACTTGAGAAGGAGTTGCAAGAACTCAAGGCTGCCATGGATAAACGTATCAAGTCTCTCAACGATAAGGCGGAAGAAGAACGCTCCAAAGCCAAACGCGCTTTGGAAGCAGCGATTGACGCTGCGAATCGATCTTCGAAGCAAACCTCCTTGGACGAGCAACGAAAGCGCGACCAACTTGACGATCTCAACGCAAAGCTGAAGAAGGAAATTTTAGAGTTGCAGAAGGAAAACGCGCGTTCACACGACCGCATTCTCAAGCTTGAATCTGAACTCAAGAACGGCTTTGATATGAAGTCTGAGATAACTTTGTCGATTGGCACACACGAGTCCCTCGGGGCACTTGAAGATGCGAAGCACAAGCTTGAGATGGACAATGCAGGAATGAAAACGTCGCTCGAGGAACAATCCAAGGAGCTGGAGCGTTTACGAGTCGAGTTGTCTGCAGTGCAAGATCAGCTGAAGACGACCACGAAAGAACGCGACACCGATCGTAAGACCTTGCAAGATGCATCGAAACGTTACGAGTCCAAGCTTGCACATTTGACGAAGGAACTAGACAAGTCCAAGCATACAGCGGCGTCTCTGGAGCAGAAGCTCAAGGAGATCCGCCAGAAACATTCTGAAGAAATGACTATTTTGAACTCCAAGCTTGTGCACGTCGAAAAGTCGAAGAAGACCGAAATAAAAAAATGGTTGACGGACAACTCAGCGCTGCGTACTGAAATCGCGCGACTCACCCGTCTCTTGTCTAAAGCAGAGGCGCGAGAAGAGCACGCACTCGCAAGAAAGAACTTGATAGAAGAGGAGTTGCAAGTGAGCCAAGCGAAGATCCGCGACTTGAAAACGAGCGATCGACACAACCTACGCTATGATGCCGTTACAGCAGCACCAGATGTCGAGGCGACGCTCCTCGAGCGTAGAACGGGTATTTCATTCGCGCACTTCATCTCGAGAATGCAAAATTTCGCACTGCGAACTAGGCTGTCGGAAAATGCGGATACGATTGAGAACTTACGAACATCAGAAGTAGAGCTCCGCGTACAGCTCCAGGCACAAGAAGATGCGCGTAAAATGGATAAAGTATCAAATTCTGATGTGATTGACGGACTGCGAAAAAATCTGGCCACGATGACTGCGACAGCAACGAAACTTGAGGCTGACTACAAGTCGAGCATGGACAAGCACAAAGCTTACACCATGAAAGCCGAAGGCAAGATCGCGAGCTTGCAGCAACAAGTCGAGGACGCAGAAGGTCTCATTGAAAATATGAAGAAGTCGAGTGCTGATGCTTTCAGCGCACTGCATTCGAGTATCGAAGCGCAGAGCGTCGCCGGCTCACAAGAGTTTTCTGCTCTCGAGTCGATGTTGAAGACAAAGGATGCACAAATGATGGCATTAACGCTTAAGTACGAGGAAAGTAACGCAGAAATAAAGCGTCGCGATGGACAAATCGATGATCTTGGTGGAAGACTGGCGGCCATGGAACGCGAATTGAATCTCAAGACGGCCGAGCTTTCTGACAGACGTGCAGCGCTGGCAACGGCAAAGTGGCGCGCATCGATAAGGACAACGAGTCTGAAAAATGCTTACGACGCGCTAGTACTCAAACTCGACAATGCTCACCAAGAACTGCAGAGTGTGAATGAGCTTCGTGAGAAAGAGAAGAAACGCATCCGTATCCTCGAAGATGGCGGAATCGAGCGTGGGATGGCGCACGCTGATGGTGTTACGACTTCGTCATCACAACGTGATAAGCTCTATGAACTTGAGAAGCAATGCAGAGACCTGCGATCAAAGAACGATGAAGATGTTTCAAAGTATCGTCGTTTACTTCGAGGGAAAGAAAAGGAACTCGCGCATGTACAACAGATCGAGGGCATCAAGCTCAGAGAGGCATTCAGCATCATCAGTACTCAGTCTGCCGATTTGGATCGACTCGAGGCGAAGAATAAAAGCCTTTCGACGGCACTCGCAGAATCTTCAAAAGCTGTTGCTGAAGTCGAAAAACATAAAATCACCGTGGAGGCGTCTCTGCGAGAAGTTTCGACGAGGTGTAGAAGTGTTGAAGAGGCGTACGTCAAGTTGCAACAATCCGCAACTATGCCCGTGGCGAAGACGGTACAGGGAGATGATAGGAAACATCTGCAAGCGCGAGTCAGCGAACTAGAACTGCTCCTCGACGCTACGAGCATTGAATGTGACGCTCGTATCCGCAGTCTGCAAAGCGACGGAGCCGCGGAAATCGGATCATTACGACAGCAGATTGACACCCTTCAAGATGATCTGCAGAAAATGACCAGCATGCGTGATTCCGCTAAGGCGGAACTCCAAAGTTTGCAGGACGAGTTCACCGTGCTCATGCATCAGCAGCAAACGAACGCTGAATTCACGCTGTCCCAACTAGCGCAAACACAGCGAGCAAATGACACACTACGTGACTCTCTCAAGTCAGCCAATAAAGGCCACGAGTCGATTCAGCGTCGCAGTGTGGCTCTCCAAGCAAAGGCGGAGGAGTTGAACTTAAAGCTGACAGAAAGAAACACCGAACTTCAGATGATTATTGATGAACTACTGAAGAAGAATGAAGTGGATATTTCGCAGCGAGATGGCCGAATCGAGCAGCTCGAGGCCGCTCTTAAGGAGTTGGATTCATCTCGATCAGAAATGACGGCGAGCCAAGTGCGTCAACTCGAGTCTGAGATCGCTCGCTTGAAGGCACAACTTGTTCAAGTCGAGAAGACTCACGCTGAAACTGTTGCGGCTACGAAAACTAGTAGAGCGACGCTACGCTGGGCGGCGCTTTACAGCAAGAAAATGTACGCCGATCGCCGCAACATTCTTTTCACCGC